>Ga0065711_1046440_pt1 | contig 12891 bp, 7 predicted proteins | sample Hoacrofraction12_FD_59098 | JGI IMG/M metagenome (GOLD analysis project Ga0065711, IMG submission 59098) | Hoatzin crop microbial communities from Cojedes, Venezuela - Epithelial fraction 12 v2 (version 2) | ecosystem: Host-associated > Birds > Digestive system > Esophagus > Crop | place... | reverse complement strand
CACCCTCAGAGGGAAGAAGTTCTTCCTCATGTTCAGCTGGAACTTCCTCGGCTTCAGTTTGTGCCCGTTGCCCCTTGTCCTGTCACTGGGCACCACTGGAAAGAGTCTGGCCCCGTCCTCCTGACACCTACCCTGCAGATATGTATAAGCATTTCTAAGGTCCCCTCTCAGCCTTCTCTTCTCCAGGCTGAACAAGCCCAGCTCCCTCAGCCTCTCCTCGTAGGAGAGATGCTCCAGTCCCCTCCTCATCCTCGTAGCTGTCCTCTGGACTCTCTCCAGTAGCTCCTCATCTTTCTTGAACTGGGGAGCCCAGAACTGGACACAGTACTGCAGATCTCCCCTGAAGTGCAAGCACAAGGCTGAATCAGATTATGGAATCACAGAATCAGTAAGGTTGGAACAGAGCTCTAAGATCATCAAGTCCATCCATATGTGACGTCATATGAAGTCACCCAAAAAATCTCCACTGAAGGCGATTCTGTTACATGGAATTTCGACGAAAAGGATAAAGCCAGCAAGGCTGGCCACAAACTGGCCTAAACAGATGCGAGTGAAAAAAGCTTCCCAAGGGCTGAACACAAACACAGAGCATCAGGCTTTGTTTTGGTAGAAGGGGAAACTATGTAAACCGCAGAGAACAGGAGAGAATACGCACACTGCTGAGCCTGCCGACAGAGACAGCAACGTCAGTGAAGAGCACCAGGAAAGCACGAGAAAGTCAAGGTCGGCCAGAGAAACATCCGCGGTGTAAGTCACGGAAAAACTCCGCGCGTACGTGCACGCGTGCATTTCGTGCTGGCAGGAAAAAAAGGACCTGGGAATACTGAGCAAAGCAGTCTCCTGCTGTTTGCTTCACACCGCGTTCGGAAAAACCAGCCTCCGCAAACAGGCTCTGCGAACCAGCACGACCGCCTCCGCGCGATACCTGGCTGCTATCGATCTCCTCCTTCGACAGACGATCACAAATAGTGGCTAATCGCTCTGGTCAAAAGCGGTAACCGTGCACACCGCGAGCAGCTACTCGGCGTCAGCCGGAACCGAGCAGATGAGAAAAAGATTTCAGGGATCCTGGAAAAGAACTGAGAAGGAAAGGCTAAGTCAAGGTTTGGCAATCTTTGTACGGTGCCGTGCCAGGTTTTTAATTCCCCCGTGGCCTGAGTGTGCCAAGGGAAACCTAGGAGGATCTGGTAGCAGCTGCCTCTCACACAGGCAGGAACCCGCCAGTCAATGGTATCTTGCTTCTACGCAAGACGGCGGCTTTTGCTGAGCGTAGAGCTCGGGGAGAGGTGGGAACGGCAAACGGCTGCCTCTTGCCAAGGAGCGCCCCGAAACGCCGACGTGACGAGCCCCGCGCGCCGTTCGCAGTCTGACGGCACAGCCACCAGTTGGTGAGCCCCGAGCTAACACACGCGTCCAGTGCCGGACGCAAGAGAAGGCAAAAAAAGGTCGGGGAACCGAACGAGGCTGCACGACTGATGAGAATATTTGCATCTGAGCGACTGAACAATATTGCAGGGAACAGAGATCACGAACTGCAGAGCCAGCATCTTTCCAACTAATAAGACACCTTCCCAGATGAAACTGCTGATGCATCCAGGAAAGGAATAAGCTAAACACAAGAGAAGGACACTTAGAAGGGCAAATGAGGTTCAAAGGCAGACAAGAGCGTCCATAAAGAAAATGAATTTTCTGTGGCTATATATGGAGGGAAGGAGTCTGAATAACAAGCAGGAACAAATAAAATCCTGACCGACAATCAGAAAAAAAATGAAATATGGTGCAATGAGCGTGTGACTGGACTCTAAAATCACTACTTCAACGGTGCTCAGATACAAAAGGGAAGCGATGGCTGCAACGCACCCCTACGACGAGGGGGGTAAAGGCTCACTGCTCTGACAGTTACCAGCAACGCAGACAAACTGAATTTCCAGGGTAACTGGGCAGTAACTGGGTGTGCTACAACTGTGAAGCCCAGGAGGAGGGTCTGGGAAGCACCGAGACAGCGAGCAGGGTACGTGACTCCACAGGCACATAAAGGGGGGAAAAAAAAAGATGTGGGGTTAGGGAGGAGACAGGCGGGGTGCAGAAACCCCCAGGCAGCAAGCAATTACAGGGGATTACTTTCCCAAAACACTGGGTGACAATTCATAACACAAAGTAACTATTTTGGGCCTCATTACAACCAATAAAGCTGCGGTAATCACTGGACTGGAAGGCTTGACAGGGGAGAAAAAGAACAGACTCGCATTTAAATATCTCTCAGTCTCGTAATTTAATCAAGATCGCAAACTGTCTTGATTTAAATAATTGATTTTAACTTGCATGACGTTTGTACTTTTTAGTTATCATCTTAATGAAATATCAACATAATGAAAATAGGCATCGCTTAAGATGTTGATTTTTCGCAAATATAACTTCGCAGAGGAAAAATTAAGGAATTTGCATATAGATGATCCACTTCTACTCACTCGCAAAGTTTCCAAGTGCTTTTGGGATCAGAAAGGAAACAGCTACGGAGCGGAATTCGGAAACGCTTCGAAAGCAAATCAGAGCTTGAACTCCCCTTGCAATCAATGGGAAGATACTAGCAGAAATATTAAGCAACCTATACAAAAGCAACTACAGGATAAAGCAAAAAATGAGACAACACGGACGTGTCAAGATCAAATCGTGTCAAACCAAAATCACCTGGCGAAACTCAATAAAGACAAGCGCAAGAGCAGCGTACGCTGCGCAGGTGGAGAATAACTAGCTAGGCTGCTGGACGAGAGAAAATAACCTCGAGGGTATACTGGATCCCGTATTAATATAAGCCAACAATACAATGGATGTGGAAGAAAAAGAAAAAAAAAAAAGAAAAAGGCCATGCAGATTGTTTTAATAGAGTGCCACATGGAAAATCGCATTACTTCATTTCATACAACGCTGACAAGGCCACGGAATACCGAGTCCATGTCCAGAGAGAAATAAACACAACTGAGTACAGAGGAAAGCAGCAAAAAAAGTAATTTAATAAAGAAATTTGGAAACAATATGATCCGTGAGAACAGATTAAAGGACCTTGTTCAGCCTAGAGGAAAGAAAACCGAAGGAGAACGTAACTGGCTCCCATCAGTGACACCAGAGACAAGGGGCTGGGTTGTTTTCCCCGTCTTCTGAAGTGAAGCAGAGAATCTTAATTTGCAGGAGATTTAAGACATTGGGAAAGCTTTCAACTACACTGGTTAAGCACCCACTACCAGCTACCTAAGGAGGTTGGGTACCTCCTAAACTTTTCTAAGGAAAAATTAGAAACATATTTGTCAGGGATGCTCTGTCTTGCCTCAAGGAAAGGAACAGACTGAAGGGTCTGTCAAGCTCGCTACCAGCTCTGGATTCCAGTACGAGAAGGTGCCTCAGAAGCCCAGGTTGTTGAACCTAAGTCCTCAAAGACTCCTCCAAAGAGTCATAATATTTCTGAGACCCCGAGGGTTCATTTTCAGTATTTTTTTGAACGCGGGAGAAAAATTTGGAAGACCAACATTTCTAACATGACAACATCAGGAGAGGGCAAAAAGATGACTCAAGTTAGCTATCAACCCGTTCGCCAGACACCGGCTCTGGACAAAATCAGGGAAAACTCAACCAGACTTGATCTAGACTCAAAAAGGACCGAAACAAAATCAACGACAGTCAACTCAACGTTATGGAAAACGGGCCTTGTCAAACAAAGCTGATTTCATTCTTAGATGAGATTCCAAATCAGGCTGATAAAGGTAACTGCTGCGATGCAACAGGCAAACGTCTGTTGAGCACGAGATCTTGATTAAAAAATTACCACTCTACTATGTCAACAAAGCACGCTCAACGGATACGGAGTTGGCCAACTGACAGATGACTCAACGTAGTCGTCCGTGGAAAATCACCATCTACAAAGTTAGCTGCAGTAGGGTTCTGCTGGGCTTGATACGGAGCCAGGTACGATTCAAGAGGTCCACTACAGATCTGGAAATTAATATAATCACCGACAACATTCGTGAGTGGTCCCTCGGGTGACAGATGATGAGGACAGGCCATCGACACACAGAAATCCAGACTGCAAAGGCCACTCAAAGTAGATTTCAACACAATCAAATGCAAGGTGTTACATCTAGGAAACAAACCCTGAAAGCCAGAGACCCTGAAACACAATCTGAGGTACCACCAAGCAAGAAACTGCCCAGCGCTTGCCAGCTCAATGCCAGATGTTTAACTTGCCCAAAATAAAGGCTGAAACATCGCTTGGTTATGGAATTATGAGTTCCCTACAAAGGGAAAAGTTATCGGGTATCAAAGGACCTTTTAATTTAGCTAAAAAAAAAGACCTTGGAAAGCAATAGCTGGAAACTAGTTCAGATTAGGCATCATTTTTTTAATCAGAGAGGGTAATTAATTGCTGAAACTACATCAAGAGAAGTGGCGGATTCTTCATGACTTGGGATCTTCAAACTAAGACTCACCGTCCTGGTGGAAGGTAACCCAAAACAAATAGTCATTAGGCTCCTTTTCCAGGGAAAACCTTTGGATCTGGGGTTTTGAGGAGGTCAGTCTAACTAAGCCCTAAGCTCTAGGAACTCTCTTCTAAGTCATAGAATCATAGAAAGTTTTGGGTCGGAAGGGACCCCTAGAGGTCATCTAGTCCAACCCCCCCGCAGCGAGCAGGGACACCGCTAACTAGATCAGGCTGCTCAGAGCCCTGTCCAACCTGGTCTTGAATGTTTCCAGGGATAAGTCCATACAGAAAGCCACCGACACAGCATCTGAGCACATCCCACAAAGCAAACCAAAATCCACCTGCTGGCCCCCGCAGAGGGAGAAGCAGCACAGCATCTGGCCCAACCTTGCTGTGCGGTGTCAGCAAGAAACCTCCAGGCTCCATTTTTCCAAGGTGAAAACAGAGACAGTACACCTACGCATGAGGATCTTGCGAGGCTTAACCCAGAGAGGTCTGCAAAGACCTTCCAAGAATCTTGGATGGAAACAACTTTAACAGCTGCAGGTCACTGTGGTAGAGCCCGCATCAGAAACGAAAGGGGTAATCTCTCAGACCACCTTCGCAGCTGTGTTGTGGAAGAGAGGGAGAGGACAACACGATTGGTGCTGGAAACTTTGCTAAACGGCAATCCAAAAGCAATCAAGAGCTCTGAGGGTTTCATGCCCTTTCTTCAGAAGTTGCTTGTAACATGAGGGCTTCGATTCACAAACCAGCAAAAACTCTAGCCAACATCGACCTGCTGTAGAGCACTCCAACGTCATTTTACAAATCCTAAGCCAAGACATTATTTCTTGATGGTAACCCTAACAAACACATACGTAAAACTAGACTCTGGGAACTAAGAAAGAAAAGCTAAAACTGAGAACAGATGTGATACTACATTTACCTACTGAGTCCACAACATAACTCTTCTACCACAGAAGCAGCCAACTCAACCCAAATATCTTCTCTACAACTTCGATTTGTGTGCGTGTGTGTTATACACAGACAGGGAAAAAATTATTGTGGAAATAAATATTTTCTTGACCTTTTAAAAGAGATCAGTCCATATTGAGAAGACCCAGCTAGCTGCCCTGTTCAGCAGCTGAGATTCAGATGCTACAGTAAAGAAAAAGAAACCATTTCTCAAATTTACGGCACTTATGACTTCAAAAATCCCGTTGTGAACATAAGTCCTATCAAGAGCAAACCTGAGCTTTAACCAATTTTCCTTGCATTGGTTTCACCTCTCACTTACACCACGGTAAGAGGCAAGGATGACCGATGGCAGAGCATTTAGGTGACCCTGTTCTCATGGCCAAGTGAAAAGTCGTATTTCCTCCTCCAAACAACCACAGGACCAACTGGAAACCTTTTTCTAGCTGCCTGTACCACACAACGCTGAACTTGAAAAATATGCGGAATGCCATCGTTTTTGCAAAAGCCCTTAGATCTCTCGTTAAGTTACAACATACACAGGAAACTGAAGAAAATTATGTGCAGAATAAACTACTGCAGAATAAACGTTCATATGGGGACCTATTCCTAAGTAATTGCACTTTAAATGCTCGCAAGCTTAATTCCAAATACTTTGTGATGAGGACAAGTTCTCAGAGCCTGCTTGTCTGGATAGACCTTACCTTTATCTTGGTTGAAAAATCATCAGCAACTGTAACGAGTGATCTTACTTTGTCCATCTAAATGGCAGCAGCAGATCACACATGCACGGAGACTTCCTTCAGTTGGGGCCAAGCATGTCTAGAAACAGGTTAAGCCAAGCAGCACCCATCTTCTAGGCACACTTAAACGAGTCATTTTCCAGAGATCACCTTCAACTCATCTTGTTGGGGCCCTCACTCCAAGAAGGACATGGAGGGGCTGGAGCGTGTCCAGAGAAGGGCAGCGAGGCTGGGGAGGGGTCTGGAGAACAAGTGTGATGGGGAGCGGCTGAGGGAGCTGGGGCTGCTCAGTCTGGAGAAGAGGACGCTGAGGTGGGACCTTCTCACTCTCTACAACTCCCTGACAGGAGGGTGTAGGGAGGTGGGGGTTGGTCTCTTCTCCCAAGCAACCAGCGAAAGGACTAGAGGCAATGGCCTCAAGCTGTGTCAGGGGAGGTTCAGATTGGATACTGGGAAAAATTTCTTTATTGAAAGAGTGGTCAGGCCTTGGCCCAGGCTGCCCAGGGAGGTGGTGGAGTCCCCATCCCTGGAGGGGTTCAAAAAACATGTAGACGTGGCATTTCGGACATGGTCTAGCAGGCCTGGTGGTGATGGGTTGATGATAGGACTTGATGATCTTAGAGGTCTTTTCCAACCTTAATGATTCTATGATTGTTAATAATACAAGACAAGGTGTCTCATATGTAAAAAAAAAATATATATATACACACACACACATGTGCACACGGAATGCCATTAAGTCCAAAATCTTTCACTGAACAGGATGATCCACAGAACAGGCACAGACTTATCTGTTGGGACTGTGGAAAGTCTTAGGAATTCGTTAAAAATAACCCCATAAACCCCCTCATCCATTAAAAAAGCAAGTTGCTATCATCTACAAATTCAAGTATGAAGAACTGAAAGGAAAATGAGGACAAAGCAGACCGTGCTCAAAACTTCTCACTAGTCTTCAGGATGCATTTCCAACATCAAAATGATCAAATCCACACAGTATGAAATTTAGAGAGCTGGGTATCTAACACCAAAGCAAGCCAAAGCCCAAATGCTGTGCTTTAATTCCTGGCAGCTAAACTAAAGAGTCTGATGCCATAAAAGAGCCAGCTCTTTTTGATTAAGTTCAACAGCAAATTAGAAGCAAGGAAATAAACCCTGCAGAACCCGAGATGTTATGGTCTATTTTAACTTTTGCTGCAGCCTGCAATCTTTATCCATTTTATCAACGAATTAGACATGCCTAGCAGGCACAATGGAATCTATCCTTTTCTTGCCAGTTTAGTACTTTTTTCCTCATAAAATACTCTAAGCTCGTCTTCAATAATCCTCCCAAATCTCTAACCCTTGCTAAGACAAGGAAGGCAAAACTGTTCAGCCTACAAATACACTTCAGCATTAATCTCCCTACTGAGAAAGTTATTGCGTGAAAGCTATGATAAACCCCATCGTTCTCCTCCGACTTTTAATTTTCCTGCCTTCCACTTTTCCAGGTGACCGTTTCACTCCAGGAGAGGAAGGGAAGACGGGGAAAAGCACAGCCCAATACAAACCAGCATCTCCATGAGAGGACAGGAACGCGGTGTTCTCAGCTTTTTACAAATCCTACGGCAATAACCTCCTAAATGGTTTGCTGGAGAGTGTCAACGGGCCCACGTTTTTTCCCTCCAGAAAGCACACTCAAAATTTCTCCGCAGTGCTGAGGGTTTTCAGCACATCCACAGTAAACAAAACTCAAAGGAAGTTTAATTTCATTTAACTTAAAATGACTTCAGTCCCACTCACGCCGTGAGGAAACCAATGTGCCTCCGTCATCCTCAACAGAACCTCATTCCCTAAACAGGTCTTTGAAAAATAAAGTATTCTCTCACGAATATCATCATCATCCTCATCGCTTCCCTGCAGGGTTCCAGCAGGAAAGAGGGAAGAAGTGTAAGGTTTACTTCAACACAAGCACGATGAACCGTGTCATCTGCTTTCAGTCTGAGAGGCAGCATGAAACAGATTTTAGAAACACAGATGAATAAAAAAATGCTCAGATTTGAGTGAAGTTATACACTAAAAATCTATCTGGAAATTACTCCGATTTGCGTATTCATGTTCCTGTGCGGAGCCCAAGACAAAAAAAAAGTAAAATGGCCTGGTTCTCAAAAGTTGCTTCGTACTCAAGAGCTCCCACAAACTTCAGAAGATCTAAAAATACTGGATATACCTTAAGAGCTGGATCTTCCCTGACTGGGATCTGAATTACGGCTCTGGGATTCTTGCTTCAGACGCCCATCGCAAAGAGCACCTGAGAATTCACAACTCTTTCTGTTCCTACCCACTCAAACCAACATGGAAATCAACATAAAATCCCACATCAGGATGATCCACCCAACAAAGCAAAGCATCAAAATCACATCAGAGCGCAACAACACAAAATATGTATTACGTGTTGTTCCCAAATCAGCAAGACGAAACAAGCATCTGCTTCCTATTGATTTTTAGGTGAAGGCCATCAACCACCACCCACAGAACACTTCCAGGTCTTCCCCACCCGCTCAAGACCTCTCCCAAACTCCCCCATCTCTTGGTTGGGGAAAGGACCACACGTGCTCCAGTGGCGCATGACCCCACCAGCCAATGAGATGCCATCTCCTAGCAAGATAAAAGGAACCGTGGCGAGCCCTGTTCCCTGGGTAGAAGCACTGAAGCAGTCAACTTTCTCAAAACTAAAAAAAAAAAATAAAGCTAGGTTGTCTTCTACGTCTACGGCCCTTTGAAACCGGGAGCAAAGTGCCAAAGGGAGTGCGGAATTGCTGGCGGGCGGGTAGGTAGCATCCTCAAGAAATCGGGTTCACACGAATCGACATAAATAACCATAGCGCTGCCACCGGCATTTTCCTCTCATATTTAGTGATATCGATGTTTTAAACGCAAAAATAGGAAGAGAATGATTCAGTCGAGCGGAAGGAACAAGAAGGTAACACAATTTAGACGCCTCTGGAGAACGGCATCCATTCGACCGGCAGGTAGTCAGGTCACAGAGAAATAATTCTTGGAAATGTATTCCCAGTTCTAAAAAGTGACAGCTGAAGAGCCAATATTTTTTCATTCAAAGAGTTAAAAGACCATCAACAGGCAAAAAATGGATAGCTGGATTTCATTCATTGTCACTGAAAGAAAAATCTTTGTCTATTTATTGAGGAGATGCACGACAGCATACAAGAAGCCGATAACGTCAGAGGGGACTGATCGATTCGCATCTGAAATCGGCAAAAAACCTCGGGTTCCGTAGTTCAGAAAAACCCTGCAGAATACAGCTAGAACACTTTTCTCATTCGATCATCTTGGATCGAATATTTCTGCGGAGTGACCGCGATAGCTTATGGATTTTAAGCGGCAAAACTGAGTCTAACTGACTAGAAAGATGATTGTACGTTAAGAAACGAGACCAACGCGAATAGTTACGACCCTCTCCTTCGCTGCCAGCTTCTCCTCCGACGAACGATCTCACCCACCAACAAATCCGAGACGGCACCGTGAAAAAATCACCCTGTTCGCACTTTGATAGCGGCGCAAGAGTCACTCCTCCCCGAGCACGCTGGCTAATAACACGGCTCTCCAGGGGACACCTCAACTGCTTCGTCGTCGTCGGGAGAAGATCGGCAGGACATCGCATGGCTCTCGCCTCGTGACGTGGCTCGGCCCGAGCACCTCCGCAGAGCGGGGAGATGGTGCTCGAGCACCCGCAGCCGCCCGAGGAGAAGCCAGTCGAGCGCGGCACCGTCCAGCCGCGCGTCGGCGAGCACCAGGGGAGCTAACTCGGGACCGAAAACGCGCAGTGAAGAACACCGAGGTTTAAGGAGAGACTTTATGAATTGCAGAGGAAACAGAAAGTACACGGAGCGCTTTGCGCTGCGGAAAGGGAAATCGGGGGCCTCTGCAGATACGATCAAGCCCAAAAGGCACGACTGGAAGACAAATGAAGATCGTAACCCGGACCGAAGGGAAGAGCGAGCTCCGAGAGGAAGATGTAAAACTTGTATTTCCCTTCTGACAGCCTCACAACTGCTACCAACCGCTCGAGAGCTGGAAATCGGCAGAGAGTTCCCAGGTGGAAACGAGGAGATTTCTGACTACCAGAGGACAAAGGTCCGAAACGCTCCTCTGCCAGAGGCAGCGGCAGAAAAACACCTGGGTTTCAAATACAACAGAACGACGTCTATGCCATGGTCGCTGGCTTTGGGGGCGGGTAGGACTCGGTGACCCAGGAGCTCCATCCCAGTCGTGAAAGGTCCCGCTTCCCAGGAACGGAGATCGGAGTCGGTCTCGCGGCGGTCACCTTCGAAAACTTACCGAAAGTAGATGCTAACCTGGATTAAAGACACGCTCCCCTCGCCGAAAGCGGCTGCATTTGCACCTACACGTCCAAACTGAGGTTCACAAGCCCTTCTAGACAGACCAGATAATTAAATTTAGACTCGATTTAATTATCATTTTAATTACGCTCTCGGTTGAGGTACTGAAGGCCTTTCACAGAAATGCTTCTCCGCAGCATTTTCACTCGCCTCAAGAACGCTTTCAGGAGCACCAAGCGATCACCATTCTTCCCTGTTTTTCCCCGTTCTCCGTGTGCTGGGTTATCGATATAGAGAAGTGTGAAAACTTTCGTCTTAACTGCAAAGAGGGCTTTTAAAAATCCCTACACAGTTCACCTACTGCAATGCAGTCTTAGCGTTGAATTTGACAGCGGGACATCACCTCAGATCAGCAAGGACCACTGGAAGATGCTCTCCCTAAACGACCGGATCCCGTAGCTATTTCACATTCATTTCGATGCGCTGTGGGTTTAGGTTTCTCACTCCCCTTACAGAACAAATTCCAAACACCTTTGTGGCACACAGTCACTTTGCTCCTGATCCCTTTGTGCCTAAGAAGGGTTATATATCCACAAAAAAAAAGCGGATCTATAACTCCAAAAAGCATGTCTTTACTAGCGGCCAGGGATTTTAATCCACCCAAGAGTGCACGAAACCCCCCATACATCTGAACAACCACCTCCGAAACACTCGGCGCACAGTCACTGAAATGCAAGACCACTATAAGCTGGTGGAGAGAAATCCCTGCTGAAAAATGTAAACATCTACTTTGGTAAAAAAAAAAAAATAATAAAGTTAAGCTGCATAACTAGGCAAGTCGATATTTGTAACTTCCGGGACAAAAGTTAATCAGATTTAATATCAATTTTATCCAAAAAACACGCTGCTAACTGCTATCAGCCCCTCTAACGACCACATACATCCAGCAAGAATAAATATTCAGACCACAGTTCTTGGTTGGGTTTGTTTGGGTTTTTTTTTTTTAGGTACTCAACCATAAAGGTCAAGAGGATCCACGAAACAGTTAAAATTCAAAATAAAAATCAGAAGGAACTAAAAGAAAAACAAAAAACAGGCATTTGGCCTCCTAGTACTAATTTCCTTTTTCTTTACATTGCTCAACATCGCTCCTCAATTTGAGCTCTAATCAACAACCACTTCACAGTTAACATTTCACGAAGTAACGCGGTTGATGCAATCAAGCCCAGCAAAATGTTTGCCTAAAGATGTTTCCATCGTCCACATTCCTTTAAAAAAAAAAAAGGAAAAAAGCTCTCGCTTCCTCCGTGGCTATTTAGCAGCAAGAATAAACACGCCACCGCATCTTAAATCGTATTTTGACTAAAACATAAATAGAATCACTCGGGGTTTCTTGCTGGTGAGTACAACATGCCTTTGTCCAGGAGAGGGGGGGGAAAAAAACCACCTCAACCTGTTCATTTTTCTACATTCGACGGCATTCAGCACTCACCGAATGTCTTTTCAATGAAATTCAGTCCATGGAAATACAAGCCGTAACCTGAAAGCTTATCATAACGATGCCGGGGGGAGGAAAGAGGGAAAGAGGAGGGGGGAAATAAAAATCCCCCCCAAATCCAACACAGTACCAAACCTTTTTTTTGCAAGAAAGAATATTTATTTCACTTCCATCTTTCAAGGCTCCTCTGTTTTCCGTAGAGGACAGACGCTCAGCACCTTTCTGGCGTTATTCACCTGCAACACAGCCCCGGGCTTCGCCGCCCCCAAAACCACAAAGCCGACAGCCGAGCGTTCAAGCGATTATTACCCAAAAAAATTATTAATAAAGAAAAAAATTAAAGAAAACAATCACCCCCTTGGACAAAAACCAACAGAATATACATTTTTTTTGGTGTGTCTATAGAAAATCAAAGCCGCCTCACAGCTCCCCACCTTGCGCTCTCGCACGCCGACATCTCCCCTCTCACCGGACCCCCACCGTTTCCAAGCCCCCCCGCAACGGGGAGCGAGACGAGGGGGGAGCGACGGCCGCAACGGGGCCCTTCCCATCCCAACCAACTTGCTGGCGGGCTCGTTAATATTTTGGTCATTAATTAATGCATCGCCGTCGTCCCCTCTGGATGGTTTCGGTGGGTGGTCCGGATCTCTGGGGGTGCACCCCCCCCAAACCCCCACACCGGCTCCTCCGGACATGCAGAATAAAATCACCCGTGAGGGAGAGAAACTTGGCAGGGCCCAGGCCCCAAGGCCCCCCCTGGGGGAATGGGTTGGGGGGGGGGTGCTGCTGAGGGGACCCGAGCTCCCCCCAAGGCAACCTGGGGGGCTTTGGGTCCACGCGTGCCCCATGGGGGAGGGAAAGGCAAACCCGGCCACCAAGGCTTGG
>Ga0065711_1046439_pt1 | contig 12891 bp, 7 predicted proteins | sample Hoacrofraction12_FD_59098 | JGI IMG/M metagenome (GOLD analysis project Ga0065711, IMG submission 59098) | Hoatzin crop microbial communities from Cojedes, Venezuela - Epithelial fraction 12 v2 (version 2) | ecosystem: Host-associated > Birds > Digestive system > Esophagus > Crop | place... | reverse complement strand
CCAGGTGAGGTCTCACCAGAGCAGAGTAGAGGGGCAGAATCACCTCTCTCGACCTGCTGGCCACACTTCTCTTGATGCAGCCCAGGACACGGTTGGCCTTCTGGGCTGCCAGCGCACATGGCCGGCTCATGTCCAGCCTTTCGTCTATCAGTACCCCCAAGTCCCTCTCAGCAGAGTTGCTCTCGATCCTTTCATCCCCCAGCCCGTATTGATACTGGGGATTACCCCAACATCTAAAAACAACTTCCATATTCCCATTTTGCCCAATTTAAAAAGAGAACGCTTAAACAAAAAGACCTACAAAGGTATTACATGCAAGGAACTACAGTATTCATCCAAATACTCTATAATTATGTTTTTAATATTGTTCTTGTTCGAATTTTATAAAAAGTATGAAAGATAGCACTTCACAAATTTGATGCTTTCAATGGATTAAGACAATATTAGCTAATAAAGGATAGTATTTTCAAACTAGTGGAGCTATCTTAGGTAGCTATGTTATTTAAAAGCACAATTAAAAAAAAATCATTCACTGTAAAGGAGAATTACACGTTTGACAGCTTCCTACTGTATTACCAAAAACAGTAGATTCTTCTAAAATCTCCCAATTTAAGGCATCATTAACTTATGTAATAACTTGCATGGTGAATTCACAATCCTGTAGTTAAAGGTCAACAGGCATTTAGCATAAATGTTTAAAAAACATCTATAAGAAGCACCACTCTCCATTACATAGTTACAGCTAACTTGGGTGCTGCACTTGAAGTAGAGATTCAGACTAATTTTTGTATAAGAAAATTCTTTCGGAAATGAGGGGCACTTAAACTTCAGAAAAAATTATCTTGGATTTTACAAGTAAATTGGTGGGTTTAAGTTAAAATTAGTTAAAGATGGATCTTTTAAGAAATACAGTAGCCACTTTTTCTTCAGATGACTAGAATCATCAAACAATACAGACTTTTCAGAAGTCACGGATACCAAGGATTTTAAAATTACTGACAATTTTACCCATTGTTTTTGTAAGAAAATTTTATTTATTGGGACATCAGCTAGGTGAAATGAAAATGGGGTAAGAGGCTTTTCAGGAAAAGAAAAAGTTCTATAGAGAAAAGAGATAGCAAAGGAAAATAGAGCAACAATATGCTGTCAATACATGAAGGGCAGGCTGAAAGAATAAATCCGGATTCATGTTTCTCATTTCTCTCTTTGCTTGTTAGCATTGCTCTGGCAATAAAGCAGAAGTAAAGGCAACTTAGCTGGCCGATATGCTTTGGCTTCTAGGATAATCCAAAGAGGAACAGGACAGACAGAACTTCAGTGGTTACTGAGGCAACCTCATCAATCATTTCAGCTGTTCAGAATAACTTACTGTAGCTAAATTAACTTGATGAAGAATCACAGATTCATAGAATCATTAAAGTTGGAAAAGGCCTTGAAGATCATGAAGTCCAACCATAAACCCAACACCACCATGCCTGCTAAACCATGTCCTGAAATCTGACAAAGCAAGTCAACAAAACAGCTGCTCCCATATCAAAGGGTTCTTCAAAGCACCAACATCAACTGGAAGTGTGTCCATTTTTCCACAGCCCAAGTCAACACAAACAAAACCTTTGAGAAAAAGGGTGCAATTTACAGTTTGCCTAAGTTACTGGGACAGAGCATGAAGAAAGCTGCAGCAGTGCAGATATGAGCCGAGTTCTTGCACACAAGCTCCTTCATTCCGTGCAAGCTTAAGTAAAATACAACAGAAAGGTGTCTGAAAAACAGGTTCTTCCTTAGATGCTCAGCTTCACCTTTGAGAACTACTTTTCTTCTATACGGAACAGCTGCTGCCCCTTATCCATTATTATGGCTGAACATCGGCAACTGTTTGCTAGTGTTAGACTAGGAAAACAAAAGAATAGTGTTCCCTCTTAAACACTGCTTCCTTGTGAGACCACTTCAGGGATGCCATGTCCTGACTTGATTCCCGAGTTTATGAAAGGCAGCGTCATACTGGAGTAAGCCCAGAGGAGCATCACCAAGGCAGTCAGGGGGCCGGAGCACAGGATGTTCATGAACGGCTGAGGAATATGGGCATGTGAAGAAGAGAAGGGTCAGAGGAGACAATATTGCTACTATTCTCAAATGGAAGAGTCCAGAGAAGATGGAGCGAGACGCTTCTCAGAGGTGTGTGGTGACAGGAAGAGACAACAGGCAAAACCCTGAGCATAGGCAGTGTTTCTCATCATGAGTGGGGGTGACATGGGCACAGATACCCAGAGGACATTTGGAATCTCAGTCCTCAGAAGTGATCAGAACTGGCCTGGATATGGCTCTGACAACCTGCTGCAACTGGACGTGCTCTGAGCAGGAGGCTGGACTGTGTGGCCTCTGGAGGCCCTGCCCAAGCTAAATTCTTCTGTGACTGTATAAATATTCAACTGAAGGCAAAATGAATTTATTTTCATTTACTGTTTTAAAATTGGGGTGGGGGTTTAAATGTAGGCTCTACATATTGATTTTTTAACATGATAATCATAGAATGGTTTGGGTTGGAAGGGGCCTTATAGATCATCTAGTTCCAACCCCCCCTGCCATGGGCAGGGACACCTTCCACGAGACCAGGTTGCTCAAAACCCTATCCAGCCTGGCCTTCAACACTTCCAGGGAGGGGGCATCCACAACTTCTCTGGAAAAAAAAAATTATTACACATTTTAAATTTCCTTCTCCTCTCCCCCCTACTGGAAAATACAAAAGTAAATAAAAAGTCTCCATTCACAGTGCACGTTCCTCACAGTGTACATCCCCATAAAAGAAATATACACTGTCTTTGTGCATTTTGGATAGTAATACCGATCTGTGGTAAACACATTTGTTTCTTAGTTTCAAATACTGATAAACATAATAATTAAAATGTACACTCATTCTGACTAGGACAAAGGTGGTACTGGTCAACGCAGGTCTCTAATCCAAATATTTTTATCCCAGAATTAAGACTGAATAATCAAGGAACTTTCACGAATCTGTACATTCACATAAATCATCTACCAAACAATTCTTAATGGGAAAAGTGAAAAATAGCTAGATTCAGTGAGAAAATAATTTCCTGTTTATCATCATATCAAAGGAAATGATCAGCTATCGTGAGTAAGCTGCTTGAAATTTAAGAGAAAGTGATCTTAAAGTTACGAGATCTTCAAAAAAAAAGGGCGTTCTTTCTTGTTTATGAAGAGAAGAAAAACAAAAAAAAATTAAAGTATTTTTAAAAAATGCCCATTACAAGAATTGATGACAAGTCCATTGATTCTAATGAAATGCTCAATTTTAATCAAATCAGTACTTCTGGAAAGGAATATTTGAAGCACCTGATTTAGTGTTGTCTAGAATGCAACACATTTGCATGTTGTTATATAACATTTTAGTTTGTATATATTTTATATTTATATTTTAACTCTGCTGTATGTTTACAACAGATTTTATACTTGGTGCTTTAATTGTCAGTATGGGTCCTCCCCTCAGCCACTCAGAACTTTGCAGTGTCCACTTACTCGGGGAGACAGCAGTAGTGTCACAGCATCTAGTACGGATGTGCCCAAAGCAAGAGTCATGGACAGCAAGGGAGGGTAGAAGAAGGGAATTGCTGTTTTGACTCAGCGGATAGGCTCTTCTCAATCTCGAATGTGTCACATTAGGCCATTAAAGAACCACTCTTCTCGACTATAATTCATTGGAATGAAAAATCAGGACATGATGTGAACGCCCTAGTGAAAAGACTGGTTTAAAATTAGTAAAATAAAGAAAAACTCTGCAAATTTCAGGGCTACACTAAAGGATCTACTTTCAGATACAGAAAGAATTAAAACAACCCCTTTAGTTTGACAGGAAAGTCACGCTTATTCTCAAGAAACAGAAATTCTATGTTCTGCATTCTGTTATGAGCATAGCCCACGACAGTGTCGGAATGTAATGAGGGATGGCTACACTTTAGGAGGACTTTGGGTGGATCTGTGTTCATGTTTTGGGTTGCTGAAGCTAATCTCTTGACTACCTTCAGTTACTGTGCTTTGGTTTGCATTGTGGGGTGGTTAAAAAACACGTGGCTGGATTCTTTTCTGATACAACTCAAGTACACTTAATTTAGGGCTCTCCAGCTACTACTGTGATTTCAGACCACATGATGAGATTAGAGCTAATCCAAAATTAGCTCATCAAAATAGGTATGAATATTGGGTCTTTAGTGGCAGTTGCTTCTTTCTACACACAGATCCACTTCTTTTTGCACTAATTACTGTAGAGACAGCTTTAAAGACATGAAAATTACTGCAAATTTCGCCCCCTGCCCCCGCTTTGAAAGTTGTGTATAGACCAAACTGCCCTTGTCCACATACATCATTCTCAGGCCCTCATACGGTGTCTCTGGTTATAATAGCTGTTCCTGTTTCTATGCAAATTTTTAAGTTCCTACAATTTTTCTTATCTGAATGATCAACTTAATATGTCACTTAAAGGAGATGTGTAACTCTTCACTTTTCTGTAGGGAAGAATCATTCAGAATAGCGGTAATTCAGTGAAAGACTCCAAAGTGGGACACTCTCCCTTTTCAGACAGTAATTAGTCTTCAGAAAACACAGGAGATCCTTTTCTGAAGGAAGAAATAGAAAAAAGTGTCAAAAAGAAAGCCCAGCAAACATTTCTAATATTAATAACCATACAGGGGTTTGTGCCAGAAACACCCATGCATCATTTGGTTTCACACATTTATAGTGATCCTGCAAAACAAGTGAGTACAGACCAAATCTGGTTCTAAACTGCATCACTATGGCTTGGATTTAGTATGTTTTTCTAGGAAAGCACTTAAGCAGATACTCACGGCTGACTTACATCGAAGAGACTTAACTACATGCACAATGTACACTCTTTAATGCTTTCTCAAAGCAGGTTCCATGTCATGATAGTGGCATTTTAGTCGCTTATTCTTCCCATAATGTTCAAAAGTCACTTTGCTCAGCATGTACCATTTTTTTTACTGTTCTTCAAATTTTCCAAGTTTTTAAAGAAGCTAACTCTTCATAATAAATCTTTTATTAGTCCTGAGTATTTTTATACATTATGACTGATCCCCATAAACCTATTGTTTATTTTCTTTTAAATTTGTAAATGTCTTTTTATCAGAACTTCAGCAGAAATGAAATTATAAAGTTATTAAAAAAAATAAAAATAAAGCATATAACATTTAGTTCACCATAAATATGTAAGCAACATTAGCTTCTGAATTAAAATAAAGCCACAAAACTCAGACAAAACACCTACTTTGCTTCAGGATTTCGTATCTTATTAGGGGCACATCTTGATTACAGCCATTTGCAAGACTACAAGGGCCTGCAAAAAACACTTCACAAAGTGTCTGCAGACTATGAGAATCAGTTCAACTTGAGAGCTTCATGGCATCATGTTTTTTGCACAGTTGAAACCAACCTCTTTACTTCAGAAGGCTGAAAAAAAAAATCTGGCAAGAAATAGAAGTAAAATATATCATACACTTAAAGAACTTCCTGCCAGTTGCTATATACACACATGTTTAGATAACGACCTGGGGCTGGGGGATTTTTCAGGTTTCCCTTGCTTTTTATATGCACACATATGCTTACTTGCTAAACTGAAAGGAAGCTTTGTAATCTTCCATGTAACGCCTGTGCTTTTTTACCTCGCAGTTAGGCAAGCTATTAATTTCTTGAGTAAAGAGGATATTACAGCAGCTTGGCAGAGATGTCTCAGCAGAAGGCAAAAAAACTAATACTTGCCTAAAAAAGTGTCAAAATGTGGATGTGCCTCCAATAATTTAAAAAATGGAAGGTGATAAGTTGAAAATGTCAGGTAATTGGCAGACAGTTAGAAAGTTAAACTGTGTCCTCAGCGAAGAAAATTAACCAGCAGCTGCCAGCAGAGGCCCCAAGGTCATCTGAATGTCAGAACCAAGTAAGGGCCAATCATTCAGAAGGGGTTCGCTGCTGATATTTGCCCTCCCTGGTCATTTTCAGATCTCCCAGGAACTGCCCTGAACTACTGCCAACATGTGTTCATTTCTAAAAATTACACAGATTGTGATTTATTACCCATCACGCCACAAAAATCCATTGCGAATTAAATCAGCCCTTTGTTTAAATTGCTATTCGGCAATACGTATCATATCATCATAAATGACATTGAAGTTATAATCTACAGTAGTCTGCTTCAGCCACTGATAAGGCTCCACCAAGGGACGATCAATACTTACTATTCATTTTTGAAATTATCTTCACATTGATCCCTGAACAAGCGCCAGCAACACAGAGGCACAGTGGCTTTAATACAATAATTATATAAAGGTTTACAGGCTCATCCTCCCAGCCAATAAAAGCTGTCAGCTGGCAGGGACAGTTACAATCCCATAATCCATCAAAATGCTGTTCTCTGACCTATGGGCTTCCGGGCTTTCAGCAGACCTCGATAAACATGCTTATAGAGGAGAGAATAGCAACAAACGCTAGCAAGCAAAAGCATCAGATTCATTTTACAGATTAAAAAAGAAAATCTCTTTTAGCACATCACCCTTTTTATCAGAGCAACAGAGAGGTGCATTTTCCTTGTGATTCACCAAAGAGTGACTGGATGCGTGTGTATATTCCTTCACAAATTCGTTCTGTTCTTTTCAGTGAGTGACTTCGGATCAAATAATAAACTACAATGAAGTAAGCTCATGGAGCTTGTATCAGATATAGCTAATTTAGAGAGGAGCATCTAAGCATTTTATACACAGGAAAGCAAGACTACTCCAAGTCTGAGAGTAAAACACTGAGAGCCTAAAAATAAGAGGAAGCTACCGTCCAGGAGCAAATGAAAATCTGGATTAAGTGGATAGTAAATGACTCTGTAGCATTCATCCAAGATGCCAAACTGGTTCTTTTATATGTGTGAATTTGTATTTTCTCACAGATGAGGCTAAAGAAATCTGTGTACCTATTAGTTGAGCTATACAAGTTCAAATTTTGCATATCAATTGAAACTGTACAAATGAAGGGAGGGGTTATTTTATAACAAAAGTGTTTGGTGAAACTGTAAAGATTTCCTCTAGCTACACACTTTTCAATGATTCCAGAATAAAAATAAGGTAACGTGGATTTGAGGCAGAAGGTTTAAGGAAAAAGAAGGCTGAGAAGAAAATTGATGATACGGAACAAACAAACTAAGAAAAAGGAGAGACAGCAAAAACCAGGAACTGGTACAATGCTGGAATGCTTAATGATGTACAGCGTCATCACTGCTTCAGGTATTATGGTCTGCCACATCAGTTATGCTCCCCCTTTACTGATCCCATTGTCAGCTTCACAGTGTTATCATGTGCACAAGAAGCATGGAACCTGGCTGGGATTAACAGGCAAAATTTGCATTTCCAGCTCATCTGTTAAATGCCTTATCTGACTTAGAAAAACACTGATTAACAAGTCTCTATATCTGTTTTTTTCGCCATCTGAAATTATGTTAAAAAAAAAAATCATTCCCGTGATACAATTCTAATGTTTGGTAAAGTGAAAAGAAAAATTGAATTCTCAAGTTTCACACTATTACATGGGGTTCCCTTAAGATAGCGGTGGAATTTCTAGAGAACATTTGCTGGTTACTTCTGCGGTTTGGGAAGTTTTTGGGTTGTTTCCAACCAATACAGAAGACATCCCACTATGGTAGTATTTGACTTCATACCAAAGTTGAAGTGCAACAAGTGATATTTACCAGCTGAGAACCTTGCATGTGACTTGATTCTCAAAGCTACAGAACACACATTAAGTGTTTTTAATGTCAACAAAACAGAGGCATAAAACTGATGCTAGGTGAAGGTCTAAGAAGGCATACTGTAGCATTTTAAATGTCTTCATTCAGACCTTAATGTTTACATAACGTATTTGATAAAGCAAAGTACTTTCTTAGAAAAGAAATTTCTGTCTTTCCTTTTTTTTTTTTGTGATCGGTGGTAATAAGATTATATTTCTCCCTCCCTCTAGAAATTATTGTTCATTAGTGTGAAATGCAATTTAAATCACGGCATTCCTCCTTTGAAGTACTACACTCTTCTAATTGTTTCAAAGACTAATATATGTGTATGTTTAAATTGTACGAAAAGGCTTTCTCCACTGATAGCTGTAGAAGATGCAACAGCTGCCACCCATTAACATGTAACAGTAACCAAAGTAATGTGGTGCAATAAAAGCAGATTTCTTCACAATAAAAAAGTGTGCGGTGGCCCTTGCGAGGTCAAGCGTTGCCCTGCTGCTCCAACAACTTTCGCATAGGCAAACTTTGATGGCCTATTGATAACTATTAGTTTTCCTGTCTGTTCTTTCAGAGATGCAAAGGGAAATAGTGTTTTCCTATGTGATCTTGGAGAGTGCATCAGCTTGTTCTTATAAGAACAAAGCATCTTGTATCTTTAAAAAAAAGTTCCCATACAGAGTAATGACTCTAAAATACCAAGCTAATTGTACCCAAACAACTACTGCAGTATCCATAGCGTTAACTGTTGACTTGTGCTTGAGTCTTAATGTTAATATGGGCTAAATCTTGCTCAGGATTCCCTATGCTTGCCAAAGTACTCCCCCCAACAAAAGTTTGTGATCTCACACTAGTCATCTACCTCGAATGACACCTGGACCACCCCATTCCTTTCAGTGAGTTTGCACAGGTAAGACTGATTAGCACTCTAATGGAGAATTAATAAACACTCCAGTTAATGACAGTTATAGAATTCCCATTGCCCCTTATTGATTGCATGGACTTTGCAGGCTGTAAGAGAAAAAATACCATAGCTACAGAAAAACATCCCCTTCCCAAGACCCACACATTTTAAAAATAATGTACAACAGATGAAGAAAATACAGAAAAACTACTACTGCACTAATATTACTTAATTCTACATCACATATGACTTTGGTCCCAGGCTTGGACTTCCTCTCCTGTAAACAACCTCTTCCAATTTCAGCAGCAAGTCAACATGTATGCAGGAGTTAAAGACCTATATTAAGTCGACAGTTCATCTCCCTGCCAATGCTGCATTCTTCCCCACAGTGCATATAGGCAATAACACGCCTAAAGAAGTATAAATTATAAAATCAAGGCACCATAATTTGGGATTTGTCATCCAGTTATGTGAAAAGACTGGAGCAATTTGCCAACATAAAGATGGTCTCATACAGTGTACTGTCGACAGCTACTATTGTAATGATAATGAAGCTATCTCTGTAGAACTGACACAGATGCATAAAGTGGTTTTTGAATCTGATATTAGCAACAGATGCTCAAAACAAAATTGAAATATTCTTATACATTTAAAGGATTAATATAAATAGGTCTTTAGGAATACAAACGCTTGAAGCTTCAACTCCAGTAGCGATGTTTTAAAATGAGACAGTAAAACTTTGCCTTTTGCTAAAGCTTCTTCAAACAAAAGGGGCTTGCATGAAATTTGAGAAGCCAAAAGCAACTGGTTTGGACATTTTGAGGTTATAGCGTGATGGCACCATACTGATATTTTGAACTATTACATTTGAACAAACTGTAAAAAACCAGAATGTTTGTGAAAGAGAGAGAGACAGGAAGAAGGGTCATCTAAAAAAAGTAAGTCAAGGTAGATATACTGGAACAGATACATCTTTGCTTTAACCCCATCATTGATGAATAAATAATCATAATGCATAATTACTTTTTTCAATTTTCAGACCCTATGTGGCTAACATTCACATTGCCATATAGAATTATGCGTCTCTTGTGATACTATATCATTTCCTAAAACCAATAATTGAATTTTATATTTAGAGAAAAAAAAGACTGGCTGGAAAATTACATCACCATTAACAGAGCCATCATAGCAGGTAGATATGGAAGCTGGAAGTTCAAGAGAAAACGGAACAGTCTAGAGACATTTTTTTTAGCACAAAGAAGAGGGAACTGTCAAAGCCCTAACATTAAATCAACACATGAGGAAGAGAGAAAGGTAAAGATCCGCACAGGAGAAAGAATTATTCTGTCACAGACAGGAGAAAGATCAAGAAAAATAATTTAGGTCCTCTATAATGCAGATAAACAGGTGTGGCTTTTGTAAAAGGAATACACTGCCATCTGTTAAGGGAAAGCCATATTTTAATGGTTTGCAGTAAGAGTTTAAGTAAAAGTAATTTACTTAGTAGAGCAGAGATAGTAGCAGAGTTTAATGTGTTTACAGATGGACAAAAAGACAAAGTTGCATCATTAGAAGCAGGCAGAGAGTTAAGAAAAATGCAGGAAACAAGTGAGGTTAGAAATATGATTTTAAAATGCTAACAAATACTGGCCTTATGTTTTGTTTCTAATTGACAGTCAAGAAAGAGGAGAAGAATACTGCACTGAGGGAAAAGGTTTGGTGAATTGTTGGAAGATAAGAGCAGACCACTAAGAAATCAAAATATAGCTATCATTTAGAATAAAATATATGTTCATCCTTGTACTACTCATTTCATGAGGAAGGGTGAAAGAGATGACAGAAAAAGGAAACAAAGGGTAGAGTATGGCTGATGACTTCAAGCGTTAAGCTCATCTTCAAACAGCAGTCGTGAGCTAAGAGGACCAAATATGGAGATTTGAGGATAGCAGGAAAAAAAAAATCAACTTTGCAAAAATTTTGGTAATTTTAGAGTAATATATATTGAAGATTGGAAAACAGGTTACAGAAACAAGTACTGAAGTTACAGTATGTCCTGGGTTAATTTTCACCGGACTCCAGGAAGGGGCACAGCCGGGGGGTGGGGGCTGACCCCACCTGGCCAAACAGAGCCCGGTATTTCATACCATGTGATGTCACGCTGGGTTCCGGTGGGGGGGGGAGAGCGTGGGGCGGAGGGAGGGACACACTCACAGCTCGGGAGCGCGCGGCACTGGTCCTGTCCGGGAGAACGGGTCTGTTGTGCAAGTTTGTGTCGTATTTTCTCCTTATCTGTACCGTTGTTGTTCCTGTTCCCTTTGTTTGCTGTTCTGTTAAACTGCCCTTATCCCGACCCACCAGTTTCTGCCTGTTTCTTTTCATTCTCCTCCGCACCACGGCGGGGGGAGGGGCGGCCGCGTGGCGCTTTTGTCGCCGGCGGCAGCCAAAACCAAAACACCTAGTGAGGCCTCATCTGGAGTACTCTGTCCAGTTCTGGGCTCTCCAGTTCAAGAAAGATGAGGAACTGTTGGCCAGAGAGGCTGAGAGGGGACCTTACAAATGCCTATAAATATCTTAAGGTTGTGTATCAAGGCGACGGGGCCAGACTCTTTTCAGTGATGCCCAGCAACAGGACAAGGGGCAACAGGCACAAACTGAAGCTTAGGAAGTTCCTTCTGAACATGAGGAAGAACTTCTTCCCTCTGAGGGTGACGGAGCACTGGAACAAGGTGACCAGAGGGGTTGTAGAGCCTCCTTCTCTGGAGATATTCAAGACCCACCTGGACAAGGTCCTGTGCAACCTACTGTAGGTGACCCTGGTTCGGCAGGGGGGTTGGACCAGATGATCCCCAGAGGTCTCTTCCAACCCTTACCATTCTGTGATTCTGTGGATCACACATAGGTCACCGTTCTCCTACCACTCCCAACGTTTTCAAATATGTTGCAAGCTGAACTGCACATTTGTAGAGTTCTCTCCTAATTTTCTGTTATGTCATTTTTAATTGACAGGTTAAATCTGAGAGCACTGCATCGTTAACGACCAGCTTTTTTTTTTTTCTTAAGTTGAAGAACAACTATTTTTGCCCTGTTCAAGTCTTCTTGTAATAGAAAAGATCAAGAATAGAGTCCATGGATTTTTTCCCGGAAAAATCTTTGACTGTGATGAGTCCGGTGATTTCCAATACTTTTCAGTTTCCCCACAGCCTGTTCTTCTTTTCCACACCCTCATTTAACAAGTCCTCTCTCTCTATCGAGATTTAGAAGTACCCCTTGTAACAGACTCCGTAAAACGTTGCATGGTGAACACAGGCTAGAGAGGGAATTTGGAGAAAGTTTTGGGAATACAGCCAGCATGTAAAAGGCTAGAATTTTTAAACCTGTTCTTTAAAATGGTTCCCCTGATTTAAAGTCATATTATTTTTATGGGCATGAGGCGTAGCTGGTAATTTGCCAGCATTCAGTCCATAGAAAACATAAAATAACAAGGTCTGGAGTAATATAATACCATATCAAAGTGTGTAAGATATTCAGAACTTTTCATGCAACTCCCTCTCATAATTAATGTCCCAAGCCACTGGTGCCATCACACTAGAGTAGTATTTTGACATCAAGGATTAACAGATGGTAATTTCACAGAAATGCTTACAGGTTGTTTTTTCTATGCACGAGTTTTCTTTCTCGTCTATTACTGTTCTTTGGAAGATGATGGAGAAAGCTGGGTTTAATAAGCAAAAAGATAGACTTGTTTTTGTTAAAAAAAGGAACTAAAGGAGAAACCAATGAGCATAGAAGTTTCTTTATTTCATTCCTCCCTCTACTGAAGCAGCTGCCCTTCTGCAGCTCCTGCTTCCTGACCCACACCAGAGATGGGTGTGCAGAGGGCACTTCATCTAATAAAGACCCCAAATTTCTGCACTCAGCCTTTGCCTGATATTAATTTTTAGCAGAATGGAGAACTGCTATAATTTCGGTCTGGGCTTTAAGTAGCACATATGGTTTGATTTACATCTGGAAGAAACAACAGTTCAGCCAAAAATTAAAGCTGTTGTGATATAATTAAATACAACACATCTGTGAGAGGAGATGTCTTGAGTAATAGGAGAGTGTCAGTAATATTTGGATAGGAGGACTTTAAAGAAATCGTAGAAATCATAGAAATCTTAGAAAGTTTTGGGTCAGAAGGGACCCCTAGAGGTCATCT
>Ga0065711_1046438_pt1 | contig 12892 bp, 7 predicted proteins | sample Hoacrofraction12_FD_59098 | JGI IMG/M metagenome (GOLD analysis project Ga0065711, IMG submission 59098) | Hoatzin crop microbial communities from Cojedes, Venezuela - Epithelial fraction 12 v2 (version 2) | ecosystem: Host-associated > Birds > Digestive system > Esophagus > Crop | place... | reverse complement strand
GCCGCGCCGCCCCCCCCCCACCGGAACCCAGCGTGACGTCACATGGTATGGAATACCGGGCTCTGTTTGGCCAGGTGGGGTCAGCCCCCACCCCCCGGCTGTGCCTCTTCCTGGAGTCTGGTGAAAATGAACCCTGTCCTGGCCAAACCCAGGACATACATGAGAAGAGAAGTTCCTATCACTTTCTTGGTTAAATCTCTTCATGTTTATCCCATCACTCATTGGAAGATGCTTGTTCTGTATCCTTAATTCTCCAAGCTACTAAGAAATTTCCTTCATTTTTAAAGCTCCTACATATCTTATGTATAACAAATAATCTTTAAATATTGCTCTGAATCCATGTTGAATACTCCTCAGTCTATCCTGAGGGAAGAACTTTTTCAAAAGTTGCAAATACATTGCTTTTAATTTCACTGACTATCCACGGGTTTTGTACTGTCAAAGGTAAAAAGAGAAAAAAATTCACTTTCCCTGTGACTTTCAGTATTTTGGTTTTTTTTCCCGCATATCCTGTCTTGTTTCATCTAAAGTAAACAGAGTCTCAGTCTTTGCTTACGTAATGTCTTCACCTTCCAGGAATGTATATATTTTATATATGTTTTAACATACTAAATATACATTTTATATGTACATTTACTTATTTACAAACTAACCCATTCCAGTTCATCAGTGTTACGGTTTGTCTGCGGCCGGCAACAGAAGTGCCATGTGGCCGACCCTCCCCCTGCCAGGGTGTGGAGGAGAACAGAAAGAAACAGGCAGAAACTGACAGGCCGGGATAAGGGCAGTTTAAAAGAACAGCAAACAAAGGGAACAGTCACAAGAACGATACAGATAAGGAGAAAACACAACACAAACTGCACAACCCGGAGAGCCACTCTCTCGGACCTGACCGCCGCGTGCTCCCGAGCCGAGAGTGAGTTCCCACTGCCCCACTCCGCCCCACCGGAACCCAGCATGATGGCACATGGTATGGAATACCCGGCTCTATTTGGTCAGGTGGGGTCAGCTCGCCCGGCTGTGTCCCTTCCTGGATTCCGGTGAAAATTAACCCTGTCCTGGCTGAACCCAGGACAATCAGAAAGTAATACAAACTTCTAGGGCACAGCACATTTAGCTATAAGATAAGCAGCAGAAATACATCATATGAAGTGCTTATTTCTCTCTGTTGAGTAAGGAGAATAAGTTGACTAGCTCAGAAATAGATGATCAGAAAATGAGTGGATTCATTCTGCTGTTTCAGGAAAATACAAGACAGTTCTACTTGTCTTTGGAAGGATTTTGTATTCCCAGCCAGTACTTCAAGACTGTTGCTTATAATGCCTTGTGTGTTGACGTGCTAAAGGACAATAGTGGTTCGGATGCCATCGCTTGCATAGTGCCCACTGTTTTTTTGCCACACTTTGTCTCTTTAACAGGTCAGCAAAGAATGACAGTGTACTACTGAAATAGTATAGAAGAAGGAATAATTTGATGCCTATATATAATACTTTGCATATGACAGCAGGAGACCTGGTACCGTCTCTATAACTGAGATGGTTGATTGAATCACAAGAAGTAAATATGGAGATCTGTTGTAATGACTGCTCAGGAGTCCATTTCAGAGAGACAGGGTTTGGTTTTTATTTTCCTGAACATCACCATGCATCATGAAGTGATAGGAGAAATGATTCTTCATTGAGATCAAGTATGCAGAGAAGTCATACTCAATTACTACAAGAATAATTTCTCATGAGTGTGTAAGTTTTCTTTTCCTCTTTGTGGTAAGATTATCCCAGAAAGGCTGGACCAATCCAATAGTGCTGTTCTTACCCTATTCAAGTCAGCAGATTCTATTAATTGAAAGATTTCAGTTCACAGAAAATGTCAACAAATATTTCATAATTCCCATATTGTGCACATTTAAGAGGGAGCTTTTATTAAGGAAGTTCTTGATTTCAGATGTTTGTCTTGTAATGTTTTTTGGTTTTACTGTTTTTTTTTTGAAAGGAAAATTCTGGATACGTATGGCCTTCACCAAAGCACATATTCATCCGATTAAAAACCGGTAAAAACTATTTCAACAAGAGATGTCCAAGATCATAGAATCTGTTCTCACCTAATTTAGAGAAGCAAAGGATAAAACAGATGAAACAGAGTAATAATAGAATCATAGAATCATGTAGGCTAGCAAAGACCTTCAAGATATTTATTATAATTTACAGAATACACAAAACATGAAAAACCCAACACTGTGAGGTTACAGAAAGGCAGAAGAAAACCTTCAATACAAGCATTATAAGCAAATAATAGCTTTTAAAAAATTACTTATATATCAGTCTCATGAGCTCTCTAGACCGTAGAAACTTACGTAAGGGCAGACCACTAAATTCCTACTCTCAGCCATGTCAGCTAACCACTACAAAAGGGAGGAAGCTGCATGTCTCATTCTTCCTATCTTTCTTATTTATTAAAAGTGGTAAGGTTACCCTCCCAAATGGATGTTTTTTCCTAGCTCCTCTGTAGACATGAAGTGTCAATATGCAATTTTATATATTTTCCCCTCATTCCCACATCTCTGTGCACTGCATGTCCAGATACATTCCTGGTATCTGGCTCAAGACTGAATTTAATCAGATCTGGAAAAGTATGGAAAATGTGTGTAAAACGACCGAGAGTGAACTCTAAGGTTCAACAACTGACAAGAAATTAGGTGATTTATTTGCTTTCCTGCTGAGGTGGCAGATATGGTGTTTTGATTAGCCTGAAATCTCGTAACATATTTTTGTCATTTTTTAAAGTCTGAAGAAGCCAATAAAGCAGCAATAAAGTAGTGGGAAACTATAGCACTAAAACTGTAGTACTAGAGGTAGAGTAGAAAATACAGCTGGGATTATGAAGTATCCAATCTCCTCAGATCTCCCTGCAGCAATCTTGAAATCTCTCAAAAAGCACAAGATACTGGATGTGGAGTCCCATTCCATATTGATAAGCCCTTAATTTAATTTTTGCTTCAAAGGAAAAGTGTGAGTCAACAAGAGAAGAACTTTGAGCTACATAAAAATATTGTCTGTATTAATGGCGCAAGTCCAACAAAATGATGGCTGAAAGTGCTGATAAATGGAAGGTAGTTTAAATTATGCTGATGTTCCTATTCTGTTTTCTCAGCAGACTATGAGCTGCATAATTAGACTGGTTTTTTTGCTCTGCATCCAAAGGACATTCATTCCTTGTGCCCCCCTACTTTTTACAGCAAGTATTTGGGAGTGATATCCTGTGATATTAACACTGTCACTGGAAAATGAACCCCTAGCATCCTTTCAGCAGGAGTGCAGCTTCTCTCACCTAAAACCAGCAAAGATACCTACATAGTCATAATAGTCTGAACTATGCAATCTGTGAAATAAAGGTACAGGTCTTAATATACCTTCAACAGATATAGGGACATACATTAAATTTTAATTTCATTTTCTCTGCCTTACCAGTGTGTTGTAGGGAACAATTTACGGATTACCTAATTTTCACCTGTTATTGAATAGGAGAACATGAAGAACCCATTTAAACCAACTCTATGTGCTCTACCACAGTCACTCAGTTGTGAAATTCCTATAAAAACAAAGGAAGGACTTAATCTTGGAAAACGACAGGATTGATTAAGGTGTTTGAAGGTCTACATTGAGAATAATTTGAGATGTGTGTGTTCCATGTATTCCCCAGGTGACACTCCAGAAGGGTGCGAGTTTCCCCTTGGTGCCAAGTTGAGCTCCAAGGATGGATTCAACTTGAGGTTAAGATACCTAAACTTCAGTGTTTACTTGTAGGTTTCTGTGCAAGAGCTAGTTAATAGACTCAAGATAACCACAGGGATGTGAAAAGCTCTATTAGTTGACTACATCTAGAGTACGTGAGATATGTATAAGGCAGATATAATATGGGACAAAAGGGAGCCTCACTCCCATCTTGAGCAACACTGGGCAGCCAAGCAAGGTGTGTTTTGACATCATGACTATATCAGGTGACTGTGTTTACCCAATGAATGGTCCTCTGGAAGTCTCTTTTAGTAGTAGCTGAGTCTTTTGATATGCTCCACTCACTGTATTAGCTAGATGCTTAGAAACATGCTTGTAGCCACCTGCATGAAGACATGATAATGTAAGTTTCTTAAGCTTGAACTGAATTAATTCTACTGGGTTGTGCAATCACTTTGTAATACTGACACGAAATTTGCAAGGTACATGACACTCCTGTACTGTGAGCTTGATCACTACAAAATGGGCTTGAGTATACATAGATAAATCTACTTAGCTTGTGAAATTTTCTTAAAAAAACCCCTGAGTTCAGCTGTATTTCCCACTGAATAGGCAGGTTAGAAGATGAGTAGTATATATCTGGAATTAATTTTTCCATAAACAAGTAATTTGAATGCAAGTTGGATGTAAAATCTAAGGAATAATGGGCGAAGACGTTAACATTCCTTTCACATTTTACCATAACCACCATGAGCAGGTATGATCTATACTCATTAGGTCATCTGCTGTTTCTCTTCAACAAGTCAGTTTCAGGAAGAGAAATAATTATCATACTGAGGAATGATAATGCACAGCTGCTGAGGACTTGAATTTTGAAGAGTAATCCCACTTTATTATGATGTGGGTAAAAATGCTTGACTGGTACTCCTTTACAAATGCCCTGTGCTGAGAACAGTGCTACTTTCTGCACTTAAAGACAAAAGGCGTTGTATGAGAAGACTCTCAATTTTCAGAGACCTTATACCTAACCAAAACTTAACAATCATGCATGATGTGCTACATGTGATCTGCTGTTTTCAGCAACCACTTTCCAAAAGCCAATGTATTGCTTGCAAAAAACCTGAAAAGATACACAACATATTGCTATTTTGATTACATTGCTAAGACACTCAGTCTGCGTTTTAACATAAAGAATAAGAAGTCCTATTCTGGCCGTGATATGAAAGAAAACTTGTAAAGTCCACTATCATATATTGTCAGTAAAGCACTGGTCTCTGCAGATAAATTCTGTTACTATGGTCACTTCTGTCTCAAAAGTCTGTGATGGAGGAGAAAGTCACACAGAGTAAACACCAATGAAACTTTTGAGGAGATTGAAACATCCAAAAGAGGATTCAACTCAAAACAAAACTACATGTGTATTATCCAGTAGTGTCTTCCATTTTTTTCTACAGCTAAGAAGCCTGAAATATTTGTTGCTATGTGAAGCATCTAAATTCCAAATGCCTTTTTTTTCATGCACCTCCTGGTGTAAAGTGACAAGGTCAGATCCTAGACACTGAGACCTTAAAGAACTATTCCACACCATAGAATGCTCCAGGAGGTCAGCTAATACAGCTTTGGGCATCTACATTTGGATAAAAGATGGCCCAGAGCTGTTACTATAGCAAGTTGAAATACCGTGAACTGCTGAAAGCCAAGATGATGAAATGTTACAGACGTCCACAAGACATATCTTTAGTGGTCACGTTAGTTCTGCAACAGGGGAATTTGCAGCTGAAGGTGATCTGCTGTAGTGAAGATATGTCAAAGCCTGGGATTAAAAGCTGTGAAGCACGAAAGGCACCAGAGGAATACAAGTGTTTCACCAAGATCCAAGACACCTGTGTTCACAGCAAAAAGCTAATTTCCCAGAGAAGCAATGAAAGTGGAATACTTTTAAACCAAGCTCATGAGAAGTGATCATGGTCTAAGAAGTATACACACCATCAACACAAAACTTTTAATTTAGGCCTCTGGCTCAATTTGAAAACTGAACTCTTAAGTCTGTCATGGAAGCTTTGTAGCACTCTGATATCAGACATTTCTTCCTTGATGTGATTTGGGGTTTTGTAGAATTTCATATTAAGACAGTGTAGCTTAATGTGCCTCTGTTGAAGTCAATTTTTAATGGGAATGAAGTTATGAATGGTAAAATCTGCTACAGAACTTGTAATTGATATTGCAGCTTTTATGTGAAAAGTTCCTAATTTAATATTTTTTAAATGTTCTGTATTAACCTACAACTTTAAAATGTGCCTAGCTTTGTAAGTTGAGATATGTAATAAGAAGTAACTTTGTAACATTATGTGTTCATTTCTTTGCATGTAATACGGCACTTTGCATGTAATATGACTGTATCATAAGACTTTCTGAAAAATATCAGCGTGTATATGTGAATTTAGGAAGCTTCAGGGTAATGAGAGTTAAGCTGCATTCACTTTCATAAGAATCAGACACACTCCATTCCTTTAGAACGACAACATCTTAACACCTCATATACAGACACAAATAGAGGTCGGAGATTTCATACCAAGTATTTTGAGAAAGATAAAAATATACTTTGAGAAAGATATTTTCTGAATACTGGAGATATTAACTGCAAGTATGGACTGAAGCAAGAGCTCTTTCAAAACAGTAGTCTATGATCATCTAATTGAGGCATAGTAGGTAACATGTGAAGCAAAAATTGATATAGCTAAATTACAGTTGCCCAGACAGTCTTTTTCTTCTAGCTTCTGCTTTCATAGTGTTAACATTTTTTCTAAAGTATCTTCTGTGTGCATATTTATGTAAGTCAATTGTACCTGATACTAATGGTTTTTGTCTCTGTTTCTGTGCAGATGGTAGCCATATAATATGCCGAAGTTCAGGTGAAGGTAAGATTCCTATCTGCTTCTATACAAGACTTTTGTAAAACTTTTTCAAGAATCCAGTCCCATAAAATAACTTTCAGTATTTAGCGACTCCCTGCACCAATTATTTTATCTTTTAGCAACTAAAATTTATTACCATTTTCCTAGGAAGACAAAATCTTTGATTCCACCTCTTATTTCCCAAGAGTCTGCAGTGCCTCCAGCAGCAGAGTGTGTATACAGCTGGTTTTATGGTGTCAGAAGTGACAACACTGAGAGACTAAGCATAAGGAAATGTGCTGAAGTAGCTTTTATACCTTACACAGAGAAATAAAAATGATGCTATTTATGCTGTAGTCTAAGAGCTCAAAATGTCACCAGCTCCAGTTAAAATATATTGGAGCTTTCTACAGCTGTGTTATTTGTTCATAGACACACTTTTTTTTCTAGATAGGTAGCTCAGCAATTTCCATAGAAATAAAGCTCTGATTTTTGTCCTAGCACTACAGTGGATAAGCAGTGGGCAGATAGGCTATGCCAGTCTGCTAAGAGCTACTTTGTTGAAGTATTTACATCAGTTATGTTTATTCATATAGAGCAAGAAGACTTGGCTGTCACATCACTGAACACTGAAGCACCTGAGCATTGCTGCTTAGGGGATTACTGGAGCTTGAAATTATTCATCCAGGTTCTCTAGGCAATGCCTGAGGAGAGACATGCAGCTTAAAGATAAATCTATGCTGCTGTTATTTGTATGACTGCAACTTCGGTAAACAGATGGAAGTTAGCTTTAGAGTAACTCTGGTACAGACCAGAGTGTAGCCATTGTAGCATACAAGTCAGGGGTTGCTTCTGCATTTGGTACTAAAAAAACTATTGGATAAAATGAATAAATAATGTTATGACCACAATTCAGAACGAAAACTTCCCTTGCCAAGAAGTGAGCTTATTTCTGGACCATAGTGTTGTGCTCTGTTTTGCTCATTCACTCCCTCTCTGCCCCTTGAAATTTGATTTCTGCTATACAAGCATATATGTAGAAGGGTAGTCATCTTTCCTCAATAGCTTGCTACTAGGCGCTCTGCTGAGGGGCAAGAGAGATGTGAGTCAGTTCCCCTCATGCAGAGATTGTTCATCTCCTTGACAAACACTGTAACAACTGATTGAATCAATTACATGTAAAAGGTGAATGCCTGCCACACTTCTTTAGCTATTTCTTAGTAGAAAAAGGTGAGCTTGATTCTGGATAACTTGCACAGCCAAATGGCTAAAGTTGATAGTAAAGTACCTAAGTCCAGAAGAGCGTTAGTATTTTTTTCTGATATTTTTAGAGGTATAGTTATCTCCCATCATTGATTATATTATGACTGAATACATTAAAGGAATGTCTGGATATAAAATTGCAGAAAAATGAGTTATTTCTTAATGTGAACGCTTCAGGAAAGAGAAAGTCTTCATTAAAACAAGCTCTTCATAATCTGCTATAAGTTAGTTTAATCTAACCCTGTTGAGTGTTTGGAGTGTTATAAATTCCTCTCTCATATTGCCAAACTGGATTTATGAATTCCACTTCTGAGAAAATATTATGGCTACAAAATTACTAAAAAGGAGGTATGGCAAATCAACCTGCCTACATGCTTGAGTGGATCTGATCCTATCTTCCCTCTCTGTATCTGGGCCTCTGGAAAACAAAAATTGTGGTACAGTTTCAACAACCAGACAAGGGAGTAAAGAGCATGCGCACTGCACTTCATATGACTCATATTTCAGTTCTTCAGACAAGAATGACAGAAGCCTCGGGGCACAGCTTATGCTCTTTGTGCAAGGGTTCATGTCAGTGTGTGCAGGCTGTTGTATGAACATAATCTTGCAAAGGCTGAAAGTAGTTAACTGACTTGTCACAGGGTAACTTCCCACAGAACAAATGAGAGCACATAGTGACAATTTGCATCTTGCAGTACACAGCAGTCTGCTGCCCCATGTCCAGGGCAAAGCTACAGTCAAGCCCAAGGCAAACAGCAATTTCCAGTAAGGGATATTCTTTATAGTTCTGACAGGCAAGATAGAAGAGGGTTCAGGTCATTGACAGATAGCCCAGTTGAGAAAGAAAGAAACTTTCAAGATCTCTAAGAAACAGAATTTCTTTCTTAAGGTCACTTTGTAAAATCTGGCCAAGATATTAATTGTTTTTTCACTCAAGGGTACAAAAGTGATCATGAAGCAGTGTTGTGGATATATTACCTGAACTACCACCAACTACCAGCTGTGTATTTAGACCTATACTAGAAGAAAAAATCAAACAGTATGACCTATATCAAAATCCATTATGTTCCATTTTCTAATCCAAAAGATTATCCTTCAAAATCTCATTCGAAGTCATCATTTTATTATGTGCATTATTTACTGTCAGATAGACACATACAAGCTAACACAGTATTTTGTCTATCTACCATAGCCATAAGTAGTTTCAGCAACAATATCCATTGATTTTCTCCTTCACAAAATTACTTGGCAGTTTGTTTGACCTTCTTTCCAGGGATGATCAAGCAATCCTATTTCTACTTTTATTCTAGTGTGTTCTAATGAGAGAAAAAAAAAGGTAAAATAAAGTTAACAGCATTTAAAAAAGAAAAAAAAGTTAAGTTTTTAACAAAATTGTCAGTAAAAATTTGCAAATACCATGTTACTGGTTCAAGGAAGACTAGTCCCTGATGGCATTACATAGTTAAATAATATCCTTTGTTTACTATAAAAATTTATTTTGTGAATATATTCAAGCAAATTGATATATTGACTAATGCAATGAATTAGTGTGCACTGAAGAGGCAATTGTCAGCCGAAGAAGAAATAAAGTAAGGACATGCCCAATTAGTCAGTGGCTCAGTGCAGGTGGCTACCCTTGTGTAGGTTACGTAAGCAGTCTCCAGATGTGATGACATTTCATGAACTGTGAAAGAAACCTTAATAAAGAGATAAAACATAAATCTCTTGTATGATTTGAAGTCTGAGATTCAATCTACAACCTGACAGAAAAGGTGGTTCAAGCTACAACTTTAAAACGGCAAAACAGATAGACAGGGAAGCTGCTTTTAAAAATAACATTAAAAGAATAAACTCATACTGTTGTAATTTTGGGAGTTGTTGCCAAGAAGCATTTTTCATGCTGCCTGCCATTTCAGTTGCTTCCTATTTCTCTTTTCTAAGAATAAAAGTCATATGGGAACAAGTATAGGAATCTGCACGGGGGAATCTTTCATTTTTGTTTTCTAATTAATTTGAATACATTTAGCTAGCAGTTTTATGCAGAGCAGGTAGGAGAAAGAGTCAATCATTTAGAACTTTCTCTCTAAGTTCAAGTTGTTGAATAGTTTGCTACACCATGCTGACAATATTGAGTTTTCATTAGGTTTTACAGGAGACAACTCAGACAGAATTAAATCAAGCAAAGATAGGTTGACCTCCTACTGCTCACACTGGCCTTCACTTTTGTTTTTGAACAGTAGGAGAAAATCCATCATGAGTATTTGCTTTTTCAATGGTCTGTTATATTATTTTAGCTGTGTAACTGCTATAAGAACAGAGAATGCCCTTACCAAAACCAGGATGAAAGCACTTAGAATTGTCTGCAGGAAGCCTGATGAAAATTTACAGCCACCACAAGCTGGTCACATAGATATGCATGTTTACACAACACGGAAGGTGTACCAAGCTCAAGCTTCTAAGTTTGTCAGCCCAGGATGTATTCCCAGAAAAGTTTTCTACATCTCCTGTGCAGTTAGGTAAGCAGAAGTTTGTGTGCAAAATTCTAAAGAAAATAATTATGATAGCAGTCACAGTAGTTCTTCATAGCTTATAATGCTTTTAATCAAAGAGTCTTTACTTTGTTCTAGAAATCTATTAGCCTTTAAATGATATCTTTTGGAAGAAAACTGAAGCTTTCTTTTATTTAATCCATTTACTAAAAAAGGAAAAAGTCTGAACTGATCCCCATAATCTAGACATTCAGATGTGATTCGTTTTATTAAATCTTGTATCTCAGCTCACCTCACCTTTCCTGTCATGTCCACTTGTGAAACTCACTATGCATTTAAATTTAATAACCATGCAGAATTAAACCTATAAAGGTCCTAGGCAATTTACCTTGCCTTCTCTCACAAAGGCTCAGAGATTTCTCTCCTGCCAATTGTTTCCCTATAGTCTTCCTAACCTTTCCAACCCTTAACTAGCCCTTACTGATACAAAGCCATACTATCCCAAGCTAGAGCTATATTGCCTCAAGAAAACCCCTTGATGAGCCAAATAGATGTATAATGAAAGTTTGAATTAATTAGCTTGCTCGTAGCTCAATAGATTATATCAGACTACATATTATGAAGTAATAAATTATGAAATTTTGGCACATAAAGATTGGGTATAGTGAGATGCTAGGTCAATAAGCAGAGATAATACACTCCTTTCCCCACGCTGTCCATACTGTAAACGGTATAGGATTATGGTACTCAAATACTTTATTTTCAGAGTCCATGTCTGCTTCTTATTTGTGAGGTACAGAGCATTTTTACATGATCTGGAGAGTCCAGTTAGGGTCCTTAGTCCCTAGGTTGTTTCCCTGACCTTTGTATACAAGTGGAGAACACACTATACAGTTGCAGCTATTTTCTTCCACTTTGCCCTTTCCATTTCTCCTTCATCATTCCATCTTCCCTCAGGCCAGAGGATTCTTTCCACAAATGCTGGCATAGTTCCTTTGTTCCTCTAACAGCCTCAAAAGGCACACCTCGTCGTTAAACTGAGGTGTCAGTGCTTTACTGTCAAGCAGTGAGACTTCTGTCTCCTTCAATACTGGAGAGGATAGACAAGGAGATGCAGTGTATCAGATACCTTTGCCTTGGTCTAGCATTTCAGGAGATACTGAATTCTTCTTTTACATGTTTACGGGAGCTACTTCGTCCTGTACATTTCCAGTAATCCTGTTGTTTTATGGCTCTTGTCTTCTTCTTGGTTTAGAGTCAGCAAAGTCAGACACAACAGAGTGAACACTGGTATCTCCAAAGCCTGTTTTGGAGGTTTCTGACAAAAGGTGAACCAAGATTCCTAAAGCTTTTCCCATTGGAAATGCAAAGGTTCTGTCCATAAAAATTTGATGGAGTGGCATCACACTTAAAATGATGTCAAGCAACATACGAAAGCACCCAGGTTCATTTGGACATATGTATGAGAGGGACATGAAACCAAGGCAAAGCTACTAAAACTCTGTTAACAGATTTTAGATATGAAATGGCAAAAACTACAAAGATTAACAGTGTGTGATGGGAAAAGATTGTGATGAGACAAGGTCTGATAAATCTTCTCCTGGGGTTGACTGGAGATACCAAGATTCTGGTACGTATAGTATCATGTGTCTTTCCAGGACATAGTTCACGGCCAAGATGCACACAATATCAATAACTAAAACTAACATCACAGAATGCTGGTGTCCATCAAGTAAACTTAACCAAAATGCTACTACTGAAATAATAATTTACACATTCTTTCATATTATTTATAACACCTCCTTTTTAAAAGACAATCTGTTGTAAATCTCTTTATAGCCCAGTTTCTTAATTTTTACCTCATCATGCACATTTCAGGAAAGTTCATCTCCCTTTCTTTCCAAAATCTACCTTGGAAGTTATGAACAACAAAGACATCATAAGAATAGACATGTTACATTAGACCACATGTCCATCTAGCGTAGCACTGTCTTTCCAGCAGTGTCAATTAACTGATGTGTGCGGGAGAGTAAGAACAGAAGCTTTACAGAATGACAGAATCACAGAACCACAGAATGGTAGGGGTTGGAAGGGACTTCTGTGGGTCATCTAGTCCAACCCTCCTGCCGAAGCAGGGTCACCTACAGCAGGATGCACAGGACCTTGTCCAGGTGGTTCTTGAATATCTCCAGAGAAGGAGATTCCACAACCTCCCCGGGCATCCTGTGCCAGTGCTCCTTCTCCCTCCAAGTCAAGAATATCTTCCTCATGTTCAGGTGGAACTGCATATGCTTCAGTTTGTGCCCGTTGCCCCTTGTCCTGTCACTGGGCACCACTGAAAAAAGTCTGGCCCCATCATCCTGACACTCACCCTTCAGATATTTGTAAGCATTTATAAGGTCCCCTCGCAGCCTTCTCTTCTTCAGGCTGAACAAGCCCAGCTCCCTCAGCCTTTCCTCATAGGACAGATGCTCCAGTCCCCTCATCATCCTCATAGCCCTCCGCTGGACTCTCTCCA
>Ga0065711_1008679_pt1 | contig 12892 bp, 9 predicted proteins | sample Hoacrofraction12_FD_59098 | JGI IMG/M metagenome (GOLD analysis project Ga0065711, IMG submission 59098) | Hoatzin crop microbial communities from Cojedes, Venezuela - Epithelial fraction 12 v2 (version 2) | ecosystem: Host-associated > Birds > Digestive system > Esophagus > Crop | place... | reverse complement strand
CTCCTTCTCTGGAGATATTCAAGACCCGCCTGGACGTGGTCCTGTGCAGCCTGCTGTAGGTGACCCTGCTTTGGCAGGGGGGTTGGACTGGATGACCCACAGAGGTCCCTTCCAACCCCGAACATTCTGTGATTCTGTACAGCATCCCTCCAGCATGGCCACTGCCGTGGGAGCAAAAGCAGCGGTCTCAAGTGGTTGGGATGTGTTAGAAATGCTGGGTGTGGAGGTGAAAAAGCCAGAGGAGACAGCATTGAGGGAAAGAGTTCAGCAGAAGGATCGACTCAGCAGCCAGGAGAAATGAGCTGTGGTGAGCTGCGGGGGTCAGGCAGAGGCAGCCGGTGGGGTTCTGTGGGTTGTGTGTTTGCAGCTCTAGGCAGAGCAACAGGGGCTTGTGCAAGTTGAAAGAAGGCCGGGTTTGCATCTTTTTTTATGTCATTGACCACTGTCTTCCCGTGCACATAGGCTTGGGCCAGCTCTGGGTCTGGCTGAATGCAGGGAAGGACGTGTGTCCATGGGTTGTGGGGGGAATTGCAGAGAATTTTAGCCTTGAAGAGCGTGTGGATCAGGTTGGTCTGGGGCGGGCAGGAGCAGTTTGATTACCTGACAGTGAACCTGCTGTTGGGCAGTCAGGTTGCTGGGATTGTTCGTGGTCAGCCAGAGTGTAAGGCTAGAAAAGCCCTCAGAATATGAGATTATTTCATTATATTTCTTGAGGTGTTTTGGGGACACTTGGGAGTGGCCAGTTTTAAAGGGATCTGCTCAGGTCTGGTTTAGCTTATCAGCAGCTAAATCCCAAACTTGTAATTTCACCTGAGGCTGAAGTGAGTATTGTTCTTGCTGGAAGGATTTTTTTTTTGTAAAGAAAATCAAATGTCAGCCTTTACAGCAAACATTTCACTGTGTGATTTAGGGCCTGTGTTTAAAACCGTCAACCAGCTTTAAATGCATTAGCATAGGAAAAATAAATGGGCACTTCAGAGGAGACCTTCCAATGAATTAATAATCACCTCAGCTCTGTGGAGATTGCCTTGAAAGCCGTTCCCCTTTGATCTGGCACAGATTAGCCTCTGAAAGGATTTAGCACAGAGAGGGCTGTGCGCTGAAATGAAGGTGTTAAACTGAGGGGTGGGGAGGCCAGTCACTTCAGCCTGCTCTGAATTATATATGAAGCTCTCCAGGATGGAGAGCTCCGGCCTAAATTGAAACGTTGCTTCAAGAAAGAGGGAGTCGAGAAGCACTGAAGCGTAAAAAGCATCAGTGGAATCGCTGGGGAGCAACGAGTTTCCTAATTATTCAAGCTGCTAAACGTAACCGGTTTTTTGATGGCTCACTCAGTGACTGAGATCTTCCTGCAGGTGCAAAACTGGCTGGAGGAGAAAATGCTGCTTTCTAATGAATTGCGTGCCTAGCGTGTAATTACACTTATGCAATCGCCGGGAGAGCGTGCTTGCGCCCAGCTCTGCGGCGGGCAGGCGAGAGTGGGGCTGCCTGCCGCCGCCTCGGCATTCCAGCCTGCCACGGCCCTTTGAAGGGGGCCGCTGGGCTCAAACCATTGCAGAATTGGCGAAGTGGTTAGCTGAGATTTGAAAGGCGTCATGATGTTAATGAGTTTGCTGGGGCGTGGCGTTATTACTGGTATGTTACATATTTCTCATGTATATAGCCATAAAATCGTATGCGCCTATACAAGTAGTGTATACATTGTGTATTCACATCCCCAGACGTACTGCTTGTCTCTGCTCCCATAAGTAAACAGATACAAGCAGTATCTCCAATTTTCAAAGTCCAAGATCCACTGTAAACAATAAATAGAAATCTTCAGTTATCAAACCCAAGCTGAGCAGAACACCCTCATTTAGGACTGTGGCTCCAGAAGTTCATGTGTATGGATGCAGCCATATAACCAGAGTTTGCATATAGTAATTATTTACTATATTAATCATTCTAGTGAATTTTTCAAAGCCTTCATTAATATAACATCCCTTTCACCAAATGATGGGCACATGATTGCACACATCCTTTGGTGCTTGGGGTATTTCACCTGGGGCAAAAAGCCACACTCACTCTTCTCTGATACCCTGGTTTTGGTGCTGTAGCAGGGAGCTCAGTAAAGCTCACTGCAGATATTTAGAACGATACTGTCGATAAAGCAGGTTGCAGCCATCTGGAGCCTTTGATCAGCCACCAGCAATGCCTTCGATAGCTGCCTTTATTCTCGCCTCAGATCAAATCATTAACGAAGGGGTACAGCTCTGAACCCGCAGCTGTGGTTTTGTACCAGGTTCCCTCTGCCCATGAGAAAGGGCTTGAGTGTGTGTCTCGCTGTGGAGGCGGGGAGGCGGCTTTGCCTGAAATCGCAGCTTTCAGTTGCGTTTTGCTCTGGAATGGTAAGATGTGCGATTCTGGGGACACAGACCTTCTGTATGGAGCTAGGAGTAACCGACCTTCCCATCTACTCCAGGACGAAGAGTGGTGGCTCGTCCGGCAATACCGCTGTCAGGGTGATTGATTTTGGGAGGACCTGCTTGGGGTCGTAGTGTTGCCCAGTGGCAGGCACCCAAATTCCCTCCAAAGACAACCGGCTGCAAGGACAGATCGTGATACAGTCTCAATCCTCCCTGTCCTAACAGTCAGCGTGATGAGCCCCATTTTTGCTTTCTACCCAGTACGGCCTCCACTGCTTTTTTCCACACAGAAACTGGGCTTTCTGGGTGGGTGCCAGTGATGAGACACCGAATTACCCTGACATTTGGAGGGTGCTTTGTGGAAAGCCTTCACAAGCTTCTGCGGATGTATTTGCTCGTATAATGACCACACATGTTTCTTGTACCCCAGCTGTCATAGTTTTAGGGGTGCAAATAGAGGTTACACGCTATATTGAAGAGAAAATCTTGAGGGAAAACTTAATCAAATGCAGCGCCCTATGTGCCAGATTTTCACCTGAGGTGTTAGTGATGACTTGCATTGGGCACCGTGTGAAGCAGGCGGTGATAAAAGATGCACCTGGAAGGTCAACGTCAGACAGAGGGAACCCGGGGAAGGAAAGCATTTCCTAATTAATGGCTTTGGTTGATGTTTTATTAAAACAGTTGAGGAGACTATTTGGCATGCACCCTGCCCCTGACCAGTCGCCACTGGTCAATATTTATAGCGAGCTGTTGCTTCGCAGCCAGCAGCGGGCTGTGACGGCTCCAGCTGGCCGCTGCCTGCCGACAGCCCCCTCTCGCCGCTGCGTCCCCCTGCCTGCTGCTTCCGAGGAATGCTCTCTGGTCACAGGCGCAAGCAAGCCTGCTCCTCAGCTCTGTGCATTACCTTTCCTCTTCTTCCTTTTGCCCTTGAAATTACCACTCGGCTATCATTTATTGCGTTACATTACTTTGCTGTTGTGTTTATAATAAGCCAAGGAAGGAAGTCAGCAGGCGCTTCAGTTAGCCGCTGTGTAAACACGCAGCCAGGAGACAATCCTCAGCCCTTGCGTGTGGATGTCCATCCAGGCCAAGCAGCAGTGAATAAATTACCACTCTTCTGCTATCTGGGAAGAGGTCAGAAATGAAAAGTGTTGCAGGGAGGGACCAAAATCTTGTTAAACTGTCATTGCACTCAATCCTGTCTGCAGCCAGCCTGCAGAGTATAGAGGGGACCTTCAGTTACTCAGCAAGCTGATTTCCAAGCACGGGAGCAAACCTGCCTTTTTACGTGATGTGGCACGTTCCCTTTTGTGCTGTCATCACTATTAAATTCGAATACAGATAAAAGGATTTAATTTCAGGAGCGGGAAAGTGAATGTGCTTCAGCCCTCTTAATCTCCATGCAGTTCAGATTTCCTGGGACTTACACTGCGTGCGTCTATCAGATAAAGCCAACTAATTGTGTTCCTTCTTTTTCTGCCCCCTTTCCCCATTTTCTTTCTGTTTATCTGGCACTGGATGTTTGGAAACTGCAGAACTCTGTTTGGAAACAAGATCAAGTCGGTGGCCAAGAAAGCGTTCTCAGGGTTGGAGGCCCTGGAGCACCTGTGAGTAACCCACCATGCCTCAGAGTTTGGGAAAGGGGGGTCTGCCAAAAGTAGCTGCTTGAGAGATCTGCTAGCAATTTAATAGCGTCTTTGTAAACTGAGAAGCCAGTCCATTTGTGGGGGCCACCTGCTTCCTTCTCATTATACGTCCGCCTCAACTTTGGCCTTTTTTTGTGCCAGGAACAAAGTTATAGAACATATGGCAGATCTGCATGCCGTTAATTTTTTGATTTGTTCTTGGATAAGTATCGCCTTGACTTGCACATTGCTCCTTTGCAGGCTGCTAGCAATGAAAATACGCTATTTCAGATGTCGCCCTCTCTCCTCCGCCCTTGCCCCAACTTCCTCCTAGATCTAGGCTCTGGCAGTGGCACATGTTGCAAATGACTGCTTGCAGCGCAGGCACCGCGCGTCCCCATTCAGCACTGCTGCCTTAGAGCGATTGGCGAGAAGTAAAGTTTGGCTGCCGCTATGCAATTTTTTTTCTGTGTCCCAAGGCTGATGACTCCAGCAGTGATTCATTAATAACTTCCTTTCTGAATTAAGACAAGTTAAAGTGTGTGTGATTTTGCTCTAGATGTTTTACTGGCTGTTGATTGTACGAAATGTTACGGCCTCTGAGAGCGTGCTGAAGGGTTAGGCTGCCTGGCGGGGCGGGGACGTTCCCAGATAAAGGTTCCCTTATTAATGCTCCACGGAGAATTTCTCACAAGCGATGCTTGTTCATCCAACGCTTCACTTGGTGAACTTAAGCCCTAAATCTGACACTGCCTTTTTTCAGAGGGCAGGTGAATTTTTTAATCAGCAGTAGTTGTGAGGGAAGCTTTTAAGAATACGTTCTCTTTGAAACATCGCCGTGTTTCTCGAACACCGTAGTATCCTCTCAGAGTCACTTTCAAATAACTTCTCAGATGCCGTTCAGTGGAAGTATTTGCTTTCTATATGTTTGCTGAAGGTCTAGCCTGGGATACGACATTCCTGACTATCTTTGGTTATCGAGGGGGCTGAGGAATTTCTGAGCTGTGGATGATGGAGGTAGCTGAGACTGAGAAAGTGTAGTGAGAACATGAGGTGTGGAAGGACTTAGTGATTTATTCCCCTAATTTTTATTGGTTGACTGTTGTTCGGCAATACTCATTCAATGTTAAAGTGTTTTGTGGAAAACCATTTTGATGAGCTGCAAGTGCATATGGCCTTAACAAGGAGCTACCCCATCACCCACTACTGGAGTAATTGCTTAAACAAGGAGAGACCTTGTCGCAGCCATAGCGTCCCTTTAGTCCACCTTGCCTTTGGTTGTCTTCTGCAGGAACCTTGGGGATAACGCCATCCGCTCCATTCAGGCGGACGCTTTTGCCAAGATGAGGAGCCTGCAGCAGCTGTAAGTAACTGGACTGCACACGCCGTTACGGAGGCTGGGATCCTTCTCGCCCTGGACGTGAGAAGTACCACGTTGTTTCCAGTGGGGTGTTATTCACATTACCCTTCATGTATTTCCTCCTCCCCTCTGTCATCCTCTTCGGGGTATTTTTACACATGAGTAGAAGTCACGGGAACATCTTGCATTTAATAGTGAGTGAAATTAGATCATCGGAACAGGTTCTTCCAGCAGGTTTGCATCTGTGCAATTATTCATCTCCGCTCAGGAAGTCCAGCCCTGGTCCTGTTAGCCATCTCTCCTTCTCACGCTGCCACTGATTTAATTCCCAGGGGCCCATCTGCTCCTTTGCTGTCCCTGTGTTTAGGGTTTGCATACAGTACTGACATTTCAGCGATAAGCACCATTTGAACTGGATCCACTTGTCATCCAGCCTACTGGTGTAAAAATACGGATGTGTTATCAGAGCTGCTGCTTGTGCTCCAGGCTGGGCTCTGCACTGTTATCAGACACTGTTTCCAGTCTTGTCTGGTTTCCTTTTCTCTTCTTCTCCATAAATATTTAATCCACTGTCAGTGCATTGCTACACTCTGGAGTAGTGCAGTGTCTGTGGAACAAGAAATTGCTTATTTGGTATTTGGGCAGGTTCAGATTCTTCTTCCTGATGCTGGAAATGGGAATCAGATGGTCACTGTTAGCAATGACATTTAATACCAGTGACGGGGGTCTGCAGAAGATAAACCTTGCATGTCCATTGTTTGTTTAACCACCTTGTTATCTTCTGCACTGGCTCTTGAAAGAAAACTGAGGCGAAAGATTGATCTTATTACAGAATAGCTTGTGGGATCCCAGATCTTATGAAGCAACCTTTATACCGTGGAGAAGGTGGCCTTCAGATAGGGGATATATCCATGCAGAATGCGTGGTACTGAAGTCTTAAATACCAAGGGTCTCTCTGACCTGTCCCAGCCCGCCAGCAGTGTTTATGCCATCACGTGCACTAGGGGCTACACATCTTTCTAGGACAGCAAAGTGGACAGCTGTGGAAAATTGGATCCCTATGTTCCCTCATTCCCTCCCTCTCTGGTCCATTTCTTTCTTTTTCCCCTTTCCTGGCTAGTTTCAGACTTCAGGATTTCCCGAGGTTATCAGGTAGAAAAATGGGAGGAGATTCACATCATCTTACCAGACAGTGCTGCAGCTGGGGTTCTGCTGTGCTCTGGACACCCTGCTCTTGCACAGCCTGCAGTACTGCAGGACAGGACCTCTCTGTCCAGGGGCATTTTCCTGGCCTCTGAGGCATCCTCACATTTGATGTGAGGGGTGAGACTGGGTTCGTCTAGGACCTTGCACCAAACCAGACCAAAGTTTTAATTCCCTGTTGGTGTAAACTTGGCAGGTGTTCGCTGGCCTCAGAGTTATGCTGAGCCACCATTTGGCCCAGAAGGGTTAAAAGAAAAAAAACCCTGAGGCTCCCCTTTTATTTGTCCCTTTTTCACAGCTCTTTTCATAACCGAAGGTGCCAAGTTGCTGTTAGGATGCTGAGAAATGTTTTTGTGTTTCGCTTTCCAAACTAGTCACTGTTTGCATTGGGTTTACACAAAGGTCTGTGGTCATTTCTCTTCCATTGCACCTGTTAATCAGTAAACACAAGGTCAGCTCCACCTCTTATCTTTTATCTGCTGCTGGTGTGTGAACGTGTACCTGACAGAAGGCAGGCGGGGGCCTCGCCACTTACTCCTCTGTTGTTGGCCAAGGAGGGGACTCAGGCCTTACAGTGGGACCTTGGCGTCCTCTCGCTGTTCAGTGATGGAGTCCCGAATTCAGGCCCCACCAAAGATGCTCCAACCACGGAGGCAGAGAAGGAGCACGCGTGGGAATTAGACAGGAGAAGTGGGAGCAGGCCGGGCTGCGCTGCGTGTCTCCGCTGTTGCTGATCCGCCTCGGTTTCCCTCAGTTAAGCCAGGGGTGGCATTGCTTGTCTGTTCCTGGGGATTGCTCTGGAAGTTGGTTAATAAATTTAAGGCGGTAGGGAGTGTCACTGGAGTACAGGAGTGGGTTGCTCTATGTGGAGATGAAATGCTGTTTAAATTATTTAACATTGTTCGTGCCTCGAGGACAACCCTGCAGTATTTTCCCTTCCACCCATGCTGGGAGGGAGGAAGGAATGTGTCTAACATGACAGGGCTGTGAGCTTTCCAGCCTTCTCTCCGTGCCGGACTCATGGCAGGCTCATCTTGGTTTTGTTTCCCTGCAGCCACATAAACAGCGACAGCTTCCTCTGCGACTGCCAGCTGAAGTGGCTGCCCCAGTGGCTGGTTGAGAAGGAGCTGCAGTCCTTCGTGGTGGCCACCTGCGCCCATCCGGAGTCACTAAAAAGCAAGAGCATTTTTGCCATCCCGCCAGAAAGTTTTGTGTGTGGTAAGTGTTGCCTGTGTGCTTTGAGGTTGGGTGAAGGGCAGGACTCACTTGGGAAACATTTTCTTTTGACGACTAGCATGTTATTATGAGAGGGTTTCTGTTTTGTTTTGTTATTCAATGGGATCAAAGGAAGCCCAAGCCTGCATTTTAAAAATTTGTCATTGGCTACAATTTATTTCCCACCGAAACCACACAGCGCATTGCTTGCATCTAGATTATTCCTCACAGGGCTCCCTGAGTATTAAATCAAAAGCGACTCATGCTTGTTCCAGCTCCAAGTGGGGCTGCGCAGACTTCCCCAGTCCTCTCGGTTTGATACTCCCAAGACTGCAGCTATAATTTTTTTCACTCTGCGGTGTTCTGAGCTTCGTCTGTGGCTTTGTGTTGTTCACTTGTCTTTTCTTCCTCTTAGAAATAGCAAAGGATTAAAAAAAATAGCAGAGGAGAATTTTTTCATTACAGCTCCTTTTTTTTGGACCAGTACAGCTTCACGCATGAACCAACCAACGGCTGACAGTTGCGTTATCTTTTTTTCTCCTATGGTGGTTTTTTCTTCTGAACACCACCTACTGCTGTCCTCCCACCCAAACCCTGAGGTTGACTCTTCACCTGAGCTGTGGTTGTAAAGCAGCTTTACTTCATACCCAGCACACACAAACATTTGCTATCTCTCTTGTAAAGAACAGAAATGTAAATGATCAGAGGAGGCCGAAGTGATGCTGCTCATGCATCCAGCTTTTGGGCAAAATAAAGGCCTGGTTTGGTGAGCCAGACCCTGCGCTATGGAGTCCACCAGTGTGGATCCTGGGTGGAGCTGCACATGGCTGTTTGATGAAGGAAACACTCTTTCGTTGAAGGCGTGACTTGCCCTGAACACGGAACAAAAGCTTCGTTCCGGCTGCTGTCCCGTGTCCCCCCGATCCCAGAGCAGCGGGGCTCTGCCTTGGTGTCCTAGCACCTCTGGGGTGCTTGCTGTGTTCATCTGGAAGAAGAGGTTGTGAAGGCTCCATCCCCACAGCAACATCACAAAGCGAAGGCAGCTTTGCTTCTCTAGTGCCTGCCAAGTCCTCCAGGCACTAGTCCTCCTGGTTCCAGAGGCCTGGCTGTTTAATTAAACCTTAGTCAAATATTAAATTACTCCATTTGTAGAAATCTAATAAATGAATCTGCTTGGAACCTTGCTAAAACCAACAATCTTCAGTGCAGAAAGAGTGAACAAAGCTTTCCACCCCAGACGAGTGACAGGCAAATACAGCTGCTTCAGCACTGACAGCGCGTGCTGCGGTCGCCTTGCTCCAGAGCTTTTATCCCTAGAGGTGGCATTTGCAGCCCTGCCAGTGCCCTCTCGCTCCCCTGCTGCGTGCCGATGCAGGCCTGGAGGCAGAGCTTTGAGTTCGGTATTGCTCTTCACGCAGGGATTGTATCAGGAAGGGTGTTCTCTTCAGACCATAGTATCTTTCTGAGGTTCAGCTACATTGGTGAAGAGAGCTGTGCACCTTGGAGTTGTTTGAGGTCGCTGAGGGACCATCTCAGTCCGCTGGTTACAGGAGGAGCCGGAGGAAGGAGAGCGCTAGCTTAGCCCAGCCGCTCCCTGGAGTTGTGTGTGGCACATCTGCATGATAGAGCCAGTCTCGATGGTGGAGTGCTTTGCAAGAGCAAGCGGCTGTCCCAGTGTAGACAACAGTGGACCTAAACACAGATGTGCAGTGATGTCTTCTGCTGACGCACTACTCATTTCTCTTTGCATCTCTTTGCTTGCTCCAGCCTTTCCTCATAGCCCAGCACTAACCATGCCTGCTGTTTCCTCTTAGATGATTTCCCCAAGCCGCAGATCATCATCCAGCCCGAGACAACAGTGGCTGTCCTTGGGAAGGACATCCGTTTCACTTGCTTGGCCGCCAGCAGTAGCAGCTCCCCCATGAAGTTTGCGTGGAAGAAAGACAACGAGATGCTGCACAATGCTGAGATTGAGAACTTTGCCCACGTGCGGGCAAAGGATGGTGAGGTGATGGAGTACACCACCATTCTGCACCTCCGGCATGTCACCTTCGCCCACGAAGGCCGTTACCAGTGTGTCATCTCCAACCACTTTGGCTCTACCTACTCCAACAAGGCCCGACTCACTGTTAACGGTGAGTAGGAAGCTGCTTTCTCATTCCTTTCCTCTGCCTGAGCTGGTGCAATTCTCTGGGACCTGCTTCTGGCAGGCAGTTACTCCCGAGGGTCCATTCCTGGTGACGAGGAGCTCTGAACCTTGTTCTCACCAGCTGCTGGCATCTGAGTGGGTGCTGAGTAATGCCACATGAGGAGCACGCGCCAGGCTTGTGGCTGCCATCCGGCCAGGCACACTTGTAACGGCTTTAGCTGCCTCTCTGGCTGTTCCAGTAGAGTTTTGACCAATGAAATGGGCAATGAAAATACAAAAGGATACAAAGAAGAGGGACTGTATCAGTTGAAAGTTCTCTGCAGGAGAGAGGACGGTTTCTTTCCAGGTTAATTGCAGAAGAAAATTAGCTTCGATCCCAGCTCTGATGGTCCTGAGTGGGGGGCTCTTGGGCACTGCAGACAGGTACATGCTGTAGAAACACAGGGTTAGGCCCCAGCAGTTTAGATGTATCCTGCAAAAGCGGCTTGCCGTGCTCTTCCTGTGGGTAATTCCCATCTTAATCTCCTGCCGAGCCAAGAGAACAGTTGGAACTGCCCAGAAGATGGTGTTTTCCCGATGGAATCACTCATCCCTTTTTCTTGTTTTTCTTTCTCAGTGTTGCCCTCATTTATCAAAACTCCCCACGACGTCACCAGCCGGACGGGGACGATGGTACGGCTGGAGTGTGCGGCTGAAGGACACCCCACCCCACAGATCGCCTGGCAGAAAGACGGGGGCACGGACTTCCCTGCGGCCCGAGAACGCCGCATGCACGTCATGCCCGACGACGACGTCTTCTTCATTACGGATGTGAAGATAGAGGACATGGGTGTCTACAGCTGCACAGCCCAGAACTCGGCGGGGTCTGTGCTTGCGAATGCCAACCTGACTGTGCTGGGTAAGGTGCATCAGTGCCGCGAGAGACCGGGCCGTCGGGAAGTGGGAGCTGGAAGGGATTGCTGTTCCAGCTCTTTGGCAGATAGAGAAAAGGGACAAAGAGGCAGTGCTCTCTGTTGGTCTTGTTCCGTTCTTTAAACTAACGAAACATACCCTGCTAATTAAGAGGAGGAGCCGTAAGTCGCATTTCCTCTTGTGCCGAGGAAGCCCCTCCAGCCACCCTACCTGCTGTCTGGGAAAATTACTTCAAAAGGAAATTGTGCTCCGTCTCTCTTGCCCTACTAAATAATTAACGTGTGTCAGCTGTTGCCCATTGCCCTGGGGAGTGTCTGTGTTGGGAAGACCGACACCAGCTGGCCATGGGAAGGCCTTGGTTGGGATTGTTGGATCTGTTGTGGTTTGCAGCCGCCGTGCTCCTGGGTGCGTGGCTGTAGCGCATCGCTGTGTATTTATCTGTAGGAACGTCAGTTACGTTCAGTGCTGTTGGAAAAAAAAAATAATCTGTTGTTACACTATCCCCAGGAATAAATTGCTGTGTTTATTCCCCTGCAGAGACACCATCTTTGATTCATCCACTGGAAGACCACGTCGTCTCCGTCGGTGAGACTGTGGCTCTCCAGTGCAAAGCCACAGGGAGCCCCCCGCCCCGCATTACCTGGCTGAAAGGGGACCAGCCCCTGATCGTCACGGAGCGGCATCACTTCACCTCCGGCAACCAACTGCTGATCGTTCGGAACGTTGTCTTGGAGGACGCCGGGAAGTACACGTGCGAAATGTCCAACACCCTGGGGACGGAGCGCGCGCACAGCCACGTGAGCATCTTGCAGTCGCTGGGCTGCAGGAAGGACCGCACCACCGTGGGGATCATCACCATTGCCGTGGTGTGCAGCATCGTGCTGACGTCTCTGGTCTGGGTCTGCATCATCTACCAAACCAGGAAGAAGAGTGAAGAATACAGCGTCACCAACACAGGTAGCTCTGGGCTCTGGCTGAGGCTTTCTCTAACCTTCTGTGCTCGCAGACTTCCCACTGAGGCCGAATCGGCACGTCAGGTCGCCACGCAGTTGGCTTACCTCGGTGCTGCTCCTGGCTCGCAAAGCCGGAACCGGCTTCCCCTGGCTGCTGAAGCCTGTTCAGAGCTGCATTTCTGCCCTCGGCTGGCTCTTCAGAAAGGTCTTTTCCACTTGGCAGTAGTTACACCCATTGCTTTGCTATTTTGATTTTCCATGACCATAAATGATAACTCTGGAGACAGTCGGGACTATGTCCTTGGAGCTGGGAACCTGCCTTACTTCTTAGGAATTTGTATTTGCAAAGACTTTCTATTCAAAGCATAGAAAAATCAGACTTTGAAGCCGGAATCCCCTTTTCCATGTTGCCTCTGAGAGCTGTCGTAGCCCTGCTGATGAGCGGCATCCCTCACTTTTTAGGGGAAGAGGCAGTGTTTATTGCTTTCTGCTGATCTTCAGAGGGGATAATTTGGTGCCGAGATAAGCGTTGCAGTGAGAATAAACTCTTCTGCCCTCAGTGTTCTGCAGCCTCTGAGCAGGAGTATGGAAGAACCAGCCCAAGGCTTGCCGCCCTGCTGGGATTTGCAGCCTTCCTGTATTACCCTTAGAGCTTTAGATAAAATTACAGCGTAGGACTTGAAAGACACGGCCTAGGCAGGAAGCCTCGGATGCCGTTTGACCAGCGCGATGTGTAAGGGGGGGGTTTCTCCCCGCTTTTTCCAGTCCTGAAAACACAGGGCTTCGTGCCTAGCATAACTGAGTGAGTTTGTATGGCAGGGGAAACTGAAATTGCCTGATGGAAAATGGAGAAAGCCAAGGATAGCGAAGGGGCTTTCTAGACTGACTTGCCTGCTTAAGTGAATCGAAGACCCTGTTCTCCAGAAGTCTTTTACTCGTGACTTTGGGAGACGGAGGGCTCGAGTCAAGTGAGGTGCTCTGAATTTCAGGGAAAAAGGAAGGATTTACTTGTTCTGAAGAGGCAGTTCCACCTCCACCTACCTGGTACTGACGGTGCCAAATGCAAA
>Ga0065711_1046437_pt1 | contig 12893 bp, 8 predicted proteins | sample Hoacrofraction12_FD_59098 | JGI IMG/M metagenome (GOLD analysis project Ga0065711, IMG submission 59098) | Hoatzin crop microbial communities from Cojedes, Venezuela - Epithelial fraction 12 v2 (version 2) | ecosystem: Host-associated > Birds > Digestive system > Esophagus > Crop | place... | reverse complement strand
AAGCCCTCTGCCACGCAGCTCTCCCTGCAAGGCCAGCTGCACCAGGGCAACCTGCCTGACAGGCAAAGCAGCAACACCAAAAGGCCTTTCCTGGATCCTTTTTTCAGGAATTGCTCTGCACTGGGGGAGAGGGACTTCCCCCGAATCTTGGCAAGGCCAAGGACTCAGGAGGATGCAGAGCTGCATGATCCGCCTGTGGTCCCGTGGGAAGCCTGTGGCAGAAAGCAAATGAAACCCTGCTTCCCCACTACCATCTTCTCCTCCATCCGCGATGCCGTGCAAGCGCTGGCGCTTGTGCCAGCCCACAGCAACATCCGTCACATCCCAGGCTGCGCAAAACAGAACTGAACAACCGCTCTCCTAGGGCCCTGTCCTCAACTCTCTGCTCAGATGAGAAAGAGGCCTAGGACGATAACCTCCAACAGCCCTGGTTTGGGATCGATTTCAAACCAGCTGGTGCTTTGCTCTCTGCGCGCGGTTTGGGTGAAGTGAGCTGGACACTGGACAGCCCTCGCTGTGCCACTGCCACACGACGGGGCATCCTGACCGGCTGCTGACTTCAAAAGCCAAATTATTCCAGCCGCTAACAGCTGGTCAGATGCCGCTATCACCTGATACTGCCCACAATACACCACCAACATTTACTGTGCCACTGGGAGAGGAGACTAAATCATCCACAGAATGAGAAAAGAGAAAACAGGCTCATAGAAGGCGTAATTTCTGAGCAAACCCAACATTTTTTAAAGGTTCAAACAGCATCTTCAGTATCTTTGCAGCTTCTCTCGTGAGAAAGAGAATGAGCAGTCACTGGCAGTGAGCAGCCGGGCAAGTCACCGCGCTCCTCAGGGGCTCTCACACGCCCGGGGGCTGGAGACAGCAGAAGACAGTGAACAAACTAAGGCAGGGTTTTCCGAGCTTTGCCTGCTACCTGTGAGGCACCTCCTCATCACTTAAGAGGCAGGAGTATGTTCTAACTTGTAAAAAGCTTTCATGCAGCCTCTTTGTTTTTAGTTCAAGTTTGGGAATTGCCATGCTGACGCACCACACTATACCTGCCGAAACAGCCACCGCTTTTAACGCTGCCAGCTTCATGGCCTGTGCGTCAAACCCTTTCTCCTTGCTTTGCAGAGTTGTTTTCTTAAGCAAACATGTGGTATGTTGAAAAATCTTTTTCTCCTGTTCCTAAAGCACTACAATGAATTTATTCTTTATAATGTGAGAATTCCACCTATATTTCTATTGATTAAAAATCTGGCTTCAAGCAAGAAAGTTCATTATTTGACTTTCACCTGAAAAAAGAAAATAAGCAGTGAAATCCGCAATAACAGTAAACTAGTTTCCACACAAGCAGTTGGGGGAAAAAAAAAGGAAACCTTCACAGAAAAGTAGCTCTGAAGCTACTTTTCAAACAAAGCAGCATTCACGTGTTTCATGTACAACACCTCGGTAGGTGCTGGAGAGGACAGGCAGCACACGCCGGAGGCAGCCTTGTCCAGAGGGGCTGGGATGTCCCAGGCCAGCAACCAAGAGACAGCAACCTGCTGATAAAAACAGCTCGTCCAGCTTCGGGTTAGAGCAAACACGTGTCTCGCTCTAATTTCCACGGCCACTGGTAGCCGTCACAGCCTCTCCGCTCCCAGAGGCTCCCAGGGTGACCGCGCTGCTCCCTTGCCAGACGGGGCTGGGAGGAGAGCTGCCCTGATGGAAGTCATCGCAAGCTCCCCCTCAGCTTGCGTGGGGCTGGGACTGCACCCAACGCGTCTGCAGCGTGTAGGTTGGGAGATACGGACCAAGAAGGGGCACAGGGACTGCCTGTGTGTGGCTAACCTCAGCAAGCAGTTTTTGACATAGATCAAGATTGATTTCACTCCATGGGTTACATACCTCAAGTACTAACACATCTTGCCCAACACCAATACTTTGCAGGCTACACTTTAATGTCACATTTTTCCTTCATTCTGGACTTGGCCCCATTCACCTCAAAAACGCAGCAAATGGCTTACATGGGGCAGCAGGGGAAATAAATTAACACGAAAAGAATCCCGTGAAGGACCCAAAGCAGGTCACCCTGGGCATATGGCTTATCACCCAACATGCAGCTCCAGGGTGCTGCCTGTAGCACTGCACGTGCATCTCCACAGTACTTTCCACCAGAAGACCAGGTGCGGAGGCTCCTCAGACACAGCCGCCGCACCCTGTCTGCCTGCTGGGGACACAGGAGATGGCCACCACAGCCCGGGTACGTGACCCCACCCCACTCAAAGGCAGAGGCAGCGACGCTGGCTTTGACAGCGCCCAGACCGGGACCATGTGAGTGTCAGCAGAAACCTACAGGTGACCTGAAGCACACGACACATGGGTTTGCAGCAGGTCTTGAGGACCTGCTGCAGCAGCTCGAGACCATCTACATGTAAACACCATCTGCCCCTGCTCTGCCACCACCTCCGCATGGCCAAAGCCTCATTGCTACCAGAACAGTCAACACGCCCTCACCGACGCCATCCTGCTGCTCGCCCACCACCTCCACTGCGGTGTCCACACTTGGGGACGCAGCCTCCCTGCTCACGTGCACCACCTCAGTGCACATGGCTGAGCTCAGCAAGCTCTGCACCCTTTGGTGGGGGTCTCCCTCTGGGAAGGGCCTTCACCCAAACACCGCTTACGTCTTTTCGTTGCTCTGTACAAATTAATTTTGCATAAACCTGTTCTAAAACATTTAGAAGGAAGACATTACACTGCTTTAATAGTCTGTATGAACAGCAGCAGCCTGTAACAAAGGCCCGGCCAGCGAGCTGGCCATGCCCACGCTACATCTGCTCATCTCTTCATGCCTAAGGCAGTCTCTGCTTGTCCACCACTACAACCAAAACACGGTAAACTTGTGACAGCTTTCAGTCAGCCCAGCCTCCACGGATGGTCAAATACCAATCTTTGAAAACTTAAAATGCTTCTGACAGAAGCTCACATGCAGACAAGCAAGAGGGTTTTTCAGGGCATTTTGGAGAATGAAGTAACGCGTTCAGGGTAAGATCGTACGTGTGACAGCAGGACTGCCACTTGTGCAGCCATCACTTTAGTTCCCTGCACAGCTCCGTCATTTCGAACAGGCTTCTCCCTCTGCAGTCCTGGGTGTGCCTGTATTGGTTTGGGGAGCTGGAAATCTATCAGAACATAAGGGAAGACCATGCAAAGCATGGCAAAATTTGTAAGTTCACGACAGAATTTTCAAAAGCCCTCTGGGATGTCCTGCTTCTGTTTCTATCAAATTATGAGTAAAAAATTGCATCTAAAAATTATTTCAGCATCCATGCGAGCAGGGTTAAGTGAATTCTGAACAATTCTGAAAATCCTCCCTTGATCCTTTTCTAAAAGTTGTGGAACCGTAATGCTGGAGCAGAGGTGGTCAGGTTACTGGGTCCTCTTGCTATGGAGTTGCTCTTTGTGATTTCCACATGCTGTATCTCTCCTGAAAGCAATAATTACTCTTTTCCTTCTAGGAAAAAAAATAGTAATACCACATTTTTCACATTGCTGAGGTGATCCATGTACGTATGCCCGGCTGCCTGCCCCGGACAGACTGCCAGACCCAGTGGGGTGCACCCGGTCCCAGCACCCTCCGGTCGCTGGCCGCCACCAGAGAGCAGAGCCCGTGCTAAAAGCTCCGATGGCAGAAGGCGAGGTACGTGGTTTGTTGGGTTGGCCGCTGACGATACAGCCCCTGAGCACCTTTAAATAACTGGTTCATCTGCGTTGGCATGCCCAGGCCACAGAGGACACTGGCTTGGTCATTTTACCGTTTGTGAAGCTGACTCCTGGGCAAGTCGTGACACTTCATAAGGTTTGCTCTGGGAATCCTTTGTTCAGTCCCAACACGAACCAATTGCCAGATACAGTTTTTTTCTTTTTTTTCCTGAAGCACTAAATTGCTTGAATTCCCCGGAGGATGAAAGGCAGAACTGTACTGAAGGACATATTAAAGCTCTCTGGCATGAGATTCAGCTGACGCTGAGATGCTCCCCACCTATTTCCAAACTCAGATTTCCATAATCTCATTTCATTTCCAGTCATTCAGGAGGGCTGACGCTCTGGAGTGCTCAACAGGGCAAACCAAAGGGAATAAAGAAAAAATGCTCAGCTGCTGAAATTACCTCTCTCAAAGCCAGCTCAGTTTTTGTTCACCTGACTCTTGCTTCGCTCCACGCGAGCAGCAGGGCACCCTGCTTCCCGTTAAAGGCTTGCTGCAACTTGCCAAAAATGTGCTCTCCCAAACAGCCACATTCTCTGCATTCTGGGCAGCAAAGAAACACCACCTCACCCGCAGCCTTGTCTTGAGCTGAGCCTCAGCACGCGTTGGACTCTGCCGTCTCCGGGCAGGCCTGACAGCCTCAGGCAAGCGGCGGGATACACCGCAGTGAAAAGTGCCCGCTCTCCTCCACGATAACAAGACTGACAGATGAGATTCGGCTTAGTACACGGCTTTTTTGATACACAAAGCGGTTGCGTATGGGCTCTCCTTTTTGGGGGGGAAAAATAATGAGTTTTATAGTGAACGAGGCGACTTCAAGAAATAAAGTTTTGACTAAACCCTAGTCTGCAAAGCCAGTCTCCGCACAATGCCGCGGCACGCCCAGTTGCTCACTTGGATTGAAGTGTTAGACTTCACAGTATCGGTCCCTACTCGAGGAACAATATGTGCTCGTGCAGGTAATAAGCGTCACCTGCGAAAGCCATAAATAACATTCAAAATTCACTACTCAACTAACCAGAAACACCACACAACATAAGCGTCCTGGATGAAATTCTGGGTTCACTAAAGTCAATAGTACACGACCAGGAGTTCACATATTGTTCTTATTTAAGTACGGTTGTTTTGCAATGCTTAGTCCAAGTAAACTTGGATTGTAAATATGCAGCAGTGCCAGAAAGAGCTGAGCTGCATTGCTGTCCAGCTACTTAGGGATATCTCATACCGGGTGCAATCTGGTATGTTACACAACCTATTAATTAGTTCCACAACATCTTTCATACATTACTCAGTCTGGGTCTCTTTTCCAAATCTCTGGTTTTCTAGTCGCTAGTTTTTAATTGCCACATCAGGACATACTACGCACAGGTGAGGAGCTGTTAGCAGCATTCCGGTTGCTTGGCAGTGCCTTGAATCCTGGAACGCTGTTCAGCGTGCCTCTACCGACATCTCCGAGGGCAGAAAAACCCAGTGTTCACAGCAGCCCTGAAACTGCGCCTCTCCCCGCCGGGGCCGGCAGGACTCTGAAGAAAATGTGATGGATATCGTGAGCGGATCCAACACTGTCTCCTAACGAGGAACAAACAGTCATGTCGCTCAACGTCGCGCGCTGCGCCCCACCGACCTCCATGCTGCTGTCCACCTGCACATCCCCCCCACCGCCTTGCACCACGTCGCCGAGATCTGCGCTGACTGGTGCAAGCACGGCCCGCACCAAGCTGCCGCGCCTCCTGCGTCACCGGCGGGGAGAGCTGTGTCTACGCCCAGGGGGTCCACGGTCCACAGCCAGCGGTGGGGAACGCGCAGACGAAGGAGGACACCGGTCTCCTGGGAGTCTGCAGCAGCAGCATGGCAGCATGACGAGAAGCAGTGCGACAGGAGGTGGTATCTGAGGGACATCACGGGGCTTGGGGCTGCAGCAGCTACATCTGGCAGCTCTGGAGCGAGCTGTGGGATACAAGCATGTCTGTGACGGTGTGCGGTACGGTCCTGCCTACAGAGTGTAACTCCAGCTTGTCCTAAAAGCAGCTTTGGCCTTGCAGAGTCTCCAGGGCTCCACAGCATCGCTGAATTGTGTCAGAACAACTGGCTGTCATACACCTAGGGACATCGAAGAGCTATTGTTCTTGTACAGAGCTGTCCTTTCAAAACACCTTCCTGCCTGTTTCCAACTGGTTACATGCATAGATTTATACATATATATATATATACATGCACACACACTTAATAATAATGATAATTTTTGACCTTCCAATTACAAGTGTCTGAAATAAAACCATTCACGTGTAACGATGGAGGCTTACCTACATCCCTGTCCCTGATACAGTAGTCTGGAGAGCTTTCGAAGTATACCAGGTCATTCTTAGTTGGCTTCTTAAACCTCTTATTAGCCACGGTGAAACCCGTGCCATCTTGATTCATGACCACCTGAATTGCTCCGTTGTATTTCTTCCACAGATAATCTCCCGTTCTCCGAAAGTCTGCCATGGCCAGCCAACAGGTCCTCAGGGTGCACGATCCACTCACGCCGTGACATTTGCACTCCTGTTTCAGAAACCGCTTCACGGCCTGTTGGGAAACGTGGAAAAACAACACACAGAGGTGAAACAAAGTGCAGTCGGTGCTCCCCAGCCCTTCCCCAGGGGTCCTGCGATGCCAGGCGTGCCGTGGGGTCCCCAAACCACGGTCTGTAGTGACACCCACTGGTAGCATCAAGTCATCCCCACACGGTTGGGCCGCTCTGGTCACTCGACCCAATGGGGTGCGCAACCCAGCTGGCTGTCCCAGCTCCTGCCAGCCATCACCAGCGTCCAGACGGTCCGTGACGCCAGGACGGAGACTGGGCAGGAGGGAACGATCTTGGAAATAGGCAGAGTCCCTCAGCCCCTTGGTAGGCGAAGGCACCCCCTTCTCCCCATCGTTCCAGCATCGCCTCGCTGACCCTCCCTAGGTCACCTTCACAAAGTTGCCCTTTGCCCCAAATCGTGTTTCAAATATTGCCTAGAAATTCACAGGCATTTAATCTTAAAATGGTTTTGCAGAGGCTGTGCGAAGCATATGCATCAGACCTATGAAAAATTGTAAAATACAGTATTTTTAAAACGCTTATAAACCTTTTAACAAACATTTTAGAATAAGACCTTCATTACCTCACACTGGAGAGATCACCTTCACCATTAATTTAACGACTGGATGTTATTAAAGAAATTGCAGCTTCATCTCAGACATTTAAGCTATCTGTATGATGCTGGAGAACGACAGATGGGTTCATATACAATAAATAATTAATTCTTAATTCTGAAGACATGGATATTTGATCTATAAATATTATGCCGTAAGGGTTCTTGGATTATGAACATTTTAGAATTTGTACAAGAGGAACAGCATCATGGGAGGAGGCAAGAGAGAGGAAAGCTCCGTGATTAGAAGTGAGACTGATGCACAGCGGGGCAGCATTTTTCGGTCAAACAGTAATAAAGCAAGAATGTGTTATAAAAACCAAAGGACTTTTAATTTTCTTTCCAATTTGTAAACGATATGGCTGCTCCAAAGAAGCCACTGACATTCCCACAGCCCCACTTCCTTGCCAACGGTACTGTCACAAAACTGGGATTTAAGCAGATGCTTGGTTTTAGTTATCTGAGTAGAAATCAGTTTAACTACTTCTATGTTTAAAACAACTTGCTAGAAGAGTGGAAGAAGCACATAGGAATGCAGGACTTTTTTTTTCTTTGTCAGTGAAGTTCCTACACTGATACACAGCATACTATTTTGTATGATTCCTATGGGAATTCTATAAATATTTCTTCTATGTATTTTTTAATGAGTAAAATCTGAATAGTCTAGTTTTAAAAGACACCTATCAACACCCCCTTTGAGGGTGAGAAAAAGCCAAGGGCACAGCCAGTCTCACCCAGATCCGAACGCCAGGCTTGTGGGCGGGCTGAGGTCGTGACACCCCTGCCAAGCTAAACCTGTGCTACTGCAGCATGGCTACAAAACTGCACCCATCTGTAAAGCAGGTCCTAGACCATATGAGATCGTGTTCACTAATTTTAATCAAATACATTTATTGAAGTCGCTTGATCTTTTTCTAAAAAACCCACCTGCTTACTAAGATCTCTTATTTGACCTATGTATTTTTTTTAAACTTACTAAGATACTGAACTTTTACGGAAACACTCCCCAGCATGGAGCTAATTCACCCCTATAAAGCCTTTGCTTGTGTTGTAGACTGCAGTCTCTTTTGGGCAGTAACATAAATCGAGCCATAGTACTGCATATGCAGATCACTCATCTGAATAGCCTCGTCTGTCTGTATTACATATAAATTACACTTGCCGGTAATAAACAGGTAGAGGAAAGATGCTGAAGGAGAAATATCTAGCAGAAAAATCATCTACTTGCAGTACAATTCATTCAGATCGGATCTTTTCTTCTAATAAGGGCTAGTTAATATAGAACAACTTCACAGTTTACAAAGGGAACTTTTCAATACAAAAAGATCCACGTATGCACAATTTACTTCCTACTGAACGTAAGTGAAGGAAAACCAAAGACAAGAAACAAGAAGTCTCTAAGAAACACTTCAGAAGTGCTTGGTCTAGCACTACAGAATATTTTTCCGTATTATTTCAGGTGTCATGGATGCAGCAAATTTTGAATATGTTTTGGATAATGAAACCACGTATTCCAGTTTCATGCGCTGTTCTTACTATTTACAGCTGCCATCACAAAATGTCAGTGCGTGTATTCCTCAGCCCTTGCACCAGCAGTGGGCAACACGCCCGGCAACTCCTCACCCGCCATAAAAAGGCAGAGACTCTTGTTGTTGGAATTCAGGAATGGTGTTTTCCTGCAGTGTTTGGAAAGGGGGTTTGTTTAGGGCATATCATGCCCCAAAAGGCCAACGCCTTTTAAAGTGACGTGTACTTTGGATTTATTTTCTAGAAAAGTGAAGTAATTGTATTCTCTCTCTGCTCATTTTGTTTAGGTTTGCCACATACATACATACAGCAATGGACAGGATGGGGTTTTTTTTTCTCCAACGCTATTTTGAATTTGCTCTGTAATAGTCAAGCCTGTTCTTCTGTGTGGTCTTCAGCCTCCCCTCAGAATTTCCATTCTGTATTAACCAAAAGTAACACTCCTCCACATCTACGGATTAGGCTCAAAACAAAACCTCCATCCAAACTGATCCTGCAAGGACTTGGGCTCGGGCTTAGCTTCCCACAGCAGGAGCCACTGAGCTAGCTGGCTCGGATGGGAGCACGGGGAAGCAGCTGCTCTCAGCCCGTTTGGAGATGTCCGCCACGCCGCACCTCCGAGGGAGACAGAAACAGAACCTCAGGCTCCCGCTCACTCTGTGCCTCTTCCCAACTGCAGAGACCCATCACCAAGGGCAGCCGTCCCCTGCCCCAGGCCCGTCAGGGCTCACTGAGAGCACCTCCAGGCATCTGCTGGGTGGTGACCCACCTTCCTTCCAGCTCTGTTGTTGTGAAGGTTCATCAGCGCTCTCGCGTCTTTTCCTTTCCGTTCCTTGGCGTCCACGAAGGCTCTGGCAAATTTAACGCCGTAGTCAATGTTATCGCTGCAGCCACCCCAGTCGAAGTGGCCCTTGGTGTCCTTGGCAGAGCCTTTCTTCTTGGGATCGCAGGAGCAGGATTTCAGCTCCCCTTGGCTGCATGCCCTGGTGATGGCAAAAACAACTCCAGCGGAGGAGATGGCGTGTACAAAAGCAGATTCCCGACTACCTGAAACAAAAGAAGACGCTTTAAAAATTGTTGGGGCGGTTCGTTCGAGCGGCGGTCCTCACTCCAGCCCGTTAGCCTGGCCTTTTTTCCTGCTGAGCAAAAGATAAAACTGGGCTGAAATCACACAAATACACGTTCCCTGGAGCCAGAATTAGTCATGGCCTCAACTTGGACCCCTCCCTGGTAAAAGCTCATCAATATAGTGTTAGAGTTGGAAAACATTAAACCTTTGCTTCTGATATTGATTAATATACTTTCACGGATCAGTTGTTTTGCACAGATAGGCGAACGGGACAGCTGGTATTTCTAACATGTTTCATCGATTTAGAAAAATATATGAAGTGCTATCTCAGAGATAGATAGGTTTAAGAAATTGTTAAATAGGGACACTGGAACAACATGCACGTTGCTAAACCACTACAAATAACTTTAGAAACTGGCTTTTCCTCTTCGAAGCACTTGGAATAAACTTTCCTGCTTAAAAGGCGGTAGGGAGAAATCTTGGGTGTCACTTTCTGAAAACAAATTAAAATTAGGTTTTCTGCCCAGAGCCAAGCCCTGAATCAGTGGCACTGCTTGCATCATGCCTGAGGCAGGATTTGGGTGGGCAGCTGTGACTTCCCCACGCCAGCTGCTCGGGCAGTCTCCCCTTCTCTTAACGAAGCTACTTTATCACACCAGAGATTATCTGCGTTTCTAGACTATGCCTACTCTCAGGCTGTCGGGTACATACTTTCATAAAATAATTGTTAAAGTTTATTTTAAAATGTAGTGATTTAGCATACAGAGCTATGTTATACTGGCACGGCCCTATTTCTGGTAATGGGATATTCTCACACGTTGGAAGGTTTTTAGCATAGGAAGAGCGAGCAGCAGATTTTTGTGCAGTACCTAGGGCCACCAGCAGTGAGAGAGACCCATGCAGGGGACCTGCAAACCTGAAGCGCGGTGAAGTAGGACCCCAAAGAGGGAATGCTATCTGTGACTTTGTTGTAGGGGCAGCATTACACCATAGTACTTACTATTTAGTATTTATATTCCAGTAGCATCTAGCTGTTTCAAATAGGAATGGGCCCTGGACTTCCACGTGCTCTGCAAGCCTTCGGCAAATGGCAACTACGAGCTCACAAAAGGACTGGGTGAACCCTGCCTTCCCTTCGTTGCCTTCAAAATCAGACGGGAGATACCACGGCTTGTGAGAAATCACGCTCTTTTGAAGACTTATTTCTGAGAAAACATCTTCAGAAACATCAAAACTTTTCAAAGTGGTAATTAAAAAGAAACACTTGATGTCATAGAATCACAGACTGGTTTGGGTTGGAAGGGACCTTAAAGATCATCTGGTTCCAACCCCCCTGCCATGGGCAGGGACACCTTCCACTAGACCAGGTTGCTCAGAGCCCCATCCAACCTGGCCTCGAACACTTCCAGGGAGGGGACAGCCACAGCTTCTCTGGGCAACCTGTTCCAGTGCCTCACAACCCTCATGATGAAGAATTTCTTCCTAATATCTAATCTAAATCTGCCCTCTTTTAGTTTACAGCCGTTCCCCCTTGTCCTAGCACTACGTGCCCTTGTGAAAAGTCCCTCTCCATCCTTCCTGTAGGGCCCCTTCAGGTACTGGCAGGCTGCTATAAGGTCACCCCGCAGCCTTCTCTTCTCCAGGCTGAACAGCCCCAGCTCCCTCAGCCTGTCCTCGTAGGAGAGGTGCTCCAGCCCTCGGGATCATCTTCATGGCCCTCCTCTGGACCTGCTCCAACACATCCATGTCCTTCTTCCATTGGGGGCTCCAGAGCTGGACACAGGACTCCAGGTGGGGTCTCACGAGAGCAGAGTCGAGGGGCAGAATCCCCTCCCTCGACCTGCTGGCCATGCTGCTTTTGATGCAGCCCAGGATACAGTTGACTTTCTGGGCTGTGAATGCACATTGCTGGCTCATGTTGAGCTTCTTGTCCACCAGTACCCCCAAGTCCTTCTCCCCAGGGCTGCTCTTGAGCCATTCTCTGCCCAGCCTGTATTTGTGTTTGGGATTGCCCCGACCCATGTGCAGGACCTTGCACTTGGCCTTAATCTGAATTTATTAGACTAATCAAAACCATTTCATTTCAAATTAGAGCAATACCAAGCTGCATTTCCCGTCGCAATCGCTGCCTGATCAGGCTCGGCGTAGGGCTCAGAAGCCTGACGCCTGGACTCTCCCCCGTGAGCCAACAGTGAAAACTTCACTTTTGGAAAAACTGCATGTTTACTTTATTCTAATGAAACAGCCTCATCAGAATTAGACCATGTTCTGCCAGACGTGTTATCCTGAACATCAGACTAAACCTCACCAAAAGTTTGGGTTGATGGCTGAAGTTACCGGTTACTCACAAATAATTGCTGAGGGAACACGCAGCCGGTTACGGGAGCCAACCACTCAGCAGCACCGGAGCCCGGCACGGAGCGATGCCCCGCAGGTCAAATCCCCCCGCTCGGGGCCGCCTGCCCAGTGCCTCCTGTCCTCCTCCCCATCCCCACCACTGCGGCGATGGCCCCGGGGACGCTTCCCTCCTCCTCTCCTCGCAGGCACTGGAACGGTGCTGGGGACATCCCAGGGACACAAGTGCCAGGGCAGGGCCGGCCACAGCTGCGTGCCCAGGTGTGATGTTTGGCGAGAGAAGCTGCAGCTTGGAAGAATCTCAGCGCTTTTATCACTTGGGCAGGGACATCCCGGCACGGCAACAGATCCCAGCTGCTTCTCGGAGTCAGAAGGACCACATAAGCTGTCTGAAGACTCACTAAATGCCTCAGTCCCACACTGAGATGGCAACAACTTCCCTGCTTCATGTCACTCCCTCAGGGCGGAAAGCACATCGTCATCCTCAGCTGCTGAGGGTTGGCAGAAGACAGTGCGTCGCTGCTCGCGTCTCTCCCGGAGCCTGACCTAAGGGAATGGCTGCCCGCCCCGGGGCAGGGGCCTGAGGGCCTGGAGGGCCCTGGGGCAACGCTCCCATGGGAACCAGCCTGTGGAAGGGGTTGTCATCGGCCGTCCCGGCGTGCTGGGACCCTGCTCAGACCTGGGCTGCCCCTTTCAGCCCCCACAGAGCACTGGTGTCCCCAGATAGGGTGGGCTGTGCCGGAAAGCCCTCTGCCCAACTGCTGCACGCTGGCACCTCGATTTCCCTGCAGCCCTTAATTTGTGATTTTGGCCAGACTTGGCCAGACTCTTTTCAGTGGTGCCCACCAACAGGACAAGGGGCAATGGGCACAAACTGAAGCACAGGAAGTTCCACCTGAACATGAGGAAGAACTTCTTCCCTCTGAGGGTGACGGAACACTGGAACAGGCTGCCCAGGGAGGTTGTGGAGTCTCCTTCTCTGGAGATATTCAAGACCCGCCTGGACAAGGTCCTGTGC
>Ga0065711_1046436_pt1 | contig 12893 bp, 5 predicted proteins | sample Hoacrofraction12_FD_59098 | JGI IMG/M metagenome (GOLD analysis project Ga0065711, IMG submission 59098) | Hoatzin crop microbial communities from Cojedes, Venezuela - Epithelial fraction 12 v2 (version 2) | ecosystem: Host-associated > Birds > Digestive system > Esophagus > Crop | place... | reverse complement strand
TTTTTTTTTTTTTTTTTTTTTTTTTTCCCCCCCACAATTTAACAAGCTGCTCAAAGCTCAGGGTTTTTAAATACAGCCTCACTCATTATGTGCTGGAAGATGCTTAAATCCCTGAAGATGCTGGAAAATGGACAACTGTAACTGAAACACACAGGTCCAAACCTATGTTGCTTTGAGTCCAGCTGTCACCTGGGCTTTCCTAAGAGCAGCCAGGGTCAGATCTCTTGACTCTGCTTAGCTCCTCTCTCTCAGAGCTTTTAGTTTGAGTATCAGCATTAACACTGACAGTACGCCAGTCCCTGTGCAACTGCTTTGGCAGCTGAAAGGCTAAGGGTGCTTACCTCTCTACTCACAAAGCCTGTTCTGTTGTAACCCTAACCCAGTGTCACCACAGGCTTGTCTGAACTCAGTGCTTTTCTACTCCTGAACACCATGTAAGATTTTTTCCTGGACCCCAGGATCAGGTGCTCTGAGCTTTCCTACGACGCATGGTCAGTGCTGAACTCTGCCTGCCACCAGCCTCCTTCTCTGTGCCTGTGCCTTGTGAGTGTCCTAGTGCCTAGAGTGCTTGCCCCCAGGACATGGGAGACTTTCAGGCTGCTTCCAAAGCACACTTGGCTTCAAATGCATACCAGCTTCTTCCAGCAAAGCACAAGAAAAGGATGCAGGATGCTTTGGAGATGCAGTGGGCAGGAGGGAGTGTGCCTCCAACCCACACCCAAAAGCAATTTCTTGGAGAAGGCTCCGGTCTCTTTTCCCAGTGCTGTGTAGCCAGTAATTCAGTGAGGAAAGCATACTTGGTTCTGGAGTAAAGGCTTTTCAGAGACCCTTGTTATGGCTGCAGTCATTCTCCCTCCTTCTTTTGCTGTGAATCTTGCATTCATTTCTAACTTCAGCACGAGGGCAGAGGAGAGCCCGTGGTACAGTATACCTGTAGCCCCCAGGCAGCACACACCAGGACGCTGGAGACACTTACTCTGTAGAGAACATACCTACAAAGCCAGGTCTCTGCCTTCCTGGGCCAGCGTAAACCCACCAAACAGTTCTGTAAAACCACCAGTCCTCCCTGTCCAAAGGGTTGATGGGAACACCAGATCTCAGGTGGGTTCCTGACCACCAGAACAGCAGTGAGACTTGAGACCCAGACCAGGCATCAGTATTTCCTATCGCCTGCCTTAGTTGTTCTGCCTGTTTCTGGGCTGCTGACTGGTGAATCCTATTCTCAAGCACGTAATTCTTCCTGCTCACAGTAGAGAACTTGGGAGTCTAACTTGAGTGTGACGGTCCCACCTGGAGCTGGGCACCTAAAAGTTAATAGTCTGGGTTTGGTGCCCTTATTTATGTCCTGAGAGGGAAGGATTGCCCTTCTTGCAGAAAGATTGTCCTCTGGCAGGCAGAGACAACTCGTTCTGTTTCATGTAATGAACCTTTTGGACCACAATGCTGAGAATGCAGAGCTCTGGCTTTGGGTGGGAGTACGCAATACGGTTGTGACTCCCTCGCTATCTCTGGATATGCAAAATCTTGCAGATTCCTGAAGACTGACGTAGTTGGGGGAAGATTTGAAGCATTTTTTCTTTTCCTTGGGTTTATGTAGGGTAGATCCACGAAGCATGTTGTCTTTATGAGAAGCAGAGCTGGAAAAGTAAGATTCTTTTACAGTGGGAATAGATAACTGGAGCTGTAAAAAATGATGTGAAAGCTATTGCATGGTTGAGGTGACAGCCGAATGTAGGGATTAGTTGCCAAGAGCTTTGGAATTCAAATGCATTATTTAGCACTATTGATAATTCAGTGGGGAAGCTGCAAATGGCTGTAAAATATTTAGGATGTTGCCCGAGTTCTTGCTTTATTAAATAAGTAGTGTTCTTCAGACACTGATTAACATCACGTGTGTTCTTTCTAACCCCTCCAGGTGGGGCAGACCTACATTCCCTCTTCTGTGCCAGCCACCTTTGCCCCTTCACCCACCCCAGCGGTGGTGAGCAGCGGACTCAACGATCTCTTCGAGCTCTCGTCTGGTATAGGCATGGCTCCTGGAGGATATGTGGCTCCGAAGTCTGTACGTAAGGGAAAAGAGCATCCTCAGTGTGTTGCCTTTCCTCACAGAAGTATGAGATTGCTCGCTTGTCCCCTTTATTGTGGGTCTCTGGTGCTATCGGTTCAGCTTAGTCCCATTGGGGATGCCCTGGGTTTTTCCCAGGCAGAGTAACAGTGTATTGGAGACTATGTTAGTTACGGACTTCTGTTTTTTTAGCAGTTCCCTCATTTTGCCTGTAACGATATTACTCTAAAGAATGGCTGATATAAGGTATGAGAATTTCAACTTTGTCAGAGGAGCTTTCCTGGAGACTTACCTCTTGGCAAGTTTCCCCAGGAAACTGAGGGCAGGATACAATTTGCTAGAACTTTCACAGAAGATTCGTTTACTTGGAGGAATCTAGAGTGACAGTGAAGATAAAATCACGTGATGGGGATGAGCATGCCGCAGCGTAATGCGGATAAATGCTTTGTTAGTGACAGAGATTGCAGATGCACTGACTGAAGCATGCTTGGTCTGAAGGGTTTGTGTGAAGCCTGGTCTCATGGAAGCGTGCTTAGTCTGAAGGGTTTGTGGAGCAGCCACAGGGAGCTCAGGGTTAGCTTTTCACGCCTGAAAGGTAATAAATGAAAATTGGCACTGTTATTAATAGTCAATGGAGGAATAAACTAAAGTCATCCTATGAAATCTAGGATCTCAAGGTACTGCAGAGCATGCTTAAAGCTTTCGGTCCTTAGCTGCTTGCAATTATTACACTGTATGTAAGACCAAGTACAAAAGAACCCAGTGATTTTGAGCTAAGTACTGCTTTGTTTTGCACCACTCAAATTTGGGTCAAGGTTTTTCCCATAAAGACGATTTGGGAATCCAGAACCCAAACAGCTAATAGTATCAGCCCTGTGATTTTATTTGGTTCAAACTTTGGTGTTGTCCTGCCTCTAATAGCCCAACAGATCCTTGGAGAAGCCTGTCCATCAGCAGACTTGGTAAGTCTTGCATTAGTGTAGGGGCGCAAGCTTTCGCTGTTTCTTGTGCACACTAATGTTATAGTATATTTGAATTCTTACACGAGTGCTGTGAGTGCAGATTAGGAGCAGCGAGCTTGATCCTTTCAACACCCTGTGTTGTATCTTCCCTGTAGTGTTTCTCTAGCATTTGTGGCCTTAACGTGCCAGTGTAGCTGGATTTCCAAACTCGGGACTTTTCTGTTGTTTGGAAAACTGTACTTGTTTGTTATCTTCAGGCCAGACTTCTCATGCTGAATAACATCTCTTGTGTTCAAGGTCTGGTTGCCTGCAGTGAAGGCTAAGGGATTGGAGATCTCGGGCACATTCAGTCACAGGCAGGGACACATCTACATGGAGATGAACTTCACCAATAAGGCTTTGCAGCACATGACCGACTTTGCCATTCAGTTCAATAAGAACAGGTAAGAAATCAATACACTGTGTCTGCTGTCTTAAAAAGATTGCATGCTCCTATGAAAGGAGTGGGTGTCTACACTGCCAGATACAGAGAGGACTTTTACGTAGGTATATAATGCAATCATGGAAACAGCTGCATGATACAGGCTGAACTCTGCACCACACCACAGCTGTGTGACAGGGCTGAAAATACAGACTGATAAATCTGTGAGGAAACAGGCAGCAGACGGTCCCGTCATTCTAGCTCTGAAACAGCATCTGCCCCATTTAATCTCTGCAGAGTTTTAAAGCAGCCTCATGAGTTGTTAGGCGGGTTAGTGGTTTTATAGCCAGTAAGTGCCTCGAGGAAAGCGAGAGCGTAAACTGTCAAGCATTTGAGCTGCACAGTATCAATCCCTAATGCCTCTACCTCCTGACCTAATCGCTGTGCTGCCCCTCAGACTGGGAGTACAGGTCTCATTAATAAAGCGATTAGTCAATGAAGAAGTTGCAAGGTAAGAGCCTATGGCACATGTTTTCACTGTAATTGGCATCAGAACAGTTTTGTCAGAAGCAGCAGCCACTTGAATGTTCTCAGAAACCTATCTCAGCCAAAAGACACAACCTGGCAGTACAGCCACGGTGTCTTCCCACAAATACCCTTCCCAGTCAGAGAGCTTACTGTGTGGTTTGCTGTATGTTATCTTGAGCAGGGACCAAGCTAGTTCTTATCAAGGCTGTCAAGAATATCTTGACTGAAATGTTTCCCGTATTTCTTAATATCCCTTCACTGGTAAAGGGTTCTCTGTACTAAAGACCCACTAAAACCATCAGTTTAATATCACTGTTAGCCTTGCAAATTTGGGATTTCTTGGGACGAATAATATTTACTTACAAAAGACATTACGCTAAGTAAGTCTTAGTAAATGTTCTCCCTGGACTGCTATATTTTCTGGAGAGTTTTGCTAAGCTGCTATATGCAAAAGTTTCATGCAAATTGGCCTGAAAAAAAGCTGTTTTCTGTGTGATTTTTTTCGCCATACATCAAGCTGTGTTCTGGCCACACCTGCATGGTACTTCCCAAGGGTGCAAGAAGTTTGGATACTATACATTAAACCAGCAGTTTCTCACTTTGCAGCATATCAGCACATGCTCCGTATACAATCCACTCCTATTTACTCTTCTGCAAATACTGTTCTCCTGTCACTGCTTTACACTGTGGCTGGTGCATGGGAAAGAGCTGTGGTGGGCTGACTCTTTAGGTTTAAATGTTAAGGGTTGTGGTTGGGAAGTTTCTATTGCCTTTCCCAGTCTCCTGCTGCTACTAATCGCATTCACTGCAGTCTTGCGATAAAGCATTGAAAAAAAAAAAAAAAGCAAGCTAGAGCTCTAATGTGTTGTAATATCGCAGGCACTTAGTAGCAAAATGCAACTTTGTTTTCCCTCTGAGTCTTAGGAAAAGCGTTATGGTTTATGTCCCCTGAGGTGAAATGGCTGCAGACAGCAAATCACATGGCTAGGCCCTTGCTGAGAATATTTTTATTTCAGCTCCCTAGAGCTGAAAACTAAGGAGAACAAAGAATGGGGCATCTACTGGTTTCCGAAAGAGTAACATACCCAGTACACATGTGGCTGACTCTGTGCAGAGACAGTATCAGTTTTCTAGTGCACAACACAAAAATACACACCTATGCCTCTCTGTTCCTGTAAATGCTCTGTCACCTCTGAGCTAATGTGAATTCTGCTGAAGAGAAACAGTCACAAGTGGACACCAGAGCTGTCTTACGCATCTCCACTCCCATCTGCTTTTGAAAAGAAGCCGGTACATAGTGCAGAAGTGTTATGTTAAATGATAGCTGCTTTTCCTCTTCTCCATGCTACGTAGAGGTGCCTGTGGAATTAAATGCCTCTTGGACGGAACGGGCACGTAAACATTCGCTTTGCGATGGGGGTGTACATCCCCAGCTGAATGAGCCTCAAACCAAGCAGCAGAGCCAGATGCTGTCATTCGGGACCAGACAGCTGGCTGCGTTGATTCATTTGTTCTACAGTGCTCTGTTACAAGCTACGTACTCCTCCTTGGCTATCTGCTTGTTCTGTGTTGGCTGCAGTTCCATCTTCCATAGCTCCCTATGATATAACAGCCATGCGGTGTGTGATACACTCTACTTCTAGCGCTCTGCAGCTCTGTGAGAGAGAGCCTACAGGCCTGAGTCTGGGTCCAGGCTCCTTGCTGGGCAGGCTGCTGCTCAGCACGTAGACCAGTGCTGGAAGAGTTCCCAGATGCTGGTCCCCTGGGCAGGATGGTGCATGTTGTCAGGGAGACCAACCTGACTGAGTTTCCTGTGCCTTGTCCTACTTTGAGTGTCTGCTGTAGAGCATGTTGGGAGCTGTATTCCTCCCCTGGAGTGACAGCAGGGGCAATGCAGGAGTAATGGGAAGATGAGCCAGCTTCTGCTTGGCAAAAGGGGAATAGGTGTTGGGCAATGCAGTGCTGCTCTTGTCACCTCTGGTTTTCTCTTCCCCAGCTTCGGGGTCATCCCGAGCACCCCCTTGGCCATTCACACACCTCTGATGCCAAACCAAAGTATTGATGTCTCCCTGCCCCTCAACACCCTGGGACCAGTCATGAAAATGGAGCCTCTGAACAATCTCCAGGTAAGGATGGTCTCGTTCTGGGTGGGGGGGAGATGCTCAGCCCAGTCTGTTTGGCTCCACACAATGCGGTAAGACTAGTAATAAAATACCATGCGTGTAGGGTAAGCAGGCAGACCCCATGGATGTGGGCCATGAGTCTGGCCAAAACTTCCTTTTTCTAACCTCTTGCAGGATGACTGAAGCAGACACTTCTTGAATTTTGTGAGTTTGCTTTTTCAAACACCTCAAACCTACTGCTTGCATCTGTGTAGGTTACGGTCTTTGTCTTTGCTCCAGTAACACTCTTCTGTAATCTGGGCACGAGGTTTTGTTGGTCTGGTAACTGGAGCTGGTCTGAACAGGGAAAGTGCATGCCTGTGGTGGAGCAGGCAGCAAGAGCTGTCGGCAAGAATTGAGGCAATTAAAGGAGTTGCAGAAAAGATGGCAACTGCTGAGTGATTAATATTTCTCTAGTGCTCTCAGCATCCAGGGTGCTTTACAAAGACATTGGCACATCCCTGCCCGAGATAGCTTAATCCAGTGCAAACAAGATGTGTTCCAGGAAAGGCAGGGGAGAAGTGACGTTAGGAGCCAGTGTTTCATTAATGAGGCGGCTGGTACCTGTCGGGGACAGTGTTCCCTAGAAGAGGCTTTTTCTCAGGTTGGGCTGCCAGACTGATAAAGGCACGACAGATTCAGGGTGATGTTCCCCTCTGATTTGGACCAGAGATTGTTTCCATCGGTCTGCACGTGCCTCGGGGGCACTGGTCTTGAAGTGCTCATCAGGCAGACAGTTCTCCCTGGAAGGAGACTCTTGCCCGCTGCTGCCACGTGCAGCCACTCTGTGGAGCAGAGCTCAGCGCGTGACTCTTGCCGCTGCTTCGTATAGCTGGGTCCTCCAGGAGGAGTTTTCCCAGTATCCCAAAGACGCGGTTAACTTGCTGTCCTGGTTTCAGCTGCTGGGTTAAACCACAGCTCTTGCACTTTATCATGCCTCACTTGTCTCAAGTCTCCAGGAGACGGAACTAGGTTGGGTTGCTGTAGCGTAGCAGCCCATAGAGGGGAATATTTTGAAGCAGCTCATTCCCTTTTTAGATTAAGAGAATGCAATGGAAGCTACTATTTATTCTTCCTGAGCAACTGTTTTTTCCCTTCTTTTGACTTCCATTCTGGGGCTTATGACTTATTGATGAGTCTTTGGGCAAACAGCTCGAAATAGCTTCTCTGGCGCTCAAACGAGCAGTCCTACACTCCAGCTCCGAGCTCAGTCATGCGATGGGGGAGCATGCGGACAGTGAATGAATTACATGTGCGTGTCTTCCACAGAGGGCCCTTCCAGCTTGTGGAAAAGCTGGATTCCCTCTGCGTCCAGGTCACAAGGAGGTGTGGTTGCATCACTGCATTTGGGTCAGCTCTGGTAAAATCCAAATTTCCTTCAGAGCAGGAGGTAGAAGTATCTAGGAGGTGACAGTCCTTATCTGCCTCTCTAACACCAGGGACTCTCTCAACAAGGCGTTCTCAAGTTGCTGCTTCCTTTGATCAGGAAGGAAGTGAAGTATTTGGGTTATTAAATCTCAAAAGGAATCAGAACACAGTTTGTTTCTTGTAGCATCTTCTGCTAGAACAAAGCAAAGAGAAACCATGCGAGGAAACCTCCAGCTACCTTACATTGAGACAGCGGAGCACTCATTAGTGCCAGACTTAGATGCTAATTTGCTAGCGCTCTCATTGCCATAGAAGTTGGCTGCCCTTTTACAATTGGGGAAGCTGCCATATGGAGTAATAGTATATTTCTCTGCAAAGAGTTGAATCATGATAGCAGATGCCAAGTTAAAAAGAGCACTCCCCTTACTTTTTTGACAGCAGTGGGTTTGATGGAGATCTGTCGTTGCCCTGACAGCCACGGCTCTGGTTTTGTTTTGTGAGTTCATGTAGAAATTATCTGTCTTGAAACATTCAGAAATCGTTTTGGTGACCTACTTAGGGAAGAATTTATAGCATAATATAGGAGTAGAGAATACAAATGTTCCTGTATTCATTGAAGAACCAAAACACTTATCAAGCTGAATTTGCTTAATGTGGCTTTTCTGAGCTGGGGAGCGTTGAAGTGTATGCAGGGCTGATGAACCTGAGGACCTGATGTTCATCTCCTACTCTGGTGGGAGTTTTGTTTTGGTACCAAGAAAAATAAGTCCTGAAGTAACTAAACTGATAGCTTTCAACTTTCTGTCATGTTAATTAGAAACTTCAAAGACTAGTTGTACATTCCTTAGGCAACTGTTTCAGAGGTAATGAATTCAAGTCTTGTTCAGGTTATTTTTATTACTGTTGCTAATCTTTCACCCAATACAGCTGGTTTAATCTTAACATTTATAATCATGGAAAGAAACTAAAATATTTGACAAGTTAACAAAAAAGCCATTTTTACAAGATGATGAGGAAGACTGAAATGTTTTGAGGCTTACTTGTCCAAAATATAACTATGGTTCCCAGCTGCAGAGTCTTCTGTTTGCCAGTCACCTTGCATCTTGTGATAATGAATAGCAGGCTTCTCCCTCGCATCCCAAAGTCGTGATGATGATTTGACTGAGAATCTGACCTGTTGACTCGGATTCGACACCCGGTCAGGCAAGCCAAAGTTAGACTGGGCACAGTGCTGTAGGGCTGAACAGACTCCATGTCTGCTCTCTGGTTCACCTTTTTTGTTTCTTGCGGATTGAAAAGTTGCTGTCCGAGTGCCTTTGGAGCGTGCCTGTTGCTAAAAAAAATCTGATTTAGTTATTTGGGTGCTGCTAGCTTCTGCTGGGGTCACTCTTACAGTGCCTTGTCACCCTTTCGGTGGCTGCCTGGCACTTGTGGGTGCTGTGGTCCCCTGCCCAGAGCTGCCTCTGCAGAGCATGGCACTCATAAGCGATAATAGGCTTTTACCCAAAGGTGTGTGTGAGAGGCTGTGTTGAGCTTCACAAGTGTTTGATAGCCGTAGCTCGTTTGCCAGCCAGGGAGATGGCTCTGGTAGTTGTACAGGCTTGCTTGCGTCCTGTAGTTGCCTTCTCACAGTAAAAGCGTGAAACCCCTCTGGTAACTTGTAGGCTGCCAAGCTTGTACCTGGTGGAAGAGATGGGATAGATGGGGTGTCTTTGCCACCACGTCTGTGAGACCTTGAGCTCTCAAAGAGGAAAAGGGTTTCTGAAATTGGGATTTGCATTGGTGAGGAATATTAACTCTTTCCGGATACTTCAAGTCAATTTTGGAAGAAGAAAATCCCTGGGATTGAGAGCCTTTCTATGCTAAAGAGAACCACTGTTCCTGATAAAAGGCCTTTCGAGGGCTGTGAAATCGGAACACTCAGTTTCTCCATTTTGGGTACAGGAGAATTGCTCCACTGACCCTGGAAATGGGCAAAGTGGAGCCAGCCTGCTGCGAGAGTTTTGGAGCTCAGGCCTGGCCTGTCGTGGCACAAATACGATAATCTCTTCCGTGAGATGGTAACCACTTGCAGGAGACAATACCATTGAAAACAAGCTGCAGGGACTCCCGAGGCAGTAGCGAGTCTGCCTGAGCCTGGAGCATTGCCATTCTCTTGGGATCCACATTCAAAATTGACAATCAATGTGTTGCATTCCCCAGCATTACCTGCTGTCAACTGCCAGGGCTGTTTGTTGCAGCTACTGAGCATGCAACTAAATGAAGCACAGCTTCAGTTTTCCAAAATGCCTGTAAAATGATCTGGCAAGTATTGAAAGGGAAGAATCTGCCAGCTGCGTTTCTTCCTGAAAACTGACACTTGGAAACACAGACCTCTCCCTTGCTGCTAAGCAGTGCGAGGTGTGGAACGTTTTTGTTTCTTCAATGAGTTTGGCAAAACATTTCTGTAAAGGCAGATGAAGGTACAGCTTCTCCATTGAGAAAAGATTGGTCTTGCTAGTGCACTATATCATATTTGTTCTTCCACGCTCAGTTCTGCTGTAACTCATCACCTGTGCTCCTTGACCCTTCAGTGTCTCGCTTCCAATGCAGAACCGCCGGAGCTCTCCTGCGTCAGAAGTGTTTTAATGTATCTCGGGTCACAAATGCAGAGTTCTCAGTACTTGGAAACAGATTTCACACATTCAACTCTCCATAAAAGCAAGGCTGAGAATCGGCGTGAGCAGCAAGTCCAGCCACCAGATGTTCTCCCTTCAGAGCCTGCTTGATAAATGGCACGACATCTCCCTGTGTGTGAGCTGTGTCGAAATTACTGGACCAACCACCACAGAACACCCTTGGTGCTGTCTGGAAGGTGCTTTCTTGGGTTTATTGCCTAGGTTATTTTTTAACAGCCTCGTCTAGTGAGGGGCTTATTCAAGCAAAGAGGAGAAACCCCCCTGGGAGCTCACTGAATGAAGGACTCAAGTCACAGCTTGGCATCTGCAGCCAGTTCCTAGCTCAGCTGCGGAAAGCTGTTGGCTTGCCGATTAAGGGCAGGTCTGCCACACGATACAGCACATTTGGTAAAACCTATGTTTTGAACTTGAAGTACAGCCAGGCACACACGGGAGCATAACCCTCCCGGTAGCTCGCTGTTCCCTGACCGTTGACGTAGGCAGCATGCCCGGAGGTGACAGCCGCAGCGCCCGGCCTCTGTCTGCGCACAGCTCCGCTGCCTGGGCTCAAGACCCGCACCCGTAGGTCGAGCGTCCGGCTGGCAGGGGCTGTCAAGCACCCGTAGGATCCCAGGAGCCCTACCTGTCAAACAAAAGGAAGGGAAGTAGCTGCACTCCCTGGGGGCATCTGACAGCCAGAGCAGCAGACTGTCACAGAACAAACCATGACCTTGTGCTGGTGGAGGTAAAAAAGACTCTGCAGAGGAGAGTTCTCTCCTTAACAGTTTGGCTGTTACCAGGCTCTAAAGCAAAACCCGACTTGAAGTGAATCCTTATTTTAGTGTAGGTGCTAATGGGATTCTAAGTGGGTATGTTGTGTACTTGCTGCTGATGGAAAGCATCTGTGTTGCTTTCAGACTTGACTTTGAAAGTCAGTTCTTATGCTCAAGTCTGGGATTTAAACCATCAGAAATCTACAATATTGAAGAAAATAACTTAATGTTGTTCTTATGAAGTACCTCTTCCCCAAATTACCATGTGTTGGCTATCGGAGGGTTGCACTGCAAGAAAGCACATCAGAAGGGTGCTCATGCTGCAAGGTGAGCAAATATGTTCCAGGGGTTATTTCTAGAGGTGCTGCTTCCTCTAGTAAGATCATGAGCAAGACGTAAGTGATTGGGAAGCTAGTGCCAGTTTTTAGTGGGCTCACACCTCCTCAGCGGTGAAGCATCCCATGAAAATCTGGCACCTCTTGACTTTCATCTCTCAGAAGTTTTGTACTCTGCTTGACTAAATTCACGAGGTAGTAATATTTTTTTCCTCTTTTCAAAAAGATCACAGATGGAAAGCCATTTTTATTTAAAATGCTTCTGTTTCAACTTTCAAATGTCTGAAGCTGAAGGTCTTGTTAAAGATGTGATAGTTCATGGCCAGGTCAGCAGATTAAAGCTGCAAAGACACAGGCAAAGTTAGTCTAGACTGGAGGATTTATGAAATCTAAGTGGAGGTTTCTTTCAAGCACGTCAAACCTGGAGAGACTTCTCAACTACTGCTATCACTTTATATGCCATTGGTTGTCTCAGGTCCACGTTCCTACCTAAGGAGCACTGGATTTTTTTTTTGCCCGTGGCTGCTGTTAGCCACTCGGTTTCTCACAGGTGCTGGTGTGAATCCACTTTCTGCCTGCAATTGCTTTTGTAGCCTGTCAGATTTCATTGGGTGCTCCTGATGTGGCAGTGCAAAGTCTGAAGAGTGACCTTGGAAAGCTGTTATCAACTGCCAAGGCCTTTCAACCTCTTCCTGGTGCAAGTTTCCCCATCCAGGTACCTGCAGGTGCCTTCTTATGGACCAGATCTTGGGAACAGCAGTGCTAACAGTGCATGCCTGGCTGTTTGGGGGAAGGAAGTAGTCTTGCGTGATGGAATCTAGTCTTGAAAAGCTCACCAGTCTCGTCCCAGTGCTACAGGTTTAAGGGGATGGTAGCTTTTTCTGTTCCTGTTAGCGAAAGTTATTTGTAACAGCTGGTTTCTGCATCATTCCAGATGCTTGCAAGGTGACACGTGATGTCATACTGAACCCGGTGATGCAGTCTGGGAGGAAGGCTGGTGTGAGGCTTGCTTTTCTTTGCTGGGAAGAAATTGCACTTCAGAGCATCTCAATTGGGTAGCTCTCTAGAGTATAGCCAAAGCAGCTTACTCAGTATGTTTCTGCAGAGTTGAGAAGCAGGTCAGCAGATACCTTTTTATAGCATTCTTATAACTGCAGGGACAGGGTTAGCATATTAATTTGGAGCGTGGCTCTAGAACAGTGACTGGAGAGAAGGCACTGCTTCCCAGCCCCTCTTGTAAGAAACTGTCGTTGTATGGCAACAACAATTAGCTACAAAAGCTAAGTAATCTCTGTTGTTCTAAGGCAAGGCAATTAATCACTAAATCAGAGTTGGTAAAGATCTTTGGTCACGCGGTGTAGTCCCTGCTATGCTTTGTTGTTTTGCTACAGTTCCTCTTATTGACAGCATTGTCAAGGATGATTTTAAATACTCCAAGCACTGGAGCTTCTCTTCCCCAGGAGAATTTTGTGCTGCTTCATAATTCTCACTGTCGAGTTTTCCCAGACGTTTAGCCTAAATGTTCCCTCTTCTGGCTCATCTCCATGACTTGTATCCAAGCATAGCATCTGGAATGGCTACACTGCTGTCCCTTCCCCAGCTCTCCCCCCCCCCCCCCCCCC
>Ga0065711_1046435_pt1 | contig 12893 bp, 16 predicted proteins | sample Hoacrofraction12_FD_59098 | JGI IMG/M metagenome (GOLD analysis project Ga0065711, IMG submission 59098) | Hoatzin crop microbial communities from Cojedes, Venezuela - Epithelial fraction 12 v2 (version 2) | ecosystem: Host-associated > Birds > Digestive system > Esophagus > Crop | place... | reverse complement strand
CGAGGACAGGCTGAGGGAGCTGGGGCTGTTCAGCCTGGAGAAGAGAAGGCTCCGGGGTGACCTTAGAGCAGCTGCCAGTGCCTGAAGGGGCTACAGGAAGGATGGAGAGGGGCTTTTCACGAGGGTGTGTAGTGATAGGACAAGGGGGAACGGCTCTAAACTAAAAGAGGGCAGATTTAGATCAGATATGAGGAAGAAATTCTTCCCCATGAGGGTGGTGAAACACTGGCCCAGGCTGCCCAGAGAAGCTGTGGCTGCCCCCTCCCTGGCAGGGTTCAAGGCCAGGCTGGATGGAGCTCTGAGCACCCTGGGCTGGTGGAAGATGTCCCTGCTCATGGCAGGGGGGCTGGAACCAGACGACCTCTAAGGTCCCTTCCAACCCAAACCATTCTACGATTCTGTGAAGCACCACTTCTAACTTCCCACCCTCACCTTCAGCAAACCGGATCATGGGGAAAAACGGGGAACGGCTGCAGCCCTGGGATCAACAGCTGCAAAACCGGTCCCCTGCGCGGGTCAATGGCCCGAGGGGGCTTTTCGCAGCCCCGCTGCGGCTCTCGGCTGCGGTGGGTTAAAGGCTGCTCCTGCCGTCACCGTGAAACCGCCTCACGACCCGGGCACCGCGGCCTCCCGCTCCGCCCCCCCGCTCCCCCCCCGGCAGATGCGGCCCACCTCGTAGTCCCGGTACCAGGCCTCCAGCTTGTCCTGCAGCACCCGGCCGCTCCCCGCGCCCGCCAGCCTCCTCAGCCCGCCCGCCATCGCCGGCTGGCAGCCCGCTCCCGGGGGTGCGGTAGGCCACGCTGGTCCCCCGGCTCCGGGCCGCACCGCCCTTATAGCCGCGGTTGTAAGGTAGGCCCGGGCCCGGCGCGGCGGCGGTTGCCATGGCGACGCAGGGCGGGGCCGCGCGCGCCTCCGTTGTGGTAACGAGGCCGCGTTACCGAGCAGCGGCGCCGGGCTCGCTCCCTCCCTCCACGCGCCGCTAGGGGGCGCCCGAGGGCTCCTCAGGAGGAGGAGGAGGAGGAAGATGGCGGCGGCCGCCTCCGAGCAGGTCTGTCCCCGCCGGGACGCGGGCAGGGGGAGGCGGCGGGGCCGCCCCTGCTGGGGCGAGGAGGAGGAGGAGAAGGAGGAGGAAGAGGGAGGGAAGGAAGGAAGGAAGGATGAAGCCGGGGGGCGGCGAGCCCTACGAACACCCGCCCCGCCCGCGGGGCGCTGCCTGTGGGGGGGGGCGCCATGTTCCCGGCGGTTGCTGAGGCCGGGTTTGCCGGCCGAGCCCTCCGGTGCGGAATCCCTGACAGGAAAAAATAAAGACTAATCCTTCCCGTTGTAGGAAATAAAGCGTTCCGCGCGGGAGTGTGGCTGTCTTGCGGCAATAGGCACTTCTCGCCACTAATCGGTGAGGCGGGAGGCAGCTGCCCTATTTATAGGGCACAGCCCTCAGCCGCCTCGTTGGGTATAAATAAGGCTGGAGCTCGGGTTCGGGCTCGGCATCCGAGGTCTGGCGGGGGGGTGGGAGCCGAATCGGGCGTCACTGTCACCCGGACGGAGGGCTCGTCGTTCTCAGCTCCTGCGTCTCCACGGGACTTTGGGCCCGAGTGGGTCTGGAAGCCCAGGCCGCTGAGGGGTCCCGTGGCAGCCCCGTCTCGGTGCCTCAGGAAGCGCTGCCGTTCTGCCTGGGTGCTCCAGCGCTTGTTCCAGCCACCACCGCCTCGACCGTATGCTCCCAGTCCTGGTTGTCCTGCCTTTTGAGGTGAAAAAAACACACTGGAGATCTGTCTTGCCTTCAGATTCGCTCAAGAACACGTTGTCCTCTCCTGCTGCATGAGATTTCTGTTGTCTTTTCCCCGGAGCGCGGGTCTCTTCTCTCAGTTTCCCTGCCTAGCCAATGCTGAGTTTGTAACATCGTCGAGGAAGCCCTCCGTAAACCTGTTCAGGTCAAGAGCCTTTCTCCGTACCATTTCCTCCTTGTTCAGTCACAGAAGAGAACAGAAGACGGTTTTAACCATTACATCAGTGTTGATGCGTGCAAGTGCAGTAAGCTTAAGGTGCAGCTTCAGCGTTCATTTTGGATGAGCAAACCTAATCCCATCAAAACCATCAAACCCCTCCTTTGAAGAACTGAACCCTTAAATAGCAACCTGTTCCATTCAAAGGAGGTGAAACAACATTTTGGACAAAGTTACAAAAATATATCGGAGATTTATTTTCTCTATGAATACCTACAAGAGTTTCTTCTGCGTGTTAATTTGTCACATTGAAAGGATATCCCTTGCAATCTAGTAACTTCAGATGATTAAATTAAAGCTGGGCTGGCCGAGTTCGCTATGCCAGGTTTGAAGCCTTAGAGTATGCTGCATGCAAGTAATAGAAGTTGAATGCAAACCCTGTGCTATTAAAAGTCACTTTAAAACCATATCCACCGCACTCCTTTTGGATAGATTCATTGAGAATCCATCCTGCATTAGCATGGAGGGAATTAAAATCCTGTATATTGGTGACTGAGCTGCAGGATTATGTTCTGTTTTGTCCCCAAGAGGTAAAAACTTGATGAAGTTCTTTGCAGCTGATTTTTCTTACTGCAGCTATGACATTAATGATTCACCTGCCACGCGTTCCCCAGGACTTGGTTTTGGGGCCAGTCTTGTTTAACATCTTTATCAATGATCTGGATGAGGGGAGTGAGTGCTCCCTCAGTCGGTTTGCAGATGACACCAACCTGGGTGGGAGTGTCGATCTGCTCGAGGGTAGGAAGGCTCTGCAGAGGGATCTGGACAGGCTGGGTCGATGGGCCGCGGCCAACTGTATGAGTTTCAACAAGGCCAAGTGCCAGGTCCTGCACCCGGGTCACAACAACCCCACGCAACGCTCCAGGCTTGGGGAGGAGCGGCTGGAGAGCTGCCCGGTGGAAAAGGACCTGGGGTGCTGGTCGACAGCCGGCCGAGCATGAGCCAGCAGTGAGCCCGGGTGGCCAAGAAGGCCAATGGCATCCTGGCTTGGATCAGGAATGGTGTGGCCAGCAGGAGCAGGGAGGGGATCGTGCCCCTGTACTGGGCACTGGTGAGGCCGCACCTCGAGTGCTGTGTTCAGTGTTGGACCACTCACTACAAGAAGGACATTGAGGGGCTGGAGCGTGTCCAGAGAAGGGCAGCGAGGCTGGTGAGGGGTCTGGAGAACAAGTCTGATGAGGAGTGGCTGAGGGAGCTGGGGCTGTTCAGTCTGGAGAAGAGGGGCTGAGGGGAGACCTTATTGCTCTCTACAGCTCCCTGACAGGAGGGTGTAGTGAGGCGGGGGTTGGTCTCTTCTCCCAGGTAACCAGCGATAGGATGAGAGGCAATGGCCTCAAGTTGCATCAGGGGAGGTTCAGGTTGGATATTAGGAAAAATTTCTTAGCTGAAAGAGTGGTCAGGCATTGGACCAGGCTGCCCAGGGAGATGGTGGAGTCCCGATCCCTGGAGGGGTTCAAAAACCATGTGGATGTGGCACTTCGGGACACAGTTTAGCAGGCGTGGGGGTGTTGGGTTGGAGGTTGGACTTGATGATCTTCGAGGTCTTTTCCAACCTTAATGATTCTGTGATTCTATGATTCTATTGTATCATTGTATAAAAACTGTGTAGAAAAACATGTCTGGAAATACCTGGATTTTAATTTTAGTCATCGCATTAGCAGAGATTGCAGTGGTTGTAAATGTGTCTTCAAAGTACAGAGTGGCAGACTGAAATATAATATTGAATATAATATGTAATATATTCCACTAATCAATTCAAATCTGTGTTTTTTTGCGTACATGTATGTGTGTCATTTTGGTGGATTTACATGCCTTGTAACAGCTAATCCACGCTTGCTATTATAGCAGAGTTCTAATGGCCCGGTGAAGAAGTCTATGCGAGAGAAGGCTGTGGAACGCAGGAACGTCAATAAGGAGCACAACAGTAACTTTAAAGCGGGATACATTCCGATCGATGAAGACCGTCTCCACAAGACAGGCTTACGTGGCAGGAAAGGCAACCTGGCCATTTGTGTGATTGTTCTTCTTTTCATTTTGGCTGTCATCAATCTGATTGTGAGTATAGTACTTAGGCTGTAAGCAACATTAGGATGTATTTCATTTTGACTGTTTATTAGAGAAATAAAACTTCTTCCGGTATGACTGAGAAGGACTTTAAATGTCCCGAAGGAGGTTTCTTATTCTTCTCCTCTCTGTTTTGTTCTTTCATAGTCTGAGCAAGGTTAGATGGAAGAATCTGACCAGTTCTGTCATGGTATTTCAGTTATCGTGGTCCCAGCAAGGAACCTACCATTTATGCAACACAGGAGTAGGAACCTTGAAAGCGCCTGCTCCATTCACAAAACTCAACAGCAGCAAATGTGCAAAGTGTTGTTAGTGCGGTACAAAGGCACTCAGGATAAACTGTTACGCCAGGAGCATTTTACATCTAGTAACAGAGCTGCACGTGAGCATTGAGAATTAACCAGCCACTGCACTTCAAACCTTCATTGTTGTAACTACTATGTCTTTATTGCTCAATCAATGAGAAGTAATGAATTATTTTTCATGATATAATTATTTTTCATCCATATCAGCTTTCTTATAGCTGAAGAGTAGTACATCCTGAGCTGAGCTACTTTGTTGAGGAAATTTGTTTACCTTATGATACCACAGTTACCCTTAAACAGGAAAAAGATTTAATTACAGACATTATCTAACTTTGAATATATGTATGTTTTTATATATGCAAATTATTTTAGTTACCATTTCAGATGAGTCTAAAAATGCAGAATGCTTTTCATAATTAAAAGTATTCTGATGTTTCCAGTAGGAATTGAACATACTAAAGTAAATACACACCTAAAGCTCACTTAATGACCAGCGTTAATAATTATGTCAAATCAAACATCCATTTAATACAATACTTGTGGTGGGAAGATCCAAACGATCAAAGTAATCTCTGAAAATGTGGGTTTGTCTTTCAGATTACACTGGTTATCTGGGCAGTGATCCGAATCGGTCCCAATGGTTGTGACAGTATGGAGTTCCACGAGAGCGGCTTGCTGCGCTTTAAACAAGTTTCTGACATGGGCGTTATACATCCATTATATAAGAGCACGGTAGGAGGCAGACGTAATGAAGATTTGGTGATCACTGGAAATAATCAGCCTGTAAGTGCAATCGTGAATTGAAAGTTTGCGAGCAGCGCTATGGAATTACGCTCGCGTTATTAATAAGCGTCCTGTTTGCAACGTCATTAACTTAATGACTTTGTTTCTGAAGATTGTATTTCAGCAAGGAACAACCAAGCTTAGTGTGGAAAAAGACAAAACTTCTATTACCAGTGATATTGGGATGGAATTTGTTGACCCACGGACACAGAATACCTTGTTCAGCACAGACTATGAAACTCATGAGTTTCATTTGCCAAATGGAGTTAAAATCTTGAACGTGCAGAAGGCCTCTACAGAGAGGGTATGTCTCTCTTAGCTACTGCTTACTTTTCGTAAAAGCTCGTTACAGAATTGCCATAGCTGTAGAACAAGAAAAAGGTTTACTAATACAATCTTGCAAGCATATTTAGAAATTTGACTAAGCATAGATAAAAATCCCACTCTGATAATGTAAATCACCCTAAAAATTAGAACAGAAGTGAAAACTGGTATCATTAAATGAGTGTAATACCTAGAATACCATGCCAACTAGGCCATTGTGTCGTTTTATTAAGCATTTATCCATTTGTTTGTGCCTAGAGAACTGTTTCAGAAATAAAATTTCTATTAAAAGCTTTTCTGTTTCTAGTAAGGACTAACAAAAATATTACCAGAACTTCATGTATCGTTTTCCTTCTGTTGGAGCTAGACGTTAACACAGTCAGTTTCAGAAGTCTAAGTAAAAGTGTGGAGAACAATTGCATCATTGTAGGAGTTCTGTCCGTTCATGGCTTCTAGGTTAAATAAGTTCTTCTTTCGTTTCTACATTAAATATGCTTTATTTATCAGAAAACTAAAACACCTCAACGTCGGTGTGTGTATATTTAAAATGTTGATCTTATTGTCAGACTAAAATTTCTTTCTTGCATGTCATCACTTGTAATGAAGGCTTTACAGGTAGAGTACAGTGCGTAGTTCTTTTGTATAGCTGTAGTAGAGTAGCATCAGTGGTTTTATGGAGGGTTGAGTGTGCTTTAGGAAGCACTGAGCAGTCCTGTTAAGAATGAAGAGAGTTTAGTGTGCTCTTCTTCATGTTTCCTCTGCAAGGCTAACAGTTAAACAGTATGTTCCAGAAAAAAAAAAACCTCAAAACTATAAACACAGAGGAGGAACAGATTAAGTGAAAGCAGAGGAGTAAGTTTACATAATCAGTCCTAACAGGAAGCCTGTATTTGCTACAAGTGTTAACTGTCTGTCCCATGAAATTGTCATACGAATTGTTACTTTTATCACAAAAAAGAAAAAAACTTTACATACCTTCCAAATTAAGTAATCCTTGTTTTTAAGTGTGAATGTTGAAAGTAACAAGTGGGCAGAAGCTTCTTAGGCGTAATGGCAGAAAGGCAAAAAGTACATTGAAGTTTTTTATTAAACTGTGTAGCAATATTTTCAAGGCAATTAAAGTTACTTAGACAAACCCAGGTGACACATGTTCATCGGTCTGTAATACTCTTTTTTTGTTCATGTTCTTAGATTACCAGCAATGCGACCAGTGATCTAAATATAAAGGTCGATGGCCGTGCTATTGTCCGTGGAAACGAAGGTGTTTTCATCACGGGCAAGACCATTGAGTTTCGAATGGGGGGTAACATGGAACTTAAAGCAGTAAGTATTTCAAATCAGCATTTTTTTAACAGCTTAGGTTCAAATTCAGGCTGATAATAAATTGATGTAGCTTTGTATGGTTTGACATTTTACATAAAGTAGTCATGCGTAAAAGTTTAGTTGCAGTCAGCGTGTTTAGTAGGATTTTGAAAGGTAGTTTATTACTTTGCTGTTAATTAGTAGTTCAGTAGTTCTTGGGGAACGACGATTTACTACTGTGAAGACACTAAAAACCCACAGTGCAATTAAAGCCAAGCTGTTGGCCTCTGCACTGAAACGAATGCCGAAGGGAATTAATCTCCTCTTGGGAAGGCTTTACTGGGGTCAGCAGCCTTTGCCAGAGGAGCAGAGCATACCGTTCGGAGCGCTGCCTGCTGTGCCGCCGCAGTACGACTCGCCAGCGTTCGTCTGAGGTTTCTGGAGATTGTTAAGATGGCAGGGCGTATGGCATGATGGAAAAGGTTGCAGGAAGTTAAAAAAATAGAGATGCATGCACTTTTATTTCATGTGTGAATGAATTTCATGTATGAATTCAAACACTGATTCCCACTTAATGTCCTTATTTTTAGATTTAATGCATTTGCTGATAGGTCTGTAAAGAGAACTGTCACACTAGTGCTGTCTCTCTCAATATCGATCTTCCACTGGAATAGCAAAGTACATTGCTGACTATAATTGAGAAATTCATGGGCATTATTCACAAATTTAATTTAAAAGTGAAACCTTGTCGTTTGTGCTTTTTTTATTCTGTTGATTTCTACATCCCCCCTAAAGATGTCATTTATTCATTAAACCAGCTTGTCATTTTCAAAAACAGCCTGCCTTGTTTAAATTAGAAGTTGTACTTTTTTTTTTTTCCCCCCCTCTTAATAGGAAAACAGCATTATCCTGAACGGAACAGTGATGGTCAGCCCATCGCGTCTGCCAAGTTCTTCTTACGGGGAACAGTTTAATAATGGGAACTGGCTGCGTTTCAAGCTCTGTATGTGTGCAGACGGGACGCTGTTCAAGGTTCAGGTGACAGGTCATAACATGGGTTGTCAGACGTCTGTCAATCCCTGCGGAGCCACGCACTAAAACACAAACATATTTGTATGAAGTAATTGCATGCCTTCAAGGATTTCTGGTTTTACAGCAGTTTCTACTAGCATTTATTACCTAATATTTTTAAGCAAAGGCTGTTACGTTCAGCAGTATTATGTCATCATCCTGTTAGCCGCAGCAGCGGCACTGATTCAGCGAGCTTTCAGTCTACATGCGTACTGAAGTACCTTCCTGAATTGGGATCAAGATATTTAAAGAACATGAATCTTGGCAGCAATCCTGACTGCCTGCAGTTGCCTTTAGAGGAGGTTTTCGTCCTACGTCCCAAGACCTTGAGGGCTGCCAGGAACACAGCTGCGGTCTGGAGTACTTCAACGGAAACGTCGATTTGTTGTGGGAAGTGGATTTGCCTCGGATGGCTGAAGTGGCGGATTTTTGTCTTCATTTCTTGCCAGAGGTTGATATAATAATTTCCCCCAAAATGACGTGGTTTACCGTATGTGCATTGAGAGGAGTAGTGGCAGATTTGCTTTGAAATACTGCGTTATTTCTGCCATATATTCTGATGTAGGTAAAAAAAAATATGCTAGCATAACTGATATTTGCAAAGTGATATAGAGTGTGGAAATGTAACTACAGTTTTGAAATAGTCTTGCGATTATCAAAGGGTTGCTTGAGCTCCCATTCTGTGCAGTTTAGGCATGTGAAGTATTCCTAAAACGTGTTTGTATTAGAAGTACATTTTTAAGGATGTACTTACTATTTGTTCACTACCCAAAAAATGTGTTTTCCGAGGTGCTTTAGTGCGGACAGTATAGGAATCCGTTATTCAACAGGTAATCATCTAAAGCATGGCTGGCGCAGCAGTCTTGGAGATCAGATCTCTTTTTCCCCATAAATGTCAATACTGATGCCTCCCTGAGAGCCTCAGAACTAAATTCTGAAGTTAAACTGCAGGTCTGCGATTCTAAACGTGACGTTGTTGGATCCTGTGATGGCAGGGTGAATGCGCGTGTATCTGAAGTTGTCAGCAGTGAAACTGTGCCTGTGGTGACCTGGGGGCTTATAGAAACGGGTAAAGCTCTGCTTTTGCAGAGGTAAGGTGTTCTGTCCGAAAAACAGACCAGCTCATTGCAAGGTTCCTCCTTCCCCCACCCCACGTGTTTCTTCAGTTTAAAATAGTTTTGATTTGCAGTAGCACCGAGTAACGTTAGCAATGGAGGCCACAAAGGTGACTCTGCAAGTAGCTTTTTGATGAGTTTTTCTAGATAAGCGCACACTTCCCTGCCTAAAAGTTGTGCAAATGTTACACATTAACTTCAGAATTGGGCATCTGTTATGGGAAGATAAACTACCTACCCATGTTTGATAGCTCTCCCAGTGCACAGAACTCCACAAACCGTTGGCTCCTGCTGCAACCAGAACTCCCTCTCTAAGGTCCCAGTGCGTGCAGTTGGTTGGAGTCAGCGCGTCCTCACGCAGGGTGCGCACTGGGGGAAGTGATGGCGAGAGGGGATCCTGAGGTCGGGCGTGACGTCACCCGCGAGGTCAGAGGGGTCATGTTCCCCTCACCGCTCGAGGGCAACGCCAGATCTTGGTGCTCAGTGGTCGGTGGGGTTTTGGGGGTGGACGGCAGCGGAGCTGTTCTAACAAACACAGAATAAGCGGAATAAAATGTAGCAAAAGCCATTGAATTCCTCACATTAAAGATTATAGGAAGGTAGTAACATTTTGCATACTGCCTTCGTGAACTTCGTCATTTTACCAGAGTTAATAATGATTAAGCACTTCAACACACATTTTGCTGAAAACAGGCACACATCTTTGCTGCTGGGTAGTGCCTCAATTCGTGTCTGTTATGGTTAAAAGGAGGAAATTAACATTGTTAGAATTTTCACTGTCATGCTAACAGAAGTTTGGTACTATATTTTTATATACATAAATACACACAGGTATAAAAGTACAAGCAGTAGCATCCTCAAAGCTGAAACAGATCTCGAAAATGACAGATTTCAAGCCTCAGGCAAGTGGATGACACACAGAGAGCGTATTAAATCTCTTCTCTGGCTAATACTGACGTGCGGACATGGTAGTATTGGATTCTTGTAATTATCCAGAGTTCTTTTTAAAAACACTATGTAACAGAGCTGGAAGGTTTGTCACAAAGGTACTCTTAACTCATGGTCTGGAGAACTGGGTTTGAAGCGTGAGGTTTTTGTCAAAACAAAGCAAAACCCATCATGGAAATACTGAATGAAAGAAATTATCAGCATTTTAATCACTATTTATGTATTGTTAATATATTTTGTTGCTTTCACGACACCGTTTGAGAAGTGTTGGCACCACACGTGCCTTGCGTTGTGCACTTGTTTGTTGTTTATCTTCTAACTGCCTACGGTATATTTTTCTATACATATTTAAAACAGCGTGTGGCACATTATTTATTGCAATCCCACAGATGCACTTCAGATTCTGTGTGTTCAAAGTACATTCTCCATGCCCCTGTGTAACATACCCTACGGGGTACGTTGAGGCAGCTGGCATGTGAAGAGCTCTCAGTGTATGTAAAGGCGGTGGTTGTTTCAGTAGGCGAAAGACAATGGAATTTTTAATCTTTGTTTTTGAAATGAAACAATAAATTCTAAGATGCAGCCGTGGTTCAGAAGTGGTGTTTGTACGAATGTCGTTTTTCATTAAAAATACATTGTTGTGTTATCAACAGGAAACAGTGTTTTATGAACTGTAAGTATGAAAATCATTCCACATCGATGTGTCACGGATTGTGTCTGGCGGACTTTGCTCCGCGGTAATCGTGTACGATACCTGAAGGAGAGTTCAAAAGTCTCCACCGTTGTTGGCTCACGAGCTCCTGAGCAGCTGTGCTTCTCGACCGAAGGGCTGGAAAAGGAAGAAAAGGTTCGGATTGTTCTGGGGGAAGGTGACCAGTTTAGGGATGTTCGTTTTGAAAAACACCCCAGGCTCCAAACCTGAATGCTTTAAGGCAGAGCGTTGGTAATGCTTTGGGCGTTTGTTTGGTGTTGGGTTTTTTCAGTGTCAAAGTATTTCCGCTTTCTGTTTAACTCTGGTTGTGCTGCGCTTACCGTCATTTTACCTTTTACCTGTAGGTACGATGGCTGACATTCACTGGGGTGTCATAGCTGTGGTCCTTTACTTTCATCTTCCTGGATCAGCGGGAACCGAGTCACAGCGGATCCTTCGTGACACGCATCACCATTCAGACTGCCGGTGGGACGGGGAGTGCTCACTGAACTGTTCTTTTACTGGAATATCTGCTGTTCCAGAGGACACATCGCAAACAGCAGTAACAGCTGATTTCAGTTACAATAATATTAAAACCTTTGTGTGCGCTGATGGAAGAAATGAAGACTGGGTGGTGAAACACCTGAATCTCAGTCACAACCTGATTTCTGAGCTCTCCCTAACTGCTTGTTGGAATTTACCTCTGTTAGAGACCCTAGACCTGAGCGGTAACGCCATCCGCACCCTCACCCTGGGCAGACCTACGCCTGCACGTGCGTCCAGAAGGCAGGGGCCGGTCCATCGCCTCCTGCCCGCTCTGAAAGTGTTGTCAGCTGAGAGAAACAACCTCAGCAGAGTTCCAAGAGGTAAGCGTTGCGGGATCGGTAAGGACCTCGCTCCCAAGGGGTGAGCTGCCTTCGGATGTGATTCGGAATGTGACTGTCTCATTTAGTTAAGGCGAGGGAGACTTCCACCTGCGTGCAGATACAGAGGCTGAAGGAAATGGGTCGTTTCAGATTGGGTTGGACTTTTTAGTACAGTGTTTGCAATCGTAATGCCTTTGTGTTGGTCAAATATAGCCAAATTTACCCTCTGAGAGCCCAAGCAGTACTTTTCCTTGTTATATACAACAATATATATCCTTTTATACAAAGCAAAATAAGGGTCTTTGGGAAAGCACCAGCCTCCACAACCCAGTCGTGAACCTTAACATCAATGAAATAACAGATAATGAATTTCGTATGGCTCTTCAGAAAAAAGTCAAATGTCTCTCAAATAAAACTTGCTCCCATTTCAGTATTTCACAGGTATGTTTTGTTCAGTGAGAACAGCTTTGCTCTACGCCAGCTGGCACCCACCCCAAGCGACACCTTCTAGTAACACGAGAGGGCTGTGAGGTGTGCGCAGGCTTTCAGAAAGCGCGTGCTGGTCACGGCACCGTGCTCGGCATCGCGGCCTTCGTGACAGCCTCTGTCCTCACAAACACGATTCACATTGGCCGACCAGCGTGTAAATGGAGCAGAAGCTGCAGTACCAGCAACACTATCCTATGTATTGTTTGCTGAATTTAATTGATCTCTGATAACACCATCAGATTCATTAGCTCTAGATTTTGAAAATACTGTGTGGGACAACACCACCAAAAACCCACTTACCTCACAAAATCAGACAAAGAGAATGATTCTGCACCTACACGGGCTCCTTGATGGTCTATATTTTCTCCATTTTTGATACTAAATAGCTCTCTGGCGTGCGGGAAACCGTTTTGCTTAATGATATTGTAGCATTTGTAAGGTTCCCATATACAGCATAGAAAAGCTTACATTATAAAATACATCGATGCAGATTTGATAGATAAATGTAACTCCACATTACAGGGTGCCTCAGCGGGTCAGACAGATCAACCCTTTTCTCCAAGAGACTCGATTTTTAGATGTTAAAAGTCAAATTGCTATGCATCATACCACCATACTTCAAGTTGTACTTAAATCCCATATTCATTCAAATACACGCTCAGAACTTTGTTTTCCTCCTCCAAAATACTTCAGGCCGACAGGAAGGATGGAGAGGGGCTTTTCACAACAGTGTGGAGTGATAGGACAAGGGGGAACGGCTCTAAATTAAAACAGGGCAGATTTAGATCAGATATTAGGAAGAAATTCTTCCCCATGAGGGTGGTGAAACACTGGCCCAGGCTGCCCAGAGAAGCTGTGGCTGCCCCCTCCCTGGCAGGGTTCAAGGCCAGGTTGGATGGAGCTCTGAGCACCCTGGTTTGGTGGAAGATGTC
>Ga0065711_1008717_pt1 | contig 12893 bp, 8 predicted proteins | sample Hoacrofraction12_FD_59098 | JGI IMG/M metagenome (GOLD analysis project Ga0065711, IMG submission 59098) | Hoatzin crop microbial communities from Cojedes, Venezuela - Epithelial fraction 12 v2 (version 2) | ecosystem: Host-associated > Birds > Digestive system > Esophagus > Crop | place... | reverse complement strand
CTGGACACAGTACTCCAGATGAGGCCTCACCAGGGCAGTGTAGAGGGGAAGGAGAACCTCCCTCGTCCTGCTGGCCACACTCTTCTTGATGCACCCCAGGATCCCATTGGCTTTCTTGGCAGCCAGGGCTCACTGCTGGCTCATGGTTAACCTGTCGTCCACCAGGACACCCAGGTCCCTCTCCGCAGAGCTGCTCTCCAGCAGGTCCACCCCAAGCCTGTTACTTTGATACTGAATAACTAGCCAGAACTTACTGGAAAGTCCAAACAACCGAACGTGCCAAAAAGCAGCTTTTTGGGGAGCCCTTAGCCTGGCACAGCTGCCGCAGGAAGCTCGCAGCCCCGCCGCACGCCGAGCCGCCCTGCCACAGCTTAAAGGACCTCCGAGCAGACCCCAAAGCCCCAGAACAGAGGAAGATGGGCGAACTTCCTAAACATCTCCCAATAACTCCTCTGGTTTTACTTTCCCTTGCAGGGCAGGGTTAGCCCCGGGGCTGGCGGCCGAACCGCAGGACACCCCAGGAAAAGGTCCTGTGTCTCCCGCATTTCTCCCTCTCACATTGCCCTCGCTGCCCGGCTGCAACTCAGCTCAGCTGCGCTTTGGGTCCTGCCTCTTCCGGAAGAAAGTGGTCTGGCCACCCCAAGACCCAGCAGCCCGGCGTGACCTGGGTTCCTGTCCTTGTCCACAAATGAAAACTTATTTTTATCTCAGGCAGAAAGTGGGACAGCTTTATAACGTGCTGTTTATTTGCCCTGTCCACCTATTTGGCTGAGAGGGATGAGATGTAACTAAGACTTAACTCCGAGCTTTAGGATAATTCCCAAAGATGAGGATGCTGTGTACGTGCTCCTGTCAAATCACACACGGCGGTAAAACGGGTGTAAAAACACTAAATAGTGCACATGAAACAATACAACGTTCGAGGCCGCGGCAAACGTTTCACATCCGCACTGCGGCTTGTCGGGAAGGAAAGGCAGGCGAGCGCTGCCCGGAGCTGCGCGGGACGGACCTGCCGCGGGCGTGAGAGCACCCGAGGCGAGGCCGGTCGGACGCGGGAGGGTGCTGGTGCCGCTCAGCAGGGATGTGCCCACGAGACACAGCCACCCCGCCAGCACTCTGGGGAGAATTTTTAATAAAAGGTGCTTCATGATCTAATTCCTGCCAGCTGTCCGTTCTAAGAAGGGACAGGGCTCTGGAGAGGCTGGCTCTCGCCCTGATCCTTGTTTTAGGACGCTGTCTCTCCAGGCACTGCTCAGTCAGACATCCAGCGTGCCTGCAGCGCTGCTTAACGCTTCACTGCGTGCTTTATTTTCACCTTTTATGGCAATAAAGACGATTATCCAACAGAAGTCCCCGTGCCAAGGGCCCCTCTGGGCTGTGCACAAGGCTTTTGCACCTCCCCGCGCTCTCCCGGTCGGAGCCTTCGTGCCTCCAGGAGCAGGCTCTGGGCTGCCCTAGGTGACACCCAGCTCCAACGCAATTTCCATTGCTGGACGTTGCTAAAGCGCAGCGATAGCCCTTCAGCAGCTTCCAGACTGCCCGGCTCCCTGGCCTGGGCTGGGATTCTCCCTGCTCGCCGGTGAGGCTGCGCTGCAGGTGGGCTGCAAGCGGCAGTGCCAACGGGGCTGCTCCACAGGGCTGGCGTTTACCAACAATTTAACCAGATTTAATCAATCTGCAGAGGGACACAGCCCGGCGGCTGGCAAAGCCAAGCCATCTCTGTCAGCTATAGCAGCACATGAACAATTTATAATATTTAAACCTGGCGATGTGACAGACCGTACATTTCAATTCCCTTTTTTCCTTCCCTCTGATCTTCTCCTGAAATCAGGCTGGACAAGCACCCGAATCGGAAGCATCAGTTTCTCCTTTCAGTGTCAGCAGTGTAAATAAAGTGTATTTGTGATGTTTTGATTTCATAAACATATTGTTTTTGGCTTTTCTGCGAGCATGCTGCGGAGCTGTGCTGCAGAGCTGGATGGCGCGGTTAGCGGGGCTCTGATCTGTCGCCAGGCACACAGAAGTCTGTTTACAGAGCCGGGTAACTGTCAGGGAGTGTGGGACCCTGCCTGTCACGCACAGGAACCGTCCTTTCCCCCGGCCCTGCGCTGAAACAGCCCCTGAATCAGAGCAGCTGCTGCAGGGGCGGTGGGCTCGCAGGGGGCTGGGGTGCCGGCACCCATCGCCTTGCCACCCATCCACTCGCCAGCTCACACCGTCCTCGCTGCCGCGGCGGGGAGCCAGCATGCTGCTGGGAGGGTGGTTTGTCCACCGGCTCGTCTGTCCGGCTGCCAGCCTGCACGGGCCAAGCCCCAGAGCGGGCTAAATCCCTCCTGGTGTAAAGAAATGATCGTGCGGGGCTGCGGCTGCAAGGGGCACTCAGTGCCCCGAGCCCTGGGGTCAGGGCTGGCTTGGGGTAGAGCAACCACGTGCCTCGGTGTTATAAAACTCAGAACAGATGCATAACCAGAGGAGGTAGCAAGTGGGGTAGCAAATGATTATTTAAATCTGATTTTAGTTTTTTTTCTTTTTTTTAATTAGCGGATAGGAATATTTATTTACTGCAAGTCTACAGGGGCGAGCAATGCGAACTGGCCTGCTTTTCCCAAAGAGGATTGTTAACGAGACGCGCTCCGGCCTCGAGAACACAGAAAGCAGGCGCTTTCCTTGTAAACACCGCAGCACAGTGGCTGGCTGGAATTCACCCCAGAACAGAAAAAGGCCTCGGGTTAAGAGGTCACACTATAAGCAGATACTTTACCATAGTTTACATTTTCCCATCTGCAAACACGCAAAAACACATCAGATTTTCCTCTGCCTACTAAAGAAAAATGGTGGCTGTGAATCCAGGCACGCTGACCTCAGTGCTGCTCCGCTGCGGGGCCGGCTTTGGGACCTCCAGGGCTTGCAGACCCCAGCCCCACTCTGTTTGTCCCCGTGAAACCCCCTACACCTTTCAGACATCAGACAGAGCTGTGACCTGGCAGCTTTTTTCTGTTCTCTGTACGATGGGCCGCTTGCCCAGGTAGCTCAGAGGAAGGTGACGGCGAGGAGGGGATGCAAGCCCTGTTTGCCCTCCAGGCTGGAAGGGTTGGTTACGCTTCAGACTACCCTGCCGGAGCCTGCCTACAAGTCAGTCGTGGGGCTTCGTGGCTACACCCTCGCTGTTGAGCATCGACGTGAGAAAATGCAGATTTGCCTGCCCCATGGCTGATTCAAGATGCAAGAGAAGCTCAGCCATAGAAATACAGAGATACTGTAGTGTGAGGGATCTTATTGTCATCCAAGGACATAAATAACAAAGAACGGGAAAAATGTCAAAAGGAGAGGGATTTTCTGAGAATAAAAAGGGCTTTTCTCCGAGGAGGCTGTAGTGAGTACCAGAGGGAGGAGGCATCGGTGGCTCTAGCCTGTACAGCCCGTGGAGCTGCTGACCTTCAATCCCGGTGAAACTCTGCTCCTTGCTGAGGTCAAAAGCTGTATTTGCTTTTTGAGAAATGCCGCAGAGCCGCGGCTTCCTTTATCCAAAAGCAACAGCCTCGCATTTACTGGGGAGGAGGAGAGAAGACGAGTGCAGGGTGAAACTGGTACAGAATAGCTGCTTAAACACGACCCTCCCACACGTGCAAGGCTCCTACGTGCAGCTGGGTGAAGACCTGCCATCGCAGGGCAGCGGTGCTGCTCAGCAACATCTTCACACCAACGCCAAACGCCAAAGAATTGGCTGTTTCGGACCGTACGGCGAGATGCTCAACCAGGAGAAGCTGCTCACCCGGGAAGCCCGAAGCTCTGGGGATGGATCCTGGGCTAAAAGGCTGAATCACAGCTTTGGTCCTAATCACCCCAAGCGAAGAAGGGAGAGGTTGGAGGCCGGGAAAGCACCTTAAAAGCTGTCAGGTAGAAAGGTGGGAAAAGATCTCAGCTTGAAACTACAGAAAGGGCTCAGCCTACTTGCAGATTCCTGAGGAATTTCAGGCTCATCTTGCTATTTTCCCCCCATCTTGTTTTATGTGGAAGGCAGTTGGCATTACTCCTTTAATTATTTGTGCATAAAATATGCAACAGCCTATTTTAAAATGAGTTTTGAATTCAGTTAGCTGCATGTTTCATTGACAACATGGGAAGCACAAAAAGCAGCTGGAAGAAGAAAGGCGTCCTTGAATACCTACATGGTTAAAGAGCAGAGATGAGAAGCAGATGTTGGAGGCAGCTGTGTAAAACAAGTATCGAGAAGGCCAGAAAAGAGATCATAAAGAAAGAACATCCCTAGCGGTAGGCTTCTCGAGCACCATCTCTGCATTTTTTATACAGCAGCCAGGTTTTTAGCCAGCCAGGTTTGCAGACACCATCTTTTGTCTCCCTGCTAGAGCTCGTAGCCATGGCAATCCCCCAAAACTGCCAAGAGCACCGAAGAGCATTGCTCTGGCCTCCTCCGGGGCTGGGCGAGGGCTCCGTGCAACCATCTGATAAATCGCGTGAACCTCACCGTCTCCTCCACGTCATTTACTGGCTGTAGAAACACACGCTTAGAAGTGTTGATCCTCGCTGTAAGATAGTATCTAGGGAGCCAAAATATGCTGCCTCCAAACAAACCCAGTCGCCCATAAACTCATCAGGTGAATGCATGTGGAGCAGCTGAAGCTGCAAGGTTAAAAAGGTGAAGACTGTATGAAGACCACACTAACTTGAAATGAAAGAAGAAACTAATCGTATCTTCTACTCTCTCCTTCTCTTAAAGGGGGGTGGGGGGGGAAACAACAAAGGGGGAAAAAAAATGGATTAGCTAGTTGCAAAACAGAAGTTCATTGTTTCCTCTACAAAGTAAAACGCCTTTCATAATCTCTTTAATGAAATCCTTCAAGGTCATTGCTGTCGCTAATTAAATCACGGGCTGACATCTCCGTCCAGCCTTTTCCTTCCCACTGCCAGAGGCCGCTCCGGTGGTCACGGTGTGTGTCCCCACACTGTGTCCTGCTGCTGGGCCGCAGCACGTGCCCTTCCCTCCCCGCCGTGGCGTTGAGCCTGAGCCCCCATGCCAGCACATGGCAGCCCGCGGGCAGCAGCCGGTCAGCACGGGGCACGTTACCCACCAAAGCCCAGCCCAGACGCTTACGGGCACATGAAGGGAAGTGAACACCAGCCCAAGGGATAAATGCCCAGTTCTTTCCAGAGACTCTGGAGTATCAGTGTCATTCAAGCACAGAAATCAAAGTTGGGGCTCTGAAGGAAATAAAAATTACTGCACTTCACTCGGTCAAGTACAGGTTCGTCTGTAGTCTGGCTAATAAAGCTCGCTTGTTCTCACAAAAGGAAGACAGATGCCTAATCTGTTCATAATCCAACTTCAGAAAATTCTGCTTACTTCTTTCTCCGAGTAAATAAGAGTTCCAACCAGGCAAACAAGGTATTAAGCATCTGGACATTTTGGGTCAATCTGCACATAGAGTGTAGCCGTGTTATCTGCCTGGTACAAGCTCTTTCCCTGCTGTCTCTCTGCCAGCCTCGCTGAAGCCCCCTCAGCTCCTTCCGTAAGGGAAGTGATGGTAAAAAGTGTATCACAAAACCAACTTGAGGAGTTTGTTTCCAGTATAAAATTGAGAAAATCGAAAACCAAACTGTATGGTAAGATTGAGGCTTGCTCATGTATTCCTCTGCAGACTAAGGCTTGACCCAAGCTACGGAGGAGTCACTCCCACTGCCTTGAATAGGCTTTGACTGCAGATTGATACGCCATGCTTGGGGATGGAAGAAAAGAAAAATTCACTTTCTATTTGGTCATGTTGCCGTCCCCAGCCCAGTGGATGCTCCTGGAGAGAATGCTCTAACACCGAGGGCATGACTGGCAACCGAGCCTTCCCACCCCATGCAACTGCTCCACCCCACTATTTCTGAGCACTGCAGATGGTTTCAGCCCAAACTTCTTACAAAACCCAGAAACGAGATCGCTTTTTCCCTGATAAAGAAAACCTGTAATAATTGCAGTACAGGATGCCGCAGAGATCTGGTGATAAAGTACACCACGAAACTCTTTGTCCTACTTCATACAATAGAAACCTTTAGTCAAGTTCCTGAGATGCAAAGCTGCTTGTCAGTGGGCTTCTCATTGACACAAACGTTGAAGATGCCACATTTCATGGCTTGCAATAACTCTCCAAGGAGAGAAATTCAGGCAATGAAAGTAGTCTGGCATTTGACCAACTACTTAAAATAGTTAACAATGACCTTGAGAATTACAGAAGGATGCATTTGAAGCTCTAGTTTAAGAAAAAAAAAGACAAAAATATGTTTCCTTGCAGAATCCTGTACTCACGTGTTTAGTGCAAAGTTTATCTCAGATATGCTCTGGACACAACGAAAGTAAGCTTAAATAGAAAGGAAAACAAGTTTACCTCCTTGTCTTAGAGTTACTCCGCGACCTTGCATGGATTTGGAAATTAATTTAACTTCCAGAATACCTGATCACTACATTCCAAACAGTCAAACAGTTGCTCAGAGCAAGGAGAGTGAGTAGGTCTTACGCTGACGCTTAAGTGGAATTTTGTTTTTATTTATGTATAGGATATTTGTAGCTCATCGCATTTACGGCAGGTCCAGCTGGCAGAGTAAACGAGCCATGGATCTGCCTTAGACAGGACCACTCAAGGCAAAGCTTCCAAGTAGGACCAAGCAAATATACCAAAGGCATTGGCTCCTGTGCCTTTTGGGCCAAGGCAGGTCACGTAGAGAAGCCCAAAGGACAAGACCAGAACTCTCTGCCATTGACCGCGTGCTCCTGGGGACCAGCAGCAGTGCAGGACCCAGGCAGGGCGTTAGGGGAATATACGCACGTATCAAGTCTCATTTATCCTCTGTGGTTTCCCATCCGTGACTGTGTTGTAGAGGGGGTGTATTTGGCCAAGAGGAGCAGAAAGCCCCTGCCTTGGCCAGTTAAACTGGACACCACAGGGCCACCTGGATGGGGAAGGCGATGGGAGAAAAGGGCTCATGTCATGCTGGGGTCCCTGTTCTCCAGGCTTTGGGCACCGGCGGTTCAGGCTGGTGCTTTCCCCATCACCATGCCTTCCTGCCACTAAACTACGACTGCTTCTGCTTTTTGAGTGTGCATCTCTCTGCCATTCATTACTGTTTCTAAACAAAAGCATCACTTCAGCACATTTTACGACTTATTTTGTAAGAAGAATTGAATTTAATTGGTGTGCAGTGACCTGCATGCCGCTGTGATACGTTGCCTACATGTTAAAACTGTTACTTTCCCCTTCTGGCAGCCTGAAAAACAACCCCTGGAGCAGCAGGTGCTGCTCTGTGTTTCTTCAGCACTGTTTTTGTGGTCCAACAGACAGGAAGAGGAGCTTTTTGGTGGGGAGATCTTCTTTGTCCTCACAGACCGGCGTAGCTGGCTACTTAACGTGTGGCCCTCTGTAATGCTGCGAAGCTCTGTGACTTCTTTTCCTCATATTACGGGGCCCACCAATTTTCCTCATATTTCTGAGCAGGTGTAGCCCTGGAGAGAGAAGCCACACGGCAGCCCTGCGGAAGCAGCGTGCTGATGTGCTTTGGGACAAACTGCAAAGAAATGTGGGTGTCTCCAACTGGGAAAGCTCAGAACAGGGTAAGAGGACAGCCGCGATGGCCCGTGGTACGCGAGGTCAGATCGGTATGTTGGGGTCCTCCGTGCTTTAACCCCTGCTAGTGCATATCTGCCATTTTATGGACTGTGGACTGTCAGCTGCTTACTCATGTCCCAGGAGCACAGAAAACAGGATGGAATTCATAACCATCACAGGTTTGCCAGCATAAGACTCTGCTCCAATCTATGCATTTAGTTTCGGCCACGGCTTTTCACATTTGGTGGATCTCTCCCAGCTCCCAGTCGCCCAGGGATGCTCTTCCCATAGGTTAACCGAGGGATCTAGGAAATGCCAGAAAGCTTCCAGAGTTCCAGCCACAAGCCACAGTCAAAGATAAATAAAATAACTAAAGTTATGGTACATTTTTCCCTAAACGCCCTTGTATAATATCACATATCTGCTCCATTTCCAGGAGCTCCCTGCTCCAGCAGAACCTACGTTATCCGTGATGCTACTGCAGCACTGCTCAAGCTGGCATCCATGCTTAGATTTCATAGACCTAGAACCAACATTTCTCCCAGATACAGCATAAACCTAGTAGGATTTTTCCCCAGAGCAATCTTTTTGGGGAAAAACATAAAACCCTAAACCCAGCAACATTTTTTTAATTCTCTTGTACCTCTTAGGAGGGTGTAGGAAACTATGTCGTGGATCAACATTTCCAAGTATTATTCCAACAAAGATCAAAACAAGCACTCTGAATCTCAAGAGCATGTGGAAAGTTATGCAAACAACCCCAAGGAGACCCAGCCATGCCACCAGACTTCGCAGGGCCTCTGCCGAGCCACAGCGCGCCTCAACGGACAGCGGCGTTTTGTGCGAGTTTGGTCAAAAAGCCAGAAAGTGCCCAAGAGAAGAGTCAGCCAAGCAGCGAGCAGCTCGTCCACAGCCTCTGGAACTGGCCACGGCGTCAAGATCAGGTTTGTCCAGTTCTGTGCGACCTGCCCGGAGGAATTAGGCACACGCGCCAGAGCTCCCGTTCACCCCAAGCCTGCCCATGGCGAGCGCCGCACGGCCCCTGTTCTGCGCGATTCAAGACTGGAAACCTGGCCGAGATTCACCCGAGCACCTGGCAGCACCTCTTGCCATACGTACACATTTTCAGTCTTAATTTCCCTTAATTTTCATAAAAGCTATACGTGCTACGCACTGATTTTCTGCAATATTTGCGTTCTTTTTTAACTCTCTTGGTGTGTTAAATGGTTGGTCCTGTCAACAACACGGTTTCAAAACAATTTTTTGGATGGCTTTGTGAACTGGCTGCCAGCTGGACAGAGTGTGGATCCTAGATCCAACTTTCTACTGCATGTTTTTCAAAGAAAACAAGATTTCTTCGGGGAGATGGAAAGTTTTTCTAAGATTTTAACTGATTTTCCCCTCTATCCTCAGTTTTGGCATCTGACAGGGATCCACCCAGTCTTGTTGATGGATGGCAGCAACACAGGGGGGGTCAAGAGAGTGTGCTGAAGGCAGAACCCGCCCCGGCAGCTGTCAGGCACTGCTGCTCACGAAGTAGAAGAGAAGCCAAGGCTGTATCTGTATAGCACAGGCAAAGAACTAGCTTATCTTGAATATTAAGGCCATAAATTAAAAAGGCATTTATTGCCATACTAAAATACGCGATCCCCCCCAACAGCGAGCCCGGGGTGAGGTTGCAGGGGTGCAGGGAGGAGCCGGGAGCTATCGCCGCGGCGGTGTGTGACGACAGCGTGGCTGGGCGCCGGCCGGCAAAGCCCTTCGTGTACGAGATGCCAAACACGTCCACCTCGTGCTTGGAAGATAAAGCACGTGTTGAGGATTGCCTGAACAACAAGAAACAGTCACACGAGGTCGCGTTAATCACTTACATGTGCCTATTATTAGTGTAAAAGGCTAAAAGGAATAGGAAGGTCAAGTAAGACCAGACTCCATTTCATACTTTTCAGCAACAACAGTACAGATATTTTTTAAATCCAGAGTGCACGAGCTGTGCTGTCGCCTGCTCATGCCCCACGCCACTTGCCATGGCGGGGGTGAGCAGCCACGCGCAGGCGAAGGCTGCGTGAAACCCTCCCCAGCCCCGGAGCACATTCGTGGAGTAAGGAAAGCCGGGGTGAGACCGACAGCCATCCAAGCTACGGGAGCTTTCTGCACCCTGAAAGCTGTCCCTTGACCCAGGCAACGTGCTGCGGTCTGTCAGGACAGCCACGTGGCATGGCCCGCAGCACCCTTCATTACGACGGGGACCAAGGCAGCAGCAAGGCAGAGTAAGACTTCACCCGACACCAGGACAGTAACGACTGACTGGGAACAATTCTGTGAGCTGCACTGTCAGCTATGGGAAGCGTTTTACGGATTTGCCTAAATATTTGGGTTTCTGCTCTCTTGCACGTTGCCACCAGCCTCCTAGTCATCCTGTAAAAACAGAAATTCCTCTTTTAAGGAGATAATTAACTAACCCTGGGCAGCTGCAAGGAGCTGAGCATGGCAAATGATGCTGAACCCTGCAGTGCTCATAGCCAGCTGCACAACTTCGCTGTTTCCTACCAAGGTCTTTCCTCAACATCAGGCAAAAAAATGTAAATGAAGACATAAACCAGGCAATGTCCGCTCTTTTCTGATATAATTTTAATATGAAGCACACCTTGTGCAGTCTAACTGGTCTGAGCGGAATCAAGCAATGCCTGAGACTTTTTTCGGGGGGATCACAGAATGGTCAGGGTTGGAAGGGACCTCTGAGAGAGCAAAAACACTTGGCAAAGGGACGATAAAATCAGGCAAAGGGACGCGCTGCCCAGGGCCATCTGTCGCGGTGGGTTGGATGAGCAGCAGGAGGGAGGAATCACTGCCTGGCGACTGAATAACTTCCAGGGCAGGAGCGGTTTGGGTATGCTCATTAGCTTGGTCTGTACCTTCGCCTCTGCTCTTAAGCAACTGGTTCCCATTACCACCACACAGACAAAAGATCACCCAGAGTACCAGATATTGCAGGTAGGAAGCAACATATCGGAAGATGATCTGGAAAACAGGTTTCCTATTTAAAGCTGACCATGGTGACAGCTGCGAGGCCAACCCCTTGCCACAAGCAGCCTCTCCCAACCCAGAGATCAAAGAACCTGGCTCTTTTGTTTGCTCTGGCTTCCAAGAGAAATAATTCACATTATTTCAGGTAACAATCTGCTGTGGCAGCACTGTACGGGTTGCTCGTATACTTATGTTTTTAGGGGGAGATACGTCTGTGAGAGCAAGCTATCTGTGTGCATTAACAAAGAGAAGCCTCCGAGCTAAAATTGCAAGAATAGTTAATGAGTTACACAACCACAGCTCACTTTTCAGTATTCTATGAAAAGCAGAAGGAGAACACATTTACAGTGACCCTCAGAGACTGAATTTGGCAAAGCACTAAATGCTCTTGGTGAAACAAAACAGTTGGGGGAAAGAAATGCCCTGCAATCCTTTTGCTTACGATATCAAGTATAATATTCAATGGTCTTCAGAGACTGAAAACTGCTCTGCTGTTTTTGGATTAAAATGAACTGTTTCAACTGTAAATTAACAGCAGATGACCTGCGGGAATATTTATGCCCTTATTTACAGTTTTGGGGTATTTTTCTTTCTTTAAAAGCATTAGAGCAGAAGGCAGCTTGGGCAGGGCTTACCTGAAGCTCCAGGCAGGCAGCGAGAGCCGCTGTTACGGACACCCGGTCTTGGCCACCGCTTGGCAACACCACATTGCTTGGCACATCAGCCCCCTCCCCAAAAATATACCAGCACAAGCTTAAAAATAAGCAGATGCTTAACTTCTGTAACAGGCTGGGGTATGACCAAGCACGTGCTGCAAAGCTCTGCTGACTCCAAGCCTGGCACTGGCAGAGGAGGGGTATTTATCAGGCACAGGTGAGCCCCAGCCACAGCTGTAACAGCACTTCATAAACCCATGAGCAGCTGGAGCTCCTTGGCTCGGGATAGAGGAGCGGAGGCCGTGTCCTGCTCACCTGCACGCTGCTACAGCAGCTCTTGAGGGCCAGCTTTGCCACGGGTGTAAATAGGCACGGCTCTGAACGCAGGTGAAACGCGTCCACTGGTGCGAGCCGTGCTTTTAATGGGCCGGTTTCAGAGGTCTGTGCCACTGTGAGCTGGAATGGGAGCATGAAACTGTTATAAGGATAAAACTCTGAATCCGCTCAGCTCCTGGCAAATCAGTCCCTCTCTGCCTCATCCCTCTCCTCCTATACTGAGCTTGTGTGTGAACTGTAGCGAGAAGTAAGATCTCTGTTAAACAAGGGCTACAGGGAGCCCCGGGTGGGTGCTCTCAGCCGGCAGCACTGCCCGCTTGCCTCCCGGCCGGTGCTCAGCACCCCGCTGCTCAGCACCCCGCTGCTCCTGTTTTGCAGACTGCCCAGGGCTGGGGCCGCCTGCTCGGGGAGCCTTAGCACCAGAGGGTGCTGGCTGCTCAGAAACCAGATACGCCCTTGCTCTCCAAAAATTGTCAGTTTTGGTTTGCGTTAGCACTCTTAAATCACAAAGTAAATTTAAAAAAACAATAAAAAAAAAAAGGGGAAATGAATTATCAGAGCTCCCGATTTAAGCCCCTTCACCACGGGCTTGGATTTTCTTTGGAGGGGGACAGGGAAGGGCTGTCCCCCAGCACCCCATTGTTGGCTGGCTCCGTTACTCCCTGGCTCCGTTACTCCCTGGCTCTGTTACTCCCTGGCTCCGTTACTCCCAGATTTCCCCGGGTCTTTGCAGACCTGCAGCTGCCCGAGCCCTTCCCAGACCAGGCGAATCCCGGTCCGTGCGGCGTTAGGTGCAGTGATGCTCCCTCAGGGCTGCGTTTCCACCTGGCTTCAGCTCTTCCGTAACCAAAGTCCTGCTTTGCCTTGCCTAAGGACCGAGGTGCCAGGGCAAAGCTCCACAGCCAGCTCTGCAGGGAGGAGGACACATTGACTTCACCCACCTCTTGCAGCAGCTGAAACTTCTGCACTCGCAAGACAGAGCGGGTGGCATCTCCCTTGCCCTGTCCCCAGCGATGTGGAATTTTATCTGAGCATCACCACAACTTCGTGGGGCCAACCTGACTTTTTCTCAGGCAACACCAGTTTGTCAAACGCCCATGCAGTTAGTGTGCCCTGGGTGCCAAGAAGGCCAATGGGATCCTGAGGTGCATTCAGAGGAGTGTGGGCAGCAGGGCGAGGGAGGTTCTCCTCCCCCTCTGCTCTGCCCTGGGGAGGCCCCATCTGCAGTGCTGTGTCCAGTGCTGGGCTCCCCAGTTCAAGAAAGATGAGG
>Ga0065711_1046434_pt1 | contig 12895 bp, 9 predicted proteins | sample Hoacrofraction12_FD_59098 | JGI IMG/M metagenome (GOLD analysis project Ga0065711, IMG submission 59098) | Hoatzin crop microbial communities from Cojedes, Venezuela - Epithelial fraction 12 v2 (version 2) | ecosystem: Host-associated > Birds > Digestive system > Esophagus > Crop | place... | reverse complement strand
CTGCCGAAGCAGGGTCACCTACAGCAGGCTGCACAGGACCTCGTCCAGGAGGGTCTTGAATATCTCCAGAGAAGGAGACTCCACAACCTCCCTGGGCAGCCTGTTCCAGTACTCCGTCACCCTCAGAGTGAAGAAGTTCTTCCTCATGTTCAGACGGAACTTCCCATGCTTCAGTTTGTGCCCATTGCCCCTTGTGCTGTCGCTGAGCACCACTGAAAAGAGTCTGGCCTCATCCTCTTGACACCCACCCTTGAGATATTTATAGGCATTTATAAGGTTCCCCTCTCAGCCTTCTCTTCTTCAGGCTAAATAATCAAATGCGACTTTATTTGCTGGTCGCTGCTCCCAGTCACCTCCCTCCCTGGGAATTCTGCTGGCATATGTGCTTTCCTTTGAGGAGTAATGAGAACCTCTGGGATATGTTTTCATACTGTAAGACCCCTTGTTTCTCAAGTCTCTGGAATTTGCTGCTTTTTGCAGTTCATTTCACTACTTGAATGAATGGTACACCGTTCCTCTATGTCAGTAAAGCAAGTTATAGGGTGTTCAGTATTGCATGGTATATGTACCACCTAATGTAAATGTTTTCCCCTAATGACAGAATACGGTCAACTACTGTAAGTGTCCTCCTTGTCGAGAAACTTCTGTGATTGAGCTGACACTAAGCGTGATTTGAATGAATCCAAAGTGTAAGTTTTGCGTAAGATACTTCAACTGTTTTCTAACCTGCTGGTCAGTTTTATCTCACTCACCCTTCCATGGTTTTCATGCTTAGATTAGAAGGTACATTTTTTAATAGCACAGTTGATGGTGTTTTCAGAGTGCTTCACGTTCTACCATTTACGTATTAAGGCTTTAGAGAATGATCTTTGGCCAGTGTTTTGCGGATGGCCACACAGTTATCCTATTCTGGTTTTAGATCTGAGGACAGAGAGTACAATTTAGATTATACTGGACAGCAAATTAAACAAACATTCTCTTTCATTTGCCCTCTTCTGTATTGATGAGCAGAGTATCAAGGCAAAGGTAAGATTAAATCAGTGGTATTTTTCACCACTCATAAGGTTAAATATTACACTTAATAGCCTTGCTGCAATAATGCTTGATGCAAGAAGACTAAAACCAAATTTTCACAGCAGACCTGTAAATGCGGAATTAATTTTTTCCTGGCTTTCCTGTCCTGGAGACTCTCTAGAGTTCCTCCCCCTCAGGTCTACCTGTTGCCACTGCAGCTGTTGGAGAAAGCTACTTTAACATCAGCTAAAAGAAACACTTTTTCTGTATCTTCTGCTATTGCATCATGACATTGCAGGACCCATCCGCAGAGGAAGTTGTGAAAGCCAGAAGCATAAACGTGGTCTAAAGAGATTGCACACATTTGTGGACAACAGGTTCATTCATGACTATTCAACCTAATGCAGCTTCTGGCTCAGGAAGTCTGTACATCACTGATTACCAGAAGCTGGGAGGGCAGCCGGAGGAAGGATCGTGTTGTGCTTGATGTGTTGCTGACAGTCTTTCTCTCAGCATCTAGCTCTGTCCCTTAGCTGAAAATGGAAGCAGAACAAGAGGGACTTGGAGTCAGATTTGTTCTGTCCGTTCTGTGCCCGCTTGACAAGACATGCAAGATTACAAACAATACTGATAAGGAAGTTATTTTATATATTCAAGTAGGCATTAGGCTCGTTTCAAATCATTAATACTGGTGTGGGTATCATGTATCTAAGATGATGAAGGAATCCTTCAATAGGAAATGTCACAGAGGGCTTGAGGGGCAACAACATGGTCTGGAAATGCTCTGGTTCAGCATCATTAATCCATGTGCTTCTTCAACCAGTCGATGTATTTGGATACCCTTGTGTAAACCCCATAGCTGCCTTTAACAGCACAGCCCTTTCCCCAGCTGACAATCCCAGTCAGAAACCAAGTGTTCTTGTACTTCGTAGCATGAGGTCCACCACTGTCTCCCTTGCAGGAGTCTTTAATGCCGGTCAGGTCTCCTGCACAGAACATATTCTCTGTAATATTTAAATCGGTCTCTTTCTCACATTCTTGTGTCTTTACACGTGGCAAGTTGACTCTCATCAGAACAGAAGAGGTGGCACCTCCATCTAGTAGGCGTCCCCATCCGCTCACTGTGGAGAACTTGATGGAGGACAGTTCATACACCGCAAACCGTTTTTCGGGCAAACATATCGGCACCACATAATCAGTGAGGTTCACGGGTGTTTCCAGATGCAGGAGGGCAATATCATTATTGACTTGTCCATTCGTGTATCCTTCGTGAATGATTATCCTGGCAACTCCGCTTTCTTGCTCAGTTTTCTCATCGTAATTTATTGCGTGTTCACCTGGAAAAGTTATAAATCACACAGGTCATATCAGGAAGCTCCCTGATTCCTCAGAAGACCACAGAGATAAGGGGTTTCTAGTTTGACGCTTCTTAAGGACAATTCTCTCATCCTACCAAAGCCTGCACTTTTTTTCTTCTACTCTGTTTTTTTCAGGCTGAGAAGCTGCCACCACAACCACAGCTCAATAACACGAAGAGAGGAAGATACGTACCCAGCCTCACCCGAAGCTGTTTGGGATGGGTGTACTCCAAACAGTGAGCTGCAGTGACCACCCATGCTGGGGAAAGCAGGGTACCGCCACACTTTTCTTTCTGGTTCTGTATTATAAGGGCCTGCCAACATAAAACAGATTTATGTCTTACATTAAATGCGCACTTGACCTGAATCTCAGTAATCAGGATTTTTATTGCTTCTTTCTCTGGCTTTATGCAGCTGCGTTGGAGAATAGAGTGCTGATTGTCTGGAGAATTTAGGAGGGGAGAGTCTTTCCTTCTAGATTTTCTCCATCTTGTAGTGCATCCCCTGCCTGCTATGGTCAAGAGCGTCTCCCTGCAAGCTGCAGCTAAAATTCTTGCTGGCAGTAAGGTGAAGGGCCAAGGGGTCAGGAGACAGAGGAGGCTGTGCTACCACTCTACTCCTGTGGAAGCAGGCACTTCTGGCAATCCAGAACAAGGCCAAGATGCATGACTGGAACAGGTGGATCTGCTGGCTGTGGATGAAGAGGGAATTTGATTGTCCACACCTGGCATTTTTTATGGATTTTTAACATAATAGATTTTAAACAGTGAATTTAAGATAGTGGTTTCATAGGGAAAAAAAAAAACAAAGCAATGAAAAATTTCTGAAGACTCACTTGCCATGGACATTCACCTGGAGGACAGATTAAACCACCTACTATTCTTCCCCGTGCAGTTGCATTTTTTTTGGCCAGCACTGGTATTTTTCCACATGGATATTTCACTGAAAAAAAAAAAAAAGAAAAAAACCCCAAAGGGCAGCAAGTGTGATTTTATTGCACTGAATTCACAGCAAAATGTGTAATGTCTTCCGTGATGCTAGCTGAAAAACTGGTTTCTAGGCTGGGGGCATGGATTCTCAAAAGTAATCAAAAGCAGCTCAGCAGGTGAGTAGTCTTTGTGTTTGAAAACAGCCAGAAATGCTTTTACAAACAAGAGTGCAGGCCCATCCACTATCATTGAAACATATTCACCTACCATAGGAGCCTCCCAATAATATACCTGCTGAAGATATATGTCAACACAATGAGGTGGGCTGCAGGCTGGAGAGCAGAAGTGGCTCTGTCAAGCTTTGTGGTCTATATATTTTTAGCAGCTCTGCTGACTGTAACTCAGTTGTGCCAAGCACACAGCATCCACGGCGTGGTGAGACACAGGCATGGGACGTGCAGCTTGCTATCCCTTGTCTGGGTGGACCTGAAGATCTGCTACGAGCAGACGCTACGTCTTCTGGTATGCCTCCCAGCAGACTGTGCCTAGTTTGCTTGGGTCCAGGTCGTCTTTCATTCTTCCGGACTGCACATCTCAGCCGAGTTTAGGTCTGAGTTTAGGCTGAGCAAGCATGTGAAGATTTGCAATAGCAGAATCAAGTCATGAGGACTGAACCTGTGACTGAGCTGCAGTGCAGAAGAAGCCTTGGTGTTTTCAGTACATCCTTCACCCAAGGGAGTTCTCCTTTCGAGAAGAAGGGGGTCTGTTGTTGGCGTCTTTTTGTGTGCCATGTGGCTGTAACTGCACACACAGTCCCTCCCATCCCACAGTCACTCTGCGATCGTGCTGTGAGGGGAAGCGCTCGCTCTCTGTCACTTGGGGAGCCAGGGCCCCAGTCTATGCTGAGCTGAATCCGACATCTCCAGGGCTCTGTAACAGCCTGAATGTGCTGATTACTTCAGCTGATACGAAGACAGCATCAGTCCCTTGCACCTATAGGCAAGGTCTGGAGGAACAGGACCGGCTCTTTGGTGGCAGCTGGTGGAAGGTCAGCGTGGATGTAGCACAGAGCCATCCCCTCTAGCGCTGTCCACAAGGCAACGCCAGTTCAGGCATTTGAAAGGGACATTGTGAGAGGTGACAGAAGAACGGCGAAGGGACTGGCAGGCTGGCAGTAACGCCGTTCTCTCTCCTTGCAACACACGGTCAGTGCTGTGAGTGTTTTGGTCCCCAAGCAGCAAGGAGCAACAAATCCATCTTCCTCACGGGGGAAGACACGCTGAAAAGCCTGTGGGGAATACTGAATTCGTTGTTCTCAGCTTCTGACAGAAGCAGCTTCCCCATCACATGATATTGCAGACTCTGCTAATAAGGGATAAGCACATTACTAGCCATCGTTTTCTAATGGAATTGCTGTTGTTGAGGGCTAGGTTGTCATTATCAGTTCTCTGCATGAGCGCTCCACTGGGGTGTGTGTAGGGGGGCTTCACCCCTCAGAATTGCTCCATGTGCTCCCTGCAGCTCTGTTTGTTACGTTCATATCCCCAGGGGTCTCCTTTTCCCCTCTAATAAAGTAATTGAAGTAGGCATCTGCACTAGAGCCAGGTGCCAGCTTATGTGTTGGAAAAATAATTAACTTGTGCTCCCCTAGTCCCAGTTGAAATTTGCCTTGTCAGATGAGCGAGAGAAATATCTAGCCATAATGTCTAGAGGAATACCAAAAGTGTATTGGTCCTATCAAATGGGGGGGAGGGGAGAGAAGAATAACTGGTTTTCTTTGGTTTTAATAGAACTCTACCTCTCTTGACTCCTGTGCTGAAATAAATGTGGTAATAAAATCTGTAGTCACAATTTCAGATTGGAGATCCAACAGTAAAACAATGCTGCCCTCAAAATATTTTCCCACCATGAGTGGAAGTTAAACCAGAAAAGGGCTTGTGAGGCCCAGAGCTCCTGCACTCACTAGAAACCCCTCAGCCTGATCCCCAAATCCCTGACTACCTGCTGCTCTGCTTGGTTTACACCACCTGGCCGTGGGCTTGTCTCCACTGCTCAGTCCTTCTCCGCCAGACCGCTGTCGAGAGTGCTCCCCAGGGAGGAGACGGGGGTTCAGCTCCCTCCTTGGTCCTGGCAAGTGGGATGTTCAAACCCAAATTTCCTGCTTCCCAGCGGCGTGGACTTCAGGGGCCAGGCAGGAGGGGTCCAAGGTGCTCCCTGCTTGGTGAGCCCACTTCCCCCACTGCTTTTCTGGGGTCTCTAACCTCCACCAGAAGCCCCAACCCACTGCTCTGCACCCTGCCCTTGAAGAAGAGGTGGGGAGCTGGTGCCTGAGGGTTGTACCTTGCACCTCCTGATGCGTGCCTGTTGAAAACATTGCTTCCAGAGCTGGCTTAGACTTAGCATCGGGCTTGCAGTATCTTACCTTGGGGAATGCAGGACACACCGTCGCTTGCTAAAGCGTAATCGTCCGCGCAGAAGCACGCTCGTTTCTCAGACTGCTTGTCACTACAGTACTGTTCACAGCCACCGTTGTCGTAAATGCACTTCAGCTTGTCAGCCATGGCTAAAGTCAGAGAGAGAGAATTTATGTTTCCAAATGCGGGTTTTGGTGCTTACCGTGAGTCAGCTGCAACTTCAAATGCCGACAGGGAAGCAAGGCAGCAAAGCAGATTTCTGTGATTTCTGCACAGCGACTGCGTGAAAAACACCTTGTATTTGGCAGAAGCAAGGCAGAGCTGGATCTCCAGGGATTAGAGAGGAAGAGTCTAGGCCTAAGAAACATACACCTAAAATGAAATCAGTCTGCATTTATACAGCATCTGAGCTGTCTGCAGGTGTTGTCATTGTGTGGTAACCATCGTAATATATGACTGAAAAATTATAACTGTCTTCTGTTTTCCCATTTGGCAGAAGGATGCCTTGGGATGACCGCTGCGACTGCCTGGTTAGACTTGACGAGTGCCTGGTCCTTGTTTGGGCTCAACAGGTTCTGGGGGTGTAAGCGTAACATGTATTACGCTGTGCTCACTGCAGTCAATGGAAAGATGTGTATTGACTTCATTAACTGCTGATCTGTCCCCTCGGGCTTTGTATGATGCATATGCAGCACAGTTCTCACATACTGCACCAAGCTTCTCAGTCAAAGTAACTTCAGCACATGGCTAGGAAAAAAATTCCTCCTTTGCTCTCAGACCATGTGAAAAAGGCAATTTTTTTTTTTCTTCACAAAGTCATCATAAAGTAATAATGATCTTGGTGCCTTGCAATGCCTGACTGCCAGCTGGTTAGAGCCATCACACGCTGCCGCAGGCAGAGTGAACAGTGGCTGTCACTGCTAGAATGATGCAGAATGATAATGATCGCTACTGTTCGTCTCGATGCCTTGCATTTGAATTAATAATGACGTTTTAACTTTGTTAAGCTGTGCCAGAGCTGACCTTTCTCACAGCTTTTGCCCTCATATTCGACAGGACAGCGGCACACGTAATCCTGAAACTGGTCGTCGCAGCTGCCGCCGTTCTGGCAGGGGTTGGAGTCACACTGGTTAGGGTCTGCAAAAACATTCAGTGTCAGTCCGGCTCACATGAAGAGCTGCAGCAGCGGGACCGTTTTTGCAGCTGCTGGAAGATCCTGAATGATCGTACCGGAATAGATGTGCCAGAACTCTTTCTGGAAGAAAAAGATGCGAGATTTAATTAAAGAAAAATAAACTCAGGTTAAGTCCTACAGCCCTTGTAGTACAAGAGGAGTTACAGGCAGCCACGGTGAGGTCCTTTTGCCTTTGTGATTTATGAGAGATGATATTCATAAAATATTCTACATAATTTCCTACATTCTACACTATTCTTATATACCAATAGAGAAGAGCACTGTGTAACACACAGAAATAGGTTATCCATCAATAACCTCCATATGGCTGAGGTGGGATTGACTGAAACACATGTTGCACAATACAATAATTTAAGGTACTGTCAGGGCAGGAGTTACTGGGGGGCTGGGAAGACGACTTAGAGGGCATCCACTTGCCCACCCTCCCCTAGATCAGTACTGCCTGGGCTGGCCCATGCAGTAACTCACTCCTGCTGCCTCTCCTTCTGAATGTAAGAGAAAGATGCAAACAGCAGCACACAGAGTGCTCTTTTCACTCTCGTGATTTATGGTGTCAAAGCACGCCCTTGAGTAGGGGGAGCCCGTCTGACAGCGGGCACCCACCCAGCCCCGTGTTACTTACTGTCCTTTCATCATCATGGTAAATCTCTCTCGCTTCCTCGAAGGAACATTTTTCTTCCATGCATTCTCGCTCTAGTGACCCCAGTTTTATCTCTTCGAAGAAGCTGTTGGCTCGTCTTCGCCTGTGCAGAACGCTGCTTGCCTCTTCCTGCTTTAGAAAGACTGAAAAACAGCGGCACGTCGTGTTGGGCAGCTGCACTCCCCAGGCGGAGGGCACAGGGATGGGATCTCCCCCGGAGCCTTCCTGCTCCCCAGGCTTTTCGTGAGATGTGTCAGGAGAGAAACGGGCAAATGTGACAGAGCCCCCTTCCTCCGGCCTGCCTCTCGGGCGAAGCGGCCGCACACGGCTGGGGAGCCCACGGCTCGGAGGAGGTGGCAGGTTACGCTGGCCGTGCCCGGCAGCGACTGCTAAGGAACCGTCTCCCTGTGCATCCCGGTGTGTCTTTGGAAAGACACTGGGTACGCAGGTTCAGCCGCAGCCCCGCGCAGAGCTCACGTCGTGGAGCTCCAGCAGCCTGCGGCTGACGGAGGTGTGCGCTGGAAGAGCTGGTGGCATGGCCACCACGCTGACCGGCTCCTCGGTTCAGGGCGCAGGCACGTCACGCAGCTGCGCCCTCCGGGCAGAAGGCAGGATAACGAACAAGCAGTCCCAGCGCTGCAGTCTGCTTTTGCTCCGTGTGCTACACAGAACAAGTCTTGAAATAATTAATTCTGCGTTTTCTTTTCTCCTCCGCGTCAGGAGGGGATTCTGGAGCTTCCTGACAACAACGTACATTTCAGCGCTTTTAACTATTTCACCTGGGATTGTGGGTGGATTTGGGCATGGAGGCTGATGTATATCGCCTGCCTTTCCCACAGGACGCCCTCCACGAGGTGACCCCCGGGAGAGCGGGAGCCCCCTCCTCTCCGCTGGAAGGGCCCCGAGGCACTCGCCGAAGGACAAGGCTCCCGTCTGTCACTGAATCACAGAAATCACAGAATGGTAGGGGTTGGAAGGAACCTCTGTGGGTCATCTAGACCAACCCCCTGCTGAAGCACGGTCACCTACAGTAGGCAAATGCATACACACAGAAACCTGGGGAGGGTTTGTTCTGGCCTGGTGAGTTCTCTCTAAACGTTTGTGTCTAAGCAGAACATTTGCTGAATTACATGCAAATAGTGGTACTTCTCCCTATATTGCAAAGTGACCTGAAGGAATAAAATATTGTGTGGCGTGCGTTGAATTTAGCCCAGACTGCTTCATAAACATCTGCTCGCTGTAGGACTGTCAGCTGGGTCTTTCTGGCATGATTTTTAAGTCAGGCTGTACGCGTTTAGTATGGCTTTCTTTAAAGGCTTTTAGTGAACCTTACGCTGCAGATCCATGACACAGGTATCAGTGCACAGGCATGGACTCGGACGGAGGAGCGTGCCTGGGAGCGTGCCTGGGGACATCCTCCCACTTTTATTTCGGCATTTTTTCACTTATTTACATTGGAACGCTTTCGGCTTTGCTATGTATTTTTCCAGCTTTGCTCACTGCGGTGCAAGAGACCCAGTCAATGCCGAACTGGGAATCTGAAAGCACCGGGGCTGCTTTCTTGATTTGGGATCTGATTTTAAGACATGTAGTGGAGCCACCTAAGAGCTACCACCTCGCTGCCTGCTACTGCTGCTGAGACGGGGGGAACCTTGCCTCTTTAATTTCTCATCAGCTGAATGACTACCGATTCTTTGCTTTGAAAAATACCATAGTTTGACACGAAATAACAATGAAGCCGAGCTCCTTTTTTCACATAGTGGGCAGACAGCTGATGATTTGCCTGCTGTCCGTGCAGTGAGCTAATAGATGCACTCAGCAGTCTAGAGGTGCTTTTCCTCAGTTGGCAAAAGAAGTGCGTGGATGCCATCACTGAAAGCAAATAAGAGCCTTGGAATAACTCACAGGCACAAGCAGAGGCAGGACAAACATGCAACAGTGCTCAAAACTTGCAATGAAAATTACATCCAAGTGACAGGAGAGAGGTCCATTGCCAGTAAACATAATTACAGCCGTACCCTACGACATACCTGCATCCAGAGAAAGAGGAATCAGTAGCAGAAAGCAGAGAAACAAAGCCATGCACTGCCTGGGAACCATGATGAACCCTGCGAGCCAGTGTCCCCGTAGTGTATTGACATTTCAGCAAGGACTGTTTGGCCAAAGAGCTCAGCTTCAAATGCTCGGAGCCAGAGGAGGGGTCGGCGAGTCATGGAAACAGAAAAAGGTCCGTGGCAGCCCAGCTGAGCAGAAGGGCACATGCGGATCCTACAACGTGCCCTTGTCACGCAAGCCGGGAGCTTGGTTTCGAAGCACGCTCTCCTGATCTGTGCTCATTACACAGGCTGCTTCCCGACGCCTTCATTTTATATCTAACAAACCTTTTTCTTGAGAAACACAAATGCCAGGACCCTGCGACTGTAGGACCGGCGCTAGCTTGGCCACAGAGCCCCGCACGCAGAGAGCGGAGACGTGATGTTTGTCTTGAATCAGCAGTCAAGATACGGCCTGTCAGTGCTTTGGGGTGTGAGCGAACCGCTGGCGTCTCTCTTTTCCCATTTCTCTGTCGCCAGCTGAAACTCTGCACTTCTGGCCGAATTTATCCAGAAACACTAATTAACCAGCAAGAAACACCCTACGCTGTTGCTCTCTCTCCATCTCTACTGGGAGACCCCGGTGGCCTGCACGAGTTGTGCCCGCTGGAAGAGGCGCTGAGCTGATCCACAGTGCATTTTGTGAGAAACCATAGGGGTTCGAGGGGCTAATGTTTTTTACCTGGAACACAAGCAATCCTCTGCCTTAATGGAAATCAATTAATGGCATCAGACTAGAGAGCTGACAACATTCTTGGGGAAATATTTACTTAAGATAGCAGCGAGGTAAAGAGCATGTTTGCCTATGAGAAATGAAGCCTTGCCTGAGGGCTGGAGCGTTTCCCGGGCTGTTCTCCCCTCCCTGCGTGGAAAGGAAGGAGGCTCGGCTCCGCATCTGAACGCTACAGCAGGGAAAAGCAGCAGCAGGATTTTAACTTCGCTGCCAACACGCAGCGTAGCTCCCTGCGGAAGCTGCGACTTCTTGGGAAAGCCGGGCTCCCGGCCGTTCTGCGCGTACTCTCCCGTTATTTCGTGGCATTGCGCACGGCTGGACGCACTGCCTTGGAATCGCCTTCCCCAGCGAGGGCATCAGGGAGCTTCTCTGGGTGGCTGCCCGGCGCGTTCCCAGCAGCCCGGTTCCCGGGACAGGCAGGGGCGGGTGGCAGGTCCCGTCCCGGGGCAGAGAAAGGAGGCCAGTTGCTGGAATTACAAAATGAGCCACAGCAGCCCCAAGGTGTCCCCACCTCTCTGTTTTGGGAACCCATTCCACACTTCATAGCCTGCCAACGCGATCCTCACTCCTGGTTTGAAAACAGCAGGGGCACATTCAGCCTAGCAAGACCAAAGCTGAGCTTGGAGCTGCTTGAAAGCTTCTCTTTGTCTCCTCTGCTTGGGGAAAGGCCCAGCCCCATCTGTTTGAACAAATGCCCCAGCTCAGTGCACGGGGCTGTGCCTCCCGTGCCAGAGGCCACCCTTGGTCGGTACCTATTGCCCCCGGGCTGGCTGGGTGCCTCCCTGCCAGGGAGCGTGGGGTGCCCGCCGCTCCGCAGCAGCACCCATCACAGCACTTCTGCACCACGGCCCCCCTTCACTCCCTCCCCGAGCTCGTGGGTCCTCTACATCCCTTAGGGCTGGAGCAGTACTTTCCTTCTTTCTCCCTTCCTCTGCTGGCATCGCTTAAGCACAAAAGATTTTGCTTTCATTGCTCGGGAATACAGCCAAACACTCAGCTGTTATTTTCAGAGCCCAGGTTGAAACCCAAGCGCTGGGAACAACAGCCAGTGCGTACGGGGACTGTCCGTCTTCCAAGAAAAATTCGTGCCATGAGTTTTCATCAGGGATGACCGTGCCCATGAGGAGGGTCACTGGGGATTCAGCCACCCCAGGACTTCATTACAGCTCCTCGCTCATGAACTGCATGTTCACAGGTCTCATCTCAAAGCTGTTTCCTCCTGACTTTAGCCAGGCCACTTCTTGGGTTAGAGAGCTGTTTTTAAAGAAGAGCTCCCCTTCCTTACCATCTTACGCCCCAGCCAGAGGAGCAAATGTCAGTTTCTTAGCTTTATTTACCCAGAAGATCCCTAAGTCTTAGTTCATTTTTCTCCCCGTGTGGTCTTGCTGTAGTTCATGAGAATTGCCCTGGTATTCTGCTTTAGAAATCTCCTTGCCAGTGCAGGCTTCAGCCTTGGTTTATGTTTTCTGAGCAATTCCAAGGAAAATATTAATGCAAATATACTCCCCTGCTGCTCATAGGTGCTATTAGAATCAGTCTGGGAGGCAGCTGCTCAGAAAACATTATTTAGGGTATGTTTTAGTGTATGCTTCGGATGTGCCAAAGTTTCTTTATTGAAAAAAAAATTTTAAAAAATTAAACATGAAAAATGTTAACAATGTGAAATAAAAAAGTCTAAAGCAGAAACCTTAGCCTGGAAGGGATGATGAACTGATGTCTCAGAATATATCGTTCTTTAATTTTGCTTTGCTTCCTACTGATGTTTCTCAGAGAAAATTTCTTACAATTTTGCTATTTTTAGTTTGATATTTTGAGTTGAAGAGAAAACATGTATGGAAGCTATTGGGAACTGTGCAACTTGATTTGATCCAAGAGGTCACTGGTCATTTAAGCAAGAGTTTTCTAGTCAGCACTCAGGAACAATTTAAAAAAAATAGATCAATGATTTCTATTTCAAAGAGGCCATAAAAGATCATTTGAGTAAGCTGACAAGGGTGTGTCTAGGTAAGAAAGGTTTAGGAACATGCTGCCTTATGAATTTATGGAAAATTCAACTTAAATCTCCAATAACAATAGCAACTTGCCATCATTAATTTGTGAGACTCCAGTCCCCTCATCATCCAGCGGAGGGCTACGAGGATGGTGAGGGGACTGGAGCATCTGTCCTATGAGGAAAGGCTGAAGGAGCTGGGCTTGTTCAGCCTGAAGAAGAGAAGGCTGAGAGGGGACCTTATAAATGCCTATAAATATCTTGAGGGTGGGTGTCAGGAGGACGGGGCCAGACTCTTTTCAGTGGTGCCCAGCGACAGGACAAGGGGCAATGGGAACAAACTGAAGCAGAGGAAGTTCCATCTGAACATGAGGAAGAACTTCTTCCCTCTGAGGGTGATGGAGCACTGGGACAGGCTGCCCAGGGAGGCTGTGGATTCTCCTTCTCTGGAGATATTCAAGACCCGCCTGGACAAGGTCCTGTGCAGCCTACTGTAGGTGACCCTGCTTTGGCAGGGGGGTTGGACTAG
>Ga0065711_1046433_pt1 | contig 12895 bp, 4 predicted proteins | sample Hoacrofraction12_FD_59098 | JGI IMG/M metagenome (GOLD analysis project Ga0065711, IMG submission 59098) | Hoatzin crop microbial communities from Cojedes, Venezuela - Epithelial fraction 12 v2 (version 2) | ecosystem: Host-associated > Birds > Digestive system > Esophagus > Crop | place... | reverse complement strand
CAGACCTGCTGGATAAGAGCTCTGTGGAGAGGGACCTGGGTGTCCTGGTGGACGACAGGTTAACCATGAGCCAGCAGTGTGCCCTGGCTGCCAAGAAGGCCAAAGGTACCCTGGGGTGCATTAGGAGGAGTGTGGCCAGTAGGTCAAGGGAGGTTCTCCTCCCCCTCTACACTGCCCTAGTGAGGCCCCATCTGGAGTACTCTGTCCAGTTCTGGGCTCCCCAGTTCAAGAAACATGAAGAGCTACTGGAGAGAGTCCAGCGGAGGGGTATGAGGATGATGAAGGGATTGGAGAATCTGTCCTATGAGGAAAGGCTGAGGGAGCTGGGCTTGTTTAGCCTGAAGAAGAGAAGGTTGAGAGGGGATCTTTGAAATGTTTCTAAACACCTTAAGGGTGGGTGTCAGGAGGATAGGGCCAGACTCTTTTCAGTGGTGCCCAGCAACAGGACAAGGAGCAATGGACACAAACTGAAGCACAGGAAGTTCCGTCTAAACATGAGGAATAATTTCTTTACTCTGAGGGTGATGAAGCACTGGAACAGGCTGCCCAGGGAGGTTGTGGAGTCTCCTTCTCTGGAGATATTCAAGACCTGCCTGGATGTGGTCCTGTGCAGCGTACTGTAGGTGATCCTGCTTCGGCAGGGGGGTTGGACTAGACGAACCACAGAGGTCCCTTCCAAGCCCTAACATTCTGTGATTCTGTGAGCTTTCTTCTTTTATGCACAAGATAGGGATGGGAAAGAAGAAAAAGTTGGGTTTGATTCTGAAACTTTGTCATAGGTTCTTTGTGTGAAGTAGGGCTAATTCTTCATTCTTCTGTGGACTGGGAGAAATAATAACTACAAACCCCTGTGTGAATTCTAATCACTAGCTTCTACTACGGGAAGAACGTTATTCAGACTAGATAGGCATCCTGCCTCCTTAATTATACAAATTGTCACATCTGATGACTGGCACAATTCAGTCTTTTGCTGCAAGGCCTGGGATTCATCTCTAGTTTAAGATGCTCGAGTTCAGATGTCTAAGTGAAGACGTCTGCCTACGAGTTAAGCATCTACCTTCCATCATAGACAAAGGGCATCCAGAACTTGATTCAGTTGCCTGAACACAGGTGTTTACAGACGGGGCAATTATGAGGCAGGTCTGTGGCAGACTTGTAACTTTACGGAGCAAAGATAAAGGCCATGCCCTGGGACACTTCAGCTGACAGCGTGTGCCTGTATGAGGCCAGTAGAACCAACCTGCAAGCCAGTAAGCCAAAGGAGTCTGTAGAACTGTTCAAGCCACCCTAAAGTAACACTCTGTACTGCTCTGCAAACTCTGTCTCAAGACTTTATCAACTGCATAGACTAGATCTCCATGCTTAGTTCGCATATACATTCACCCACATGCTGACTCCTGAAAGCAGAGGTCTTCATTTCCACCTGAATCTTGCCCCTCAGACTTAATTTAGCTGCTTCAATATGTGTATCTAAATAAAGATGTTTGAAGCTGAACTCCACTGGAGGTGCCCCAGGACATCCTATTTGGTCTCCAGCTTCCACTCAGCAAGTGCTAGGATGTCCCGTAAGTTCCGTACCAGGTTTACTACCTCCATGCAGGTGATGCAAGGTTTGATACTTTAGGCTGTGTGAAGTGGCAATAGATTTCTACATTTAGACAATTAAGTCAAGCCCCAAGTGTTTCTTGGTGTGTATTTCAGAGGAAAGGGGGAAAAAAAGTCTTGGAAGATAGAATAACCTGAACGTCAGGTGCCATAAACAAAGAAAATAAGGACATGTTACCTTTCCAAACATTTTCAAAGTTCTGTTTTTTTTGTTTTATTTTACTTCGTTACCATTATAATGACATCTTTCCAAGAGATGTCAATGTTGAATGTTTTATTTTCTAGATCGTAGCTTGAACGGTACACAAAGAACACTGCAGGCTTTGTGTTTTGTCTGTAAAAAAAATATTTTCTCCAAACAGCTTTAAATTGCTGCTTTCACAAGGTTGTTTCATTATACCATTCATGTACTCATGTAGTACAAAAGAATAACAACTGGTCAGATCTCCCTAATAGCGACAAAATCAGTCCAGCTGCTTTTTCTCCACCTTATAAATGGCTTTGCACAGAGTCCCTGTAAGAACCTAATGCTCTGGGCTTTCTGCATGTAGTAGTGGATGGTGCGTTGGGGCCAGAGTTCAGAACATCACTACTGAGCTTTAAACTCCACCAGGGCCAAAAGGAAAAAGTAAAATGTCATGATTAGCATTTGACAGCTCCAATGGTTTGTTAAATGTGGGGGAAAGCTGGAAGAAGTAGGAAAGATAGGCTTGTTGCTTATAATGGGATATTTGTTATTTATATTGTGGCATTCTGCAATGGAATATACAAACAGAAGTTTTGCGGAGGTCTACTGAAAGCTCTAATTGCATCTGCTGTAGATATAAGAGTATCTGGAACTTGGGCATAAGAAAGAAATAAACATTAGAACAAAAAAAAACCCCAATACTGTTAATGGGGCGGTAAGAGCTGTAGACTATGTGGTATATTTAGGCTTGAAATGCTCATAACCTAGATAGCAAAAAAACTTGTCATAGAAACTGCCCATATGATAGTGCAGCCACACTGAATTTTCCAAGATGTTTGTCAAGCTACTCCTTGACAGCGTTATGATTCCCATGATGCTACAGTGATAACCAACATATAAGTATACTAAGGATATTCTGCAGTACTTAATCAATGGATTTAGTTTACAAATGCATGTGAAAGTTACATAGCTGAGAGGAAAACATATTTAGCGAGAAAATCAGCTCATTTCTTCAGAAATATTCTCTGACATCTGCTCTGTAGTTAGCTTCTATCACACTAGATAAGGCATCTATTAGCAGTACGGGATATGCCAAGCATTTAGAAAGTTTACTTGATAATTACTACTAAAGCATGGTAGTTTTTCCTTTCTTAGTTGCAATATCACAATATTTCCAAGAAGAACTTGAACATCATGAGACTATTTAGACTGGCTAACTAAAGAATAGGTATCTAGTTGGCCTATCTCTGTCACTGGTTTAATCTAACAAGCTACAGGCCATATGATTTAAAACTACAATCCACTTTCAAGTTCATAACTAATTTTTTAAAAAAATTAATAGAATAAAATCATCACTGACATTCTAAACTTCCTCGCAAAAAGTAGCTAAATAAAAAGTGCTGCTAAATACTAGCATAAAAGAATGAAGGAGCTCAAAGGTCTTTTATATCAGATGGACATGATTAATGAAGAAGCTTCACACAAATGTTTCAATCACCTAATAAAAATATTCACAAAATGATGAAAAACTGTCAATTAGTTCTGAAGTGTAGTAAAGGAATTCTTCAAATTAGATTGCACTAAATGACTGTCTTTGACAAGATAAATCTTGTTTTCCTTTGATCTTCTGATAATGCCAACACATACTTTTGAGGGTTCTGGCAAGAAACACACAGAGGATCCTCACTTGCCAAAATAAATAACATCCATTTCCATGCCTGAGAGACAGAAATGCTGCCTAATAACAGAAACATGCTCACTAGAGACTGGAGGAACACTTGTTTGTGCCTAATTCAGTATACCAGAGTGACTGCTGAAGAACAATTCAGCCTGGTGTAACTCCTACGTCTAGCACTGTCACACTTGGTTTCTGTATCTGCCAAATACAGTAAAGGTCGATTATGCAAGTCAGACCTGCCCGAGGGCTTGTCTATCTTGAACATTCAAATTTCCAAAACAATTCTATTGCTTTCTTTCATGAGTCAGTATTTGTGCTCTATTTCTTCAGTTTTACTTTTTATCTCACTGTTTATCTCCTTTTTGGCTTGTAACATCTCTTTGGTACATGCAGATCCAGACATGCCATGCAGAGCCAAATCCTTGCATTGAATTTATGATGGGTAAGTTATGTGATTTCCCTTTGTATATGAATATTTGCACAAAATAAGTTTGGCAAGGGTGGGCAAAACCTCTCTATTTTCCTTATACCTTGTCTCTTATGTTGGGGTTAAGAGCCATGAGCAGGGTTCTGTCCGGTTACCACAGGTAAAAATAAAGTATGATTATGTGGAGAAATTATGAATATCATAAAACAAAACTTCACAGAATTAGCAAACACCTGAGTGTTATTGGCCTGCACTACTTCCTTTAGTCCTTGTGTGAATAAGTTTTAAGAAGTAGAGCTTAAGGGTGTGACCACTTACTACCTTTTCCAAGAAGCCTAGCCTCATTCTGTGCATAGTGTAATAGTGTTCCATTAACGAAGAGCTGTTTACTGCTTTTTCTTCTCCGTCTGCCACCCGTATCTCAGAATTCCAAACTTTCTTGTGGGCTTTCTTGTGTTGCTCATCCACACACGGTAGCATACTTTGTAAATGTGTTAATTTGTATTTTTGATTGTTCTCCGAATGGAGGGCTGTTTTATCAAGGGAGACCTGATTAAAGTGCCCAATAATCTGAGATGCCTAGGATCTGCTGGTTTCAAACTTTTAGCCTTTTACCATGCTGTATTTTCTAAGCACAGTGATATTTGATTGTATCTGTGAATAATCAGCTGTTAAACAGATCAGGCTTCTTTCCTTTCCTCCTTTCCTTACTCCAGCATCCTCTACTTCTCCTTCTTCATATTTTCACCCAATCATTGGCATAAACTTCTCTTGTCCCTTTCTCATATTCTGATACCTGTCACTTTACCCAGTCAGGTCTAGCTCTCCATTTCAGTGCTGGCTCCTTCTCAGATGCTCTGCCCGCCCCCTTCCCTCCACCTGTTAGTTGCGCTCATTCTCCCTGATTTACTAATTTTCCTCTGCCTCAAGCTCTTGGCCAACCTGTTTACCCACCTCCCTCTGTTTCAACACTGTGGTTTCCTCTAAATGTTCTAGATATCTTGCCTGAACAGTCTTAGCTTCAGCTATCCAGCTCTTCAACAAGTCAATTTGCAAACAGCACCTTGTAACTCTTGTTTTCTTCGTCTGCTGTAGATTATTGGAGCTTGCTGCACTGGTAAGAGGTTCTCAAACTCTGCAGAGGTCTGAGCCGGGAATTTCTATAGAAGCTTTTCAGAAGTTTATAAAATATCCAGATGGGAATAGATGTTCGCATAGAGCACCAAAGGCTCATTAACATTGCCTAACAACACCTCTTTCCTAGTTTTGCTCTTAGAAACTCTTAAACCTTCGCTGGAGGGGAATAAAAAAAAAGGCAAAGAACTCAGGGCTCAGCCTAAATGTGTTAACTGCTTACAAACACATTTAGACTGAATAGTCAGACACTGGCAAATTTAGCGCTAACGAAGAATGAGTCGTTCCAAGAACCGTGAAGTCACTTTCCCATTTTAGGGGCAACAATCCCTGACTACAATCACTGTTAGACTGCAGCCCAAGGCTTAAAAGCTGGAAAAAGTTAAGTCTATGTCTGTAGAAAGGGAAGGGAACCTATTAGATTTGTTGGAGGAATTATGAGACTGAGATGTCAAGGACAATAAGAAGATAGGAGGACAATATTAGCCAGTTTATTTTATTGCAGAAAAACACTTCATTCACCTCCCTAGCTGTGAACAGTCTCAATGGCCATGGGATTGCAACACAGGGGCAGTATTACAAGAGGGAAACTGCAGCTTTTATGTAGTATGGAGCTAGCTTCCAGGGGGACTGCAATAAAATCCCTCACACTGTGTTTGACTTTACTGGCTGATCTGTGATGATGAACATCTTCTAAGGAAACCAAATGGAGCGTGAGAGTTAACAGCCACATAAAATCTTGCTATCCTAAGACTAATTGAGACCTCTAAGCAGGTCATGGTCCAGGAAAGGACAACTCTGCAGTGCTCTTTTGTCTGCAGAACTCCCTTGAGTAAATCTGATTTACTCAAGCTTGGCACTAAGGCCAGAATCAGATCCCCGTTGTACAATAAACAGTGCTATTAAATGATTCATGTTTTATTTCAAGGATTCGCTTTCTAGGAATAATACTAAGTCATACATTTATGACTAACAGCACACAAATCTGAGTAAATTTCTTCCATATAATAGCATAAAGCAGATCCGGTGAGCTAGAAGCCAGTTGTAAAGTACAGAAAATCAATGTGAATGTGTTGATGTGATGGTTTGATTATGCACTTTGTAATGAAATATATTTTTTAAAAGGGCAGGAAAATAACTTATGTATGTCATTGTGGAGATATACTTAGCAAGTTTCTAAGTATATTTATTTTATATTTTTCAGAGACATTTTATGAGGCAAACTCAAATATATTATTTAGATAAAATAAAATCATTCATGGTACATTTGAGGTTTAATTCTAGTTACTACACAACAGAAAAATTTTATTTTTGGAATTCTGGAGTTTTTCAAAATTAGTCCCAGTTAAGAGATTAATGATCAAGATGACTTTAAAGTATTTATTTTTTGAAAGAAATATGTGTTGCCTGTTCAAAAATGTAAAGCTTCTTAATTCTGTGGAGTTGGCACTGCCTTCTACAATTCACATGGTTATAGGGATAGATCATGGAACTGTTTCTAAAGGATCGACTCCCAGAACATGTTATTGGAGACTCCATACCTCTTTTTGTTTTTGCAGACAATCTTTCTTCATATTTCTGGAGTGACTGAGGCAGAGCTCCTGTAGAGAGCTGCCTCAGTCACCAAAAAAAAATATTGTAATTCACTTCTTGAGCGCCAAAGGAGGAAGGAGTCCTGTGGAAAAAAACATTAATAGGAAATAATTGTAAAAAAAATATTGATTATCCAGATCTCTCTGCATAATGAATTGTTAATACGTTTTTCTCTGTATCTACTCCCAAATTGGCAGAAATAAATACGGTGTCAGTGAGACTGGTTAAGTAATTGAGGTCGGAAAATGTATACATGAGTGGTAGGGATCAATATCCTATGTACAATATACAAACAGTAAGGTTTATATCTTTAATGGAAATATGAGATGTATATAAATTGGGCACTGACATGTATATAACATATATTTACGTAGATGTATATGCATATGTGCAACTGCATATATATGTTCATATACTTGTAAATGTTTCAACATCTTATATAGAATATTGCTATAAAATAAGCTATGGCTTCAAAAGGAAAATATTTTGTAAGATATGTAAACTGCAGTCAAGGCTGAACTGAACTGCTCAAAAATTATTTGGTTAAAGGGTGAATACACCTTGTACTTCATAATGAAAATCTTACAGGTAGGGGTGGAGATTAACACTGCAGGCTGTCTGAAGAATATTAATAAAATTCAATATATTTTCTAAAAGGTATAATTTATATTTTGTGGAAATGAGTCTCTTTTCTAATAAAATTCTTCTGTCCTTCATTCTGTTCATATAATTTTTCTATAAATCATCCTGTAGGAATTTTTTCTAAATATTCATCTCAGAGAGAACCTATTTAAATAAGCCCTCTTAGCAAAATATTTCAGAATTAAAATTACACCATGAGCAATACTTTATCCAATATGCTTCCTTCTATAGAATTTCTTTGTGACTAAAACAATATTTTGTAGAATTACACTATGTTAAAATAGCTGATCTGAGGTGATGCTTCTAGTATATAAATACTATGTAAAAAAGATCAATAAATTATCTTTAACTGTTTTAATTTAACCCATCTCTGAACCTGTGCAGAAGTAGCTGATTTTTTTCTCCACATCTACATATATAGTGAAAAAGACTGAAGGACATTGCACTCAGTTTCACTACAATGAACAAATAAGAATGGAGGAAAATGCTGCCGGTTATACTTTATTTTCTTGCATTTGCAGTAAACTAGAACATTATGGTCTTTGTAGTCATGTAGAAATAAAGTCTGTGATGTCTCTGGAATTCTTAGGGAGGTTTGATTTTAAAAATGGGTAAACTGTATTTTTAAGAGAATAATGCTGGAACCAAAACAAAAAAGAAAGGTGGCACTACTTGCTAGATGGAGAAAGTGTATATTCCAGTTCTGGGCCATATTTTGTAGCATCTTCTCAAGTCTTAGGTTACGTATTTCCCTGAAGCAGGAGAGGACTTGCACGCATACAGAAGTGCTTTTCTGAATGATGACTCACGGATGAACTGAATTATTTTCACTGAAAGACAGAAAACAAGAAGTAAATGAAGGGTAAAATTCCAGAAGTGGGCCCGCAATTTTCTTTTATTCCTTCAAGTTCATACTTCCACAATCTGTAGAGGACAGCAGTTTTACTGTCTTATTTCTCAGTAAAGGTCATATTTACTGGAAGAAATGGCAGTTTTTCCCATATTAAGCATAAATCCTACCAGGGGACATATTTGTTTCTGAGATAAGTTTCTAGGAAACTTGGAAACTGAATATAGGAATGCTTTATATGTGATACTTCATGCCGACAAAAAACTGTTAAAGCTTGCAAGGAAACAGACTGATGCATGAGAAGAGGCAGGCAAATGTTTCACTATGCAATTTGCAGTATAGACCAGCGTTTCTGCTGAACCTAGATATTTGGTCAATAATAATGTCATTACCAGGCAATATATGCTATGTATGTATCTAATTTACTACATATAGTAACACATGGCAATATATAGTGGGCATACACATACACGTACTTATGTGTAGACATACTTTACTTCTAGACATACCAAATACAGGCAGCTTACTACAGTCACTGCTACTCTCTGTGAGGCTGTATGTTCATCTATTCCCATACTTTGTATCTGTAAGAATGGCCAATAATGGAAGAAATGTGATAGTGCCAAATGGAGATTAAGCAGCTTCTAACACAAGCTCCCACACAGACTACTGTTGTAGCATTGTCCCCAGCTGGACTGTAGGTCAAGGTACAGAACAATGCAGCACATTAGGGGCCCTCCAGGACTCATCTGCCTGGAAGTTGTCTACGTATGAGCTCGTTGCTTCAGGATGCCTTTACAATTAACGGAAAGAGCAAAACTCTTCCAAGATAATATTCATTTTATCTAAAGCAAGCATTTAAAATACATTAGATTACCCTTCCTGAGGAGTGTGATAAAAGAGTTAACTGCTTATCTTAGACTATCATAAGAAAGCGCATGGGCAGGATGTCTGAAGGAGGAGAAGTATAATAAACAATACTACAAACTCACATCTGACAAACTAAGGAGAACACCTGGACCCCGTGAATTCACATCAAGTTGGGTTTTTTTCTGTCGTTACTGTAGAAAACCCAAACATTTTGATATCTAACCCCATTCTGAGTAGTGTTACATTCTGGGCAGTGTTCTTGTGTGTAACTATGTAGTGCTTGAAATCATCTCCTGTCGGAGTAGGATCTGTCCCTGTTAACTAGAATTGACCATCCTCTGGCTCTTGCATTATGGTATAGGAAAAACAGACACAGCCACACATTCTTTCTCTCTACCTTTCTTTATTTTATTAACTTTTGATATATAGTCTTATCTTTTCTAAAGAAGAATTTACATCTTCACATGTTTTTCTGAGTTTTTGTCATCAAAAACTCCTTTTCTGAACCTTTTCTAAGGTGCTATACTGTGCTGTTGCCTGAAACATCCTGTCTACACGGGGCTGGTAGATTTTACCTAGGAAGTAGGGGATGCCCATGCAAGAACTGGGAGGTTCATAGGGTACATTGGGGTATCTCAAATGACACTAGATGTCCCTGTTTAAGCAACTGAACTCAAAATTTAGAGATTCAAATCAGTTGCCATCACATAGCAGTATCTACATTTTAGATGCCATAAAAATATCTGACACGTTCAAGTAGTGCTGGCAGATATGAAAATCTGCAGTAGATGTGTCCTCCTTTAGAGCAGCAGCTTGAGGTGAGCTGGAAGACACCAGGTCTCTCAAACTTCATTGATGTCAATGTACTGACAACCAAATTGAGCCCAGAATCCCACCCCTAATTTAAAATCAGGTAAATTCTCAGTGGTTTAATTTAATTTCCTTCCAATGTGCTTTTCTCGTCAGCACACCATCCTGCTGATTTTTCGCTACCAGAAACATTGATCTTCTGCTTCCTTCTCTTTATGACCATAAAGACAGGAAATCGTGACCATAAAATCTTCATTAGAAATTGATCAAAATATAGTAAAGATCACAATGGGTAACAATATTCTTTGTGGGAAGCATGAAATCCTTTAATAGTTACTTTAAACTGCATCTCATTACACAGTATGCACTGTCTAGACAAAAAAATTTGTACATATAGATAGGTATTTCATCCTACTATTAATATTTTGTCAGTGTCCAGTGGCAGCATATTATTGAAGGTTTTTGTTTCTATTTTTATCCTTGTATATAATGAGAAACAATTATGGCTTTAATCTGCGTAATCTGGAAGAAAATATTTCTTCCAGGAAATCTTTCAACAGTCCATTAGGGTTCATAACTTTTTAGTGATTTAACATTCTTGTGTGTTTCAAAACTCAGTGTATCCTTCAAGTTTTTTGACTGGCCCTGAATTTTAGATATGACAGGATTTGGCTTATTTTGTAGAGTGTTTCTTCTAGATATATTGTTTCAGTTTAAATAATAATACTCAGGCTGTTAGCTCAAAGTTAGTAGCATCTTATTCTTTAGAAACCAGTGGTAAAAAAATCAGAATTTTGAAATTTGTGTGAACTTTTTTAATTTCTTGTCCATAATGGAAGACAGAGTCCTTTGAAAAGAATTCGCACCTTTTCATTTTCTTTTGGGCTCCTGTTTGGACTCTGTAGTATTCACCATGATCTCTCATGGAATAGTGCTTTGCCTAAAACAAATACTATGCCCTTTAATAATTTCCTTCCTGGAAGACATCTTAATAAGGCGTTCAGTGTATGATGAATTACTTCAGGAGTTGATTAGCTTACATTCCAAAAGGCAGCTACAAAAAGGTAACATTAATTGTTCCTATGTCTGTGGAAAACTCCCAAATCCTACCAGCATGTCTAATTTCCAAAGAAAGTAAACCTTAACAACTCAGTCAAATGTTCCCTCTGCACAAGGAAACAGAAATGTTCCTAGTTCATGTTTTCCTTCAGGGACATGCTATGGGAAAAAAAGCAAAATTATCCGAGAGAGTTGCTAAAGAAATAATACAATCCCTTGGCTTTTCAGGTGACTGGAATAGACCTTCAAATGCCATGTTTCAGTTCTTTCAGATTCCTTTGTTAGGCTTGGCTATGTTCAGAACATAAAAAAAGGAAAAAAAACTTAGTTGTAGATGCTTCACTGAAACACCTATGTTGGGAACGCTAATACTTGGGGTGCCCCATATAGTCAGTGTGTATGCAAACTATGCAACCTATTTAACTAATCCACTTTTTCATATTTGTGGTTCAGCTTCTTAAGATGCTATTTGGTCCCAGTTCCTCTTAAGCCTTATCCATTCTCTGTGGCAGACTTCCATCATCTCAGACTTAGCCTTTATTCTGCAGGATGAGATACAACAGCTGAAACACAGCCATGTATTACCACCTTAGTTGCACCTCAGGCAGACTTTGCTCTCTGCAGGTTTCGTGCCATATCTGTCAGATACCTAGGTGCAGTGGCGTTAATACCCTTAGGGAACTAAAATAGCAGCAGCAGACCAAGTGTATGCAACTGAATCCACCTCTGCATGGAGTCTATACCTGTCCTTGGTAGGTTCTGTGACATATGGTAAACCATTTAAAGATTTCTTCCCCAAGGTAACTTGACTGTCCTTCAACACTTACTCCAATCAGTCACCCTGGATTCATGCAACTTCCTATTTGTTTGGAACACTATATATTTATTCACTTTTTTTCTTTATCCATTGCTCCGAGCACTGTCTTTTCTTGGGATCATACCAGAGGCCATATCCATCACCCATACCTGATCTCTGTTCTGTGCCTTTTCTCTCATCTTTTCTTGCACTATTTTGCCATATACTTGTTTCTTTGCAGATTTTACCTTTCATTCTGTTGCTGTTTCTTCTGTCTGGGAATACAAACTACACAATTGCCCCAGTCAATATTGCAGGTTTTTGGAGCAATCTTTCACTGCACCGTTTTTGTTCTGGTTACGTCTGAGAGAAAGAGAACAGAAAGTGACTATTGCTTAGTGTCTTCAGAAGATGTCTAGGAAGCTCAACCTTATCACAAATTTGAAATGCACTTGCAGGGACAGAGCTCAAAGCACTCTGAAGAGAAAAGTTTGATTTTTTATAAACAATGTGCAGTTAAAGTATTTTTCCTCTACTTTTTAAGGTACATTCAAAACACTTTCTAAGGTTGAAAGACAGCTCATCTTGAGCAGCTACACCTCATTTCAGTTGCCCTTGTGTAAATCAGATGCCCAGGGTGCTCACCTGGCCTCCAGGTGTCATTTCAAAAGGGACTGTGTCTCCCCTACCTCCTGCCTAACCAGTCTGTTGCAGGTGACTCAGGGCTGTAGAGCATTTCAAATGTCAATTGCCTGTGTTGGTAACCTTGTTGTGTCCTCTATGTCTACTTTAGGGCTAGTCCATACCCTAAAAGTACCATTTCCTCTACATTTACTATAAGGAGGCCTAAATACTTGCATCAGATCTTTCAATTAGTAAAATCTGTTAGGGCTGACATGTGCTTTTAGCTGGTGAAACTGATCCCCACAGGAATTGTCATACTTGAGACAGACCTAATTTTTAGCAGAACCTTTAGAATTAAAATCACACATGACTCTTGGAAGGGATTAAAACCTTTTTGTTGTAGGGTCTAAGGTGAATTTTAGGTGCTGGGAGCTAAAGATACTGACTCTCTGAGCAGGTCAGTTTCTAGCTGTCCAGTACAGTTTACCCATGTCCCTGACAATCTCCTGTTTTTTTCCCCACAGCTCAAGATAGGATGATTTTGTAATTCTATCTTTAATTAATTTTTTCCCTCTAAGTCCCATCTATAAAGTGACAAAAAAAAAAAAAAAAAAAAAAAA
>Ga0065711_1046432_pt1 | contig 12895 bp, 10 predicted proteins | sample Hoacrofraction12_FD_59098 | JGI IMG/M metagenome (GOLD analysis project Ga0065711, IMG submission 59098) | Hoatzin crop microbial communities from Cojedes, Venezuela - Epithelial fraction 12 v2 (version 2) | ecosystem: Host-associated > Birds > Digestive system > Esophagus > Crop | place... | reverse complement strand
GGTTGGTGTGCACACCTTTCTGGGACACAGGCTCAGCCTCCCCACCTCCCAAACCTGCAAGCAGCAACAGCAGCAGCAACATCCATGGGAGTGGGATGCAGAGACCCCCTCGGTTCGCAGGCTGCACCTGGCTAGGTTTCAGCAACTGCAAAGAAGAAACCATGGTCCTGGAATCCACAGGCTTCAGCAACTCATAACTTCCTCAACATTTTCACTTTTATTACCTCTGAATTGGATACGTTAGTTTTGATTTGATTTGCTTTGAATAGCTTTTGCACAAATCCATTAAAATACAAAACAACATTATTTTCAGCTCATATCTTTTTCACAGGAACACAGCATCTGATGTACAAGATCAGAGATCCATTTAATCTAATTTTCAAACACTTTGTGTAATGCTAGGTGTTTCAGTGAGATGCTATGAAAGCTGTCATGTTGAATGGATCTGTTAACAAAATTCTCACTTTAGAAATTATTAAATTATGGATCTAAATTATTAAAATATGGATCTAGGATTCTCCGAGGACAACTCAGCATTAAGCATGGCACAAGAAGAGTGTCCTTCTGAGTAAGCAAGTATCCACAAGCTGAGTAGCTGATGCTTCAGTGAATGTTGCCAGCAAAAAAGTTACCAGGTCCTTGCTTGACAGCATGGGGAAGAGGTGATAGCAGCAATAAGGAGTCCACTAGTCTGGATGAGAAAGCAAGAGAAGAGGACACCCTCAGACCTGAAAGGATCCAGAGATGGAAGCAGTATCTGCAGAAGATGAAGTGGCTGAAAGGACAAAACATAGTGCTCCTTCTCTGATGGTCAGTGCTTTGACATTCAACTTTTAGTCTATTAGAACTGAATATGTATGTGTATATGTGCACATATATATTACGAGATTTCTGTGATAAAGTGTTAGAAGACTGACAAATCAGGCCAGTTTTAAGCTTTAAAACAAAACTTTACTAAATTTATTCATTAACAACACATTTTGTGCTAATAATTAGTTCTTTCATGTTACTGATCACCATCATTACATATACAAAACTGTCAGTCAGTAACACTAATATGCTACATTAGTTATGAGCATACAACTCCCTGGAGCTCATGATGACACCATTGGCTATGGTCATCATGGTGGTACCCAGTTGTTGGCATTAAGGTGATCAAGTCTGAGAGATTTTGATGAGAGAATTTAGAACTGAAGGGGGTTCATTTTCTTTCTTCTCCATATTTCTACCACGTTTGATGTTTTTACACTATTTGGTCCTCCCAAGGGGAAGCAGGGGTCTCATCTGCTATCAAAACTGCTTATATTGCCTTTTTTTTCTTGTCTTGCAAGTCATGCTCCTTGTGTGTTCCCCAACTTGTCCTGCATGCAGTTACATACATCTTTGTCCCTTTAATGATCACATTCCTCACATACTTTGTGAAGTGTTTATGCATTGTGTCTAGTTCTGCCATCACAGCGCTACAAAATACATAAGTGTTGATGCTGGTTACCTTATTTTAGCACCCATATATCTGGGTTCAAGGGAAGTTAATACTGATTAGGATGCTTGCAGTTTCCAGTTGACATAGGCCTCTGCTTTGGCTACAAGGTGTATGGCACAAAGAGAAGTTATTTAAGCCCTAAATTCAAAGTCTTAGTTCCAGGCAAAATGCATTAAGATATTTTGGTATTCAGTAATCAGATGGACAACAGCCAGTCCTCTGAGTACAGTTTCCTGAATTAGCAAATAAAGAAAAAAATGCGTCAGGAGTGTACACACCTGCTTCTCAGCTAGAGGGAAATGATTTTCTTATATGAGGATTATCAGCCTATAATTCTCTCCTGGACCTTGGTTCTTAAATCATTTCTTTAAGAAACACAGCTGAGTCATTTATTCCAAAAGATGCCTGGAAGGAATTGTGCTTAGTAAAAATCTCAGGGGCAAACAGCTTTCCAGGATTATGGGAGTCAGACTGGATGCTTAATATAGGAGAAATACTACCTGGAAAGTATGGACACTGATCAAGGGAGAAAAACATGCTTCATCCCCTTGAGAAAGGCTTATGAATAAGCATTCAATGATTAATGTATTCTCTTAGGAGAACAGAAACACATGTCTAGTCCTAGGAGATACGACACAAAAACCTTACTAAACGGCCATTACAGAAAGTAAAGTTTAGTAAGTTCCAACTTCTTCGTTGTATTCAGAAATACTTCCTCGTCTCTAATATATTTTCCATCCTGTATTCGCGCTGTTTCCCCTAAATTCTATGTGTAATGATGTGAGAAGAGGTAGACGTAAAGGCCATTACAAACTGAAAATGTGAAATGGCATCCTTTTACTTATGTCAGTTAAACCCTATCTATACACACCAGTTGGGGAAAATTTTTTAAAGGTGTATTTTGCTCTATATCTAATCAATTTTGCCAATATATTCATGTTAAATATTTATAATAGAGTAGAATAGAATAGAACAGAACAGAATGGAACAGAACAATCCAGCTGGAAGGGACCTACAACAAATATCTAGTCCAACTGCCTGACCACTTCAGGGCTGACCAAAGGTTAAAGCATATCATTAAGTGTATTGTTCAAATGCTTCTTAAACACTGACAGGCATGGGCATCGATCACCTCTCTCGGAAGCCTGTTCCAGTGTTTGACCACCCTCTTGGTAAAGAAATACTTTCTAATGTCAAGTCTGAATCTCCCCTGACACAGGTTTGAAGCATTCCCATGTGTCCTATCACTGGATATCAGGGAGAAGAGCTCAGCACCTCCCTCTCCAATTCCCATCCCCAGGCAGCTGTAGACAACAATGAGGTAGCCCCTCAGCCTCCTTTTCACTAAACTACACAAGCCCAAAATCTTTAGCCACTCCTCATAGGACACGTCTTCTGGCCCTTTCACCAGCTTTGTTGCCCTCCACTGGATGCATTCAAGGACCTTTACATCCATCTTAAGTTATGGGGCCCAGAACTAAACACACCTTGTTTACTCAAGTTGTTACTTGAGTACTAAAGGTGAGCCTCCCACATCAACACTGAATACAGAGGAACAATCACCTCTTTTGACTGGCTGGTTATACTCTGTTTGATGCACCCCAGGATGTGGTTTGCGCTCCTGGCTGCCAGGGCACACTGCTGACTCCTATCGAGATTGCTGCTGACCAGCACCCCCAGATCCCTTTCTGCAGGGCTGCTCTCCAGCCACTCCTCTCCCAATTTATATTTATGCCTGGCATTACTCCATCCTTGGTGCGCAATCCGGCATTTTGACTTGTTAAATTTCGCCCCATCAATCATAGACCAATGCTCCAGTCTATCTAGATCCCTCTGCAAGGCATCTTGTCCCTCAAGAGAGTCAACAGCACCTCCCAGTTTGGTATCATCAGCAAAGTTGCTAAGGGTGTATTCAACTCCTGCATCCAGATTGTTGATAAATATATATAACACAACCAGCCCTAGATTCGAACCCTGAGGAATATCGCTGGTGACCAGTCACTAGCCAGATGTAGCCCTGTTCCCTACAACTCTTTGAGACCTGCTGTTCAGCCCGTTCTTCACACAGAGCACTGTGAACCCGATCATCCCACAGTTGAACAACTTGTCCAAAAGGATGCTGTGAGGGACAGTATCCAAAGCCTTACTAAAATCCAGAAAAACTACATCCACCATCTTCCCTTCATCCGCTAGCTAGCTGTAGAAGGACATCAAATTAGACAGACAGGACTTTCCCTTTGTGAACCCAAGGTGACTCCACGCGATGATTGCATTGTTCTTTAAATGCCTTTCAATAGCACCCAGTATAATCGCCATAATTTTTTCCAGGAACTGAGGTTAGACTAACAGGTCTGTAGTTTCCTTCATGCCGTTCTTATAAAATGGAATAACAATGGCTACCTTCCAGTCAGCAGAGACCTCCCCAGACTCCCAAGACCTTTGGCAGGTAATTGAGTGCAGTCCTGCTGTAACATCTGCTAGCTCCTTTAGTACTCTGGGAAGAACACCATCAGGCCCCCAGGACTTACATACTTTCAAGAGATACAGCTGATCCCTTACAATTTCAGTGTCTACCAATGGAAAGTCACTGTTCCCACAGCTGTGGTCCTCCAACTCAGAGGACTGGGCAGCCCAAGTCTATCAGTATTATTAATGACTGAGGCAAAAAAACATTGAACACTCCGCCTTTTCTTCATTCCTGTTTGACAAGTGACCATCAAGTATCGAGATAACATTTTCCTTAGACCTCCTCTTGCTATTACCATACTTTAAAAAGCCTTTCTTGTTGTCTGACACAACACTGGCCACTTTCAACTCTATTTGAGCTTTGGCCTTTCGTGTGTTCTCCCTGCAAATGTGAGTCACAGCTCTGTAATCTTCCTGCAAAGCCTGATCTTGGTTCCAGAGACCATAGAGTTTCTTTTCCCTCTTGAGCGCCCTGTTCAGCAAAGCTGGTCTTCTACCCCACCTGCTTGCTTTATTATACTATGCATCAATTTTATTGAAAAATTATATAGAGTTCATATAGTATATATTGTGTTTTGCTATTTATATTCCATCTTATTCTACACATATTCCAACATTTTAATGTGATGAAACCAAATCAATTATTTTGAGTAGCCTTTCAATTATTCATCATTATTTCCAACATATTTTCTTCAAGTAACTCTGAAATATCTGCAATTGAATTGAACTTGCTCCATTTCATGATTGTAGAGATACTAAAGATTCTTTTACACTCACCTGAGTTCATTGTCAATTTTTCAACATATTCAATATTCAAAGATCTCTTTATTTTCTTTAGTTGTAGCCCTTCAATGTTTCTAGTGCAAGTCTTATTTCTTATTTAGCATAAAATACTTTTATGACACTTATTGTATCTCTAAAATACTTTTGCCAGAGGCTTAGGATTTCAGACAAGAAACTACTTGCTTATAAATGAAACAATTTTCCTAAAAAGACACATAGACTGAGATGCACAGTCATACATTCAATAACACAATACACTACTGTCCATTTTTCTTTGTTTCTCTAATAATGACAAACACATATATGGATAGACCCTATGCCTGAAATAAAAAAAAATGCAACTGATTACTGTTTCAGAAAGGTAGATAACACCTTAACAGGAAACTGGAAATCCTAAAGCAGTAAAAATACATCAGAAAAAAAAAGTCAGAGGAACTTCATGATAAAAATTTTTTATATGTGATAAATTGGCACAGTACGGAAAACAAAAAATTAGTACCTTTGGATATTAATACTATAGTTCCTATTTATTGAAGTACTTTATTAACTGAAATTGGAGGACTTCATAGTTCATCTAGTCTATTCATGAGAATGGGTAATGTTATATATTCTGTATTTTCGTGTAAAAAACAATAATCACAGAACAGTTTAGAATCAGAAGTGGTGTACATATCATGCCAACAAATTTTGCTACCCATCAAAACAATAGATAGGTAAAAAGCAGCATATTTGAGAGCATCAAACTAAGTAATCTATAGATGTATAGTGCTGAAAAATGTAGCCCAACATCTGAAATGCAGACAAGGGTACTGACCAGCAAAGTGTCAACAGGTGACTGGTCCCCTTTATCTTCTTATCTCTCCATTTTTGCAAATTTCTTCCTCCCCAAACCACCCTGATCCCTCCATATCCCCACTTTTTATTCCTCCCTAAACAACCCATAATAAGTCTTGCACAATCCCAGCACGCTTTTCCTCTACATCCTGTAATGAGCCCTGTCCCACAGGGCAGGGACCCCCCACCCTGTGTGGTGCCCTGGAGAACTGCCCCTGGGGACTCACCCAGGTCTCACCTGGCTGGTGACGCTGATGCTCTCCTGGGACAGCTCTGAGGAGGCCAGGGCAGGGGCTCATGTCTCTGTGCTCCTCTGTGTGTGGGGGGGCTGAGCTTTTTATCACGTACCCTAACACTCAGATCTGTGTTTCAAGCTGCACAAAAAATTATAGAATCACCACTCATTACTTTTAGCTCATATTTTCCAAGCGATATGTGATGTTCCTACAGAAAAAGAAGCAAGAGGCAGACCTGGCTGCAAAATGCTATTCAGAATCAGCATCGATACACTCTTTGCTGTAATACTGCACTTGGCTAAACAGGGTAAGCAATTCAAACATTATAAATCATTTGAGAGTAGAGTACAGAGCAAAATAGATAGGAAAAGTGTCTAGCTATGTTTGTGCATGCCAAATATCTAGCTGAAACAAAAACTGCCTAAAACTAGCTCAATAACATTTTCCACCCACTTTCTTTAACACCCTCCCCAGCTTCCGATCAATGTCTAACATTAAATTATACAAACTAAAGTCTGAAATATTTTACGAGGCTACCTTGAACACCCTTAGACAAATTAATCATGCAGTCACGACTCGAAATTAAATGTCTCAGCTGTGATATTTGTGTTCATCACCAGATACATTTAAGTTCCATTTTTGCCTGTCTTTTCTTCATGATTAAAAAATGCAAACACTTGCAATCAAAATTTCCTAACCTATCTGTGCCTTTATAACCTCAGCACATGGCGGCTAAAAGCCAGCAGTATACTTTAGTTACTTATCCAGAAATATGTCTCAAACAGTTTATCAATTCTGTCTGCAATGTCAACAGTCTCTATACTCTTAAGTGTTTGTTAAAGAATATATGACAGGCAAATAGAACACCAGTCTTCTTTCTAGGTACGAATTACTTATAAATGTTCATTATATAATTTTTAATCTGAAATTAGAGTCAAGGTTACCAGTATTTTACTGGTTTAGTTTTTCTGCAGCTCCATCCAAACAATTCGTGTTCAAGCCAACGAGAATCCTTCATGCAGAATAATAGCAAAACAGAGGCCTTCTAGATTTGTTCTCCTGCAAATACCAGAGGACTTATATATTTAACTCCTGTAAGTATCATCAAGAATAATTAATTATTAATTTTATATCCACAGTGCTTATCTTCCCTAACATTCCAAGAACCACACAAAGACATTAAAAACATTAAACATTAAACAATGCAACAAAAAATACAGATAAAAACCAGTCACATCAATAATTAAAACAAAATCTGAGATGCAGTAAAACCTTTTTTTCTATAAAGTATTCTTTTCACCCTCTGGCTAACCACTAGAAATTTAGTGAGAAAATCTACACGTACCACTAAGAATGCATTTCAGGTTTGCTCAATGAAGAATGACAGTACATACACTGCATCTGATTATCACTGAACGACAGTTAAATAAGTGATGTGTTTAATATACCTTTACTACGTCTTAATCTAATGAAAACAGGACAGTGGAGTTTGGAAGGATATTTAAATCTCCACCCACTAGCTTGCTCATTTTCCTACCTACACAATCCACTAAAAAACCAAAATCTTATTTCTTTCTATTTCAGCACCCTTTCCTGATTTCTTTTATGTTATGACGGAAGGATAATACTTGATGCAATTCTAGACAATTCTCTTTTAGTTATTACTTCAAAGTACAGCAATTTGCTACCTCACTTCTTCACCCCCAAGATTTACCTCTTCTCTTTTGTTTTACTGACACCATATGCAGCCACTCCCTACTATGGAATTTCCCTTTTCTATGTCCATGGTATCCAGAACTCAAGGTAACAATCTGTCTTTAAGTACATACTAAATAATTGTATTTGTTGCAACAACGACATTAAGTATCTTTTCTAAACTTCCACCATTCAAGTGTTCCTTCGGCAAGCTTTCACTGCACAATGCTGCACTGTATCACATGCAAGTCCTTGTCGGGAGCTACTTATGTATCTCAACAAAGCTGTGCATTGAGCAGAATAAACAATGACACCTTTGGTCATGGGTCAAAGGTCCTAAACTGCCAGATCGAAGGGGTAATACAGTTAGTGTTAAAACAGCTATTTGAATATATGCCACTCAATTACTAAGGACAGGGGAATCAATATATAAATTCTGCCCAAGCTGACTGCCTAGCACATCTTAGTAAGCCTGGACTCCCCGCACATACCATGTAAAAAGTCATTCTTCCTGTGTAAAGAAGTCAGACACTTCTGCTTTTCACACATCTATAGGATTTCCAAATCATCAAACTCAAATTCTGCTGACCAGAGACGGGAGAACACTACAGTAGTGACAGATACTGCTGAGAATGTCATTTGTCCAAATCCTAGACAAACACATCTACACACCAAGATGATCTTGACTGATTGTCACTGATACAGTAAAAATAAATTCAGCCACTAAGATCTTCAAAATCTGGTAGCAGTAGACCAAAACTAATTCCTTGAATCCCAATTGAAAATTAAGTGTTATATAGTACAGTATCTAAATCAGGAAATGTGGCCTAAAATAGAATTGCATAAAATAGAATTGCATTCTCTCTCCTGTCTCCAAACAGATTGCAGATGTGAAATCTGTAGCAGAATGAAAGGAACATTTAATAGGGAGATAACAAAATCACAGCTAATTGTGATAATGAAACATACGATCTCTGTCTCCCTGTGAACAGTGCATCTGAAAGAAGTATTCCTTGTTTTCTTTATTTGGGAGTGTAAGCGGGTACTCTTCAACACTGCTGCTATCCGGTTTTCTTGAACAGAGAAATTTTGTGCTAGAGGAAGTTTACAATTTGATTTATGAAAACTTAAGTTAAAAAGTTAAAAGTCAAAAAAAGGCAAGTATTATGACACCTTTCCCTTCCAGCTATTTCCATCACTGTATTTGCTTTACTGCGTCTTTGTTCAAGTTGTATTTTACTTGATCTTCACACTACGGCTGTATCCCACACTATGAACATGTGGCAGTAACGTCAGCACACAGTACTACTCCAGCTTCTGTGGAATGATCCCTGCCTCAGCTCTTTCCCATTCAAACCTCATTATGTTCCACACCAGTAAAACTATTCTGCTTAACAAACAGAGGTAAGGAGTGAAGTGCCACCTACCTGGCAACAGCACAACAGTGTCCTCCTCTAAAGGACTCCAACCCATGTTGAAAAGCATAAGTGAGAAAATGGCAGTTTGGGAGTATTATTTATAACATTCTCCTATTATCAAGGTAAGAGAAGAATGTTAGGGCTCACCAACAGTCAAGAAAGCAGTTCAGGATCGTGGTTAGGTCTAACAATCGTGTTTGGGTTTATAACCAGATGGACTAAGTTATGGGAATTCAGGAAATTCTACATTCTGCATAAGGTCAGGATGTTCAAAATAATTATGTGATATGAGTGAATGAGATTTGTATCCTAAGTCAAATACACATTTTAATATATCACTGCCTATATGGGTTACACATGCCTACATATGCTGTCTGTGCTTGCAAGCATTGTGTATCGTATTATTCACAGTGTTATTTGTCACAGAAGGCCCCACTGCATTTTTTAAATCAAAGCAATCAGTATATCTACAATTAAGTGTGAAATTACCCGGGGGTGAAATGTAGGAGTTATTTAACAACATACAGCTACCTTACACAAAAGTATATGACAGGGGATGAAGAATTACAAATGCAGTTGAAAATGTAGGAGGAATTTGTAATGTAATTATCAAAACTTAAATCTGATCTCTCTTGGCAAAGTGAACAGGGAACTGTGAAGGAAGAAAATGTGAATATGAGTAGTAGCACATTATTCTGTAGAACTGTTTTGGTGTATTTATTTCTTGGAGATTGTGAAGCATGAATGCCTGCTTACTGATACTATAACTAAGGCATCACAGTGTAGATTACCTTATGAAGCATCCAACAATAATAGCACGAAGGAGCACCATCACTGTCAAGTCTCCAATACATATTTTCCACTAGCAATGCTGATATTCGTGTGCCTGACAGGTCAGAAATTTAAGTATCTGCCCATTTCTGATTTCAGCACATTTTAAAAGTCTTGGGAGTATTTAATCATAGTGATTGACTTAATGGTCCTTGCCAAGTCACTTTCATCCTTGACTGGTACCCAAACGATCAATAAGCTTGACCATGCCAAAAGAGAGGAACAAGAGAGAAAGAAGGAGAGAGGTGAAAGACAAAAAAGAGGGCAAGAAAGAGAAAGAATGAGGGAGAGAAAGAAAAACACAAATGGAGGAAAAAAAACAGTGAGAGAGCAGAAGAAAGAGAGAAAGAAGGGAAGAGGAGGGGAAGACAGAAAGAAGGGAGGGAAGGAAGGAGAGAAAGAGAAAGGAAGGGGGGGAAGGAAAAATAAGAGGGAGGACGAGGAGGAGACTGTATGATATGAAACATACAGCATAATCTACAGCTTGAACCCAGAATCACTCAAAGGGTTATGGGATACTAGTATTTAACAACAAAATAACCACAATAAAAATGCAACATCAAAATGTTTGAGGGTTGGGGTGAGGGGTGTTCTATAAAGAAATTAAAATCAATCCCTAGCATTAATAATATCAAATGGGGCTAAAATTTGCCTTAGTAGGAGAATTACTGTTTTTAAAATGCATCTAAATTACTTGTAAACCTAAGGGTCTTTGAAAATTAGCAGGAATTTGGCCACAAAAATTCCTTGGACATCCCATTTTTAACTGTAAGCATTTCTTAGTTCACGTTTAACTTCCAATGAGCCAAAAATTCATTTTCAGAATTAATACAGATAACTCATAGTGTAAATCTTACTATCCAGTAAGACATTCATCAAACAGACATGACTTCCAACAGCATCAAAGTAAGCCTATTAAATAAGCTGCGTATTGAAGTACTGAGCAATGCAATGCATGAATTAGAAACAATAAATCTAGGTCTTCAATATCTATTTCTTATCCTCTGTAACTGGTAATTTACCCCAAAGAGATCTGAGTTCCAGAGCTAGAAAGTGTTCTTGGGGGAATAAGGGCAGAACTTTATTCCAAGAACATAAAAAAAGCTGAATACTAGAAGTGAGACCATTTGCGCCATTCTGAAAGCACAAGTCTCCCTTCAGTTTAGAATCACTCTTGAAAAATGGATTCCAGTCACATGCATACATACATGTATAAATGAAAATACACATATATAGTAAAGAGAGATACATTGGAATTCTTTTAACAAATACAGTAGGCAGGTTTTGAACAGAGCAATCTTCACCCATCCCACATTACCTAAAACAGGGACCACTGAAATTTTGTCAAAAAGTTAATCCCAGGGTGGCACTGTCCTTAATGCCAGCACAGGGCTCGTATCATCTGTGAGATCACATTCCTGAGCCGCTGCAGAGGAAGTGAACAAGCCCACCAAGTTTCAATTACAACAATCACTCTCCAAGACTTCTGTGTCTACAAGAGAGGGCTGTAGACAGTACACAAGGCCATGAAATATATCTTTACTTCTCCCTGGTAGACAAACCTGTATGGATCCGATGGGGCCGGTTAGTGTCAGTGCTTGCAGCTGAAGATATCCTTTCCTCATGCCAGCAACACGCAGTCTTACAGCTACAGAGACGAGTTCAGCCAGCCACACGCAGGGCCATACTCTGCCAAATGCTGTTGGCCTCACTAAAACAGGGCACAGCTGTAAGTAAAGTGGAAGGCAGGCACGTACTGCTCACCCCTACACCCACACGGGAGCAGAGTCATAGCCATGCAGACGTCCTCTTTCACATTGTGCTTTGGGAGTAAAGGATGAATCATTACCTTTCCAGGTTCCTTCAACACTATTTCCTATGACATTGTGGTACTACTGTATATACATATAATTTATATACACATGGCTGTGTGTTCCTACAAATTCCCACACGCACCTACACATATATAGAAAACCTCACATTACATCCGTGCCCCTGCTGAAAACAGTTTCTAGCCAGGACACACCTCTCCACAAAAGCACTCCGTGCACACACAAAAACTGCACGCGCTGTTCAACATATGGAAATGCAAAACCCTGCGCAGGCACACACACAAAGATCCAGGCGCTGTGACTGCCTGCCTGCCAAAATTTCCCAGCTCACACACTCTGCTTCATGGGAACTTCACTCCCAATCGTGCCCATGCACTCACATGCGTGCACAAGTGCACGTGTGTGCCACATGCACGTCCACACAAAAGTACAGACACAAACATTTGTGTGAGACAAAAGCACTCGCAGAGGCACACACATGCTGACGTGTGTGAAGACACATGCACATGCGCATGCACACACAAAACAGGTACACACAGAGGCACAGAAACAGCTCCATGCACACTCAGGCACACGCACACACACACATAAGCCATGTGCATGCACACACACATGCACTCACATGGTAAGACTCACACGAGCACGTGGGTGCACACACACAGACACCTGTGCTCACACACACACGCACGCAGGTGCACGCACAGAAACGTGTGTGCACACTCACACGCGCACCCACGCACAATACAGCAGCACGTGCACGCACACCATCACACCAACGCGTGCACGCGCAAACGCTCCCAGGCGCCAACACGCGCGCGCCCCAACGCACGCCCCCACAGAAACCGCACCGCGCGAACGCCAGCAGGCCCGCACAGTCGCACCGGCATCACAGGGACAGTTACATGCACATGCACGCACACGCACGCACGCGCGCGCGCACACCCCCTCAGGGATAAAAACGCACCCCCCGCCCCCACACACCTCGAACAAACGCCTCCGCGGGCCTGCTCACACGGACACCCCCCGCACGCCCCCCGCACCGCACCACAGAGCGCGGCTTGCCGGCCTCCTCGGAGAAGGGAACCGCCGCCCCGCGCACCTTGCGCGGCAGTGGCGCCGGGCAGAGGAGGGAAGCCGAACGCGCGGGTCTCGAGCCCTGCACGGCGGGGCCAGTGCCGGCTCCCGCGGCCCCGGCAGGCAGCCCCACCCCCTTCACTCTCCGCCGGGAATCCCCCCGCGCAGCGCCCCACGCCCCCGCGGAGCGGCGCAGCGGAGCGGCCGCTAGGTGGCGCCAGCGTTCTTCCTGGCGGAGCCGCG
>Ga0065711_1011312_pt1 | contig 12895 bp, 7 predicted proteins | sample Hoacrofraction12_FD_59098 | JGI IMG/M metagenome (GOLD analysis project Ga0065711, IMG submission 59098) | Hoatzin crop microbial communities from Cojedes, Venezuela - Epithelial fraction 12 v2 (version 2) | ecosystem: Host-associated > Birds > Digestive system > Esophagus > Crop | place... | reverse complement strand
GGTGTAGGGAGTTTGGGTCGTTGCAGCAGGACACCTTCATTCAGAGCAACCAGGATCGTTAGAGGTTGAAATCCCCCCAACCCCAAGCCCGCCTGTGCCCAGTGTCAAGTTTTCGAGGCTGCACAAATCAAGGGATTGCTTTAAAAATGGGAGAGAGCGTTGCTAAAATTACGGTGATGCCGCTGTCCTTGATTTGCTGCTCCGCGTGACACTTCAAGCTTTGTTTCTGATGTCCATGCGGCTCGGATAACTGGCTGATGAAATTAAACACACATAGCACCGTGGTCCTCAGGCGTCTCTCGGTCAGCGTGTCCATCTTCAGCACACCTGGAGGGGAGGCACACGGACCCACACCTGGGATTTGGGGGGTGCAGCTCTCACTCACGGATCCGACCCCTGCTCTGCATCTCGTGGGGAACGGCAGCAACCAAGAGATGGGTCTGAGAAATCAAATAAACCCAAGGGCTGGAACTTCAGAAGAGTCCCCTAGTCCTGACTGATATGGGGTGAAGCGAGCAGCATCATCAGCACTGTGTCAAAGCTGCTTTACTCCTGCTGTGGCTTGGTTAAGCAAAGCACAAAGGAGAAAACCTTTGGAAAAATCTCAGCCGCGTCCGCCTGATGTCCAGCCTGGGCTCTCCCGCCCACATTCCCACCCCGCTCAGCTCTCTCCATCCCCGCTCCCAAGGGCGATGAGTGATCAGCATGAGTTTAGGCACCTTCCTATATGCTCCTAAGCTTTTTAAGTGATGATTTGCCAGAGGGCCAGGTGTAGGACCTGACTGGCTCACGCTGTTAAAACAACTCTCTCAAAGCGCCGAGTTGCGCACACAAAGGCAATCCGCAGCGGGCATCGTGGGAGCTGTCTGCCAGAGCGTCTGGAAGCTCTTACTAATCAAAGCAACATTGATTACACCGAGTTTTGCAAAGGTTGCTTCGCAGGGATGATGCGGGGAGGCTTTCAAAGGGGCAGGCTGTCAGCCGACGTATGGGGGATGTTATATTGAGGCCAGAGATCCTGCAATATTTTCCTAGATTAGAGATTAATGCGCTTCTAATTAATTTTGATGCCGTGTAATGCGATAAAGTTGTGTCTTTTTAGTGATGTTGGGCTAGCTCATAATCCAATCTTTGATTATTATCTCTTCCTTTAAAAAAAAAAGAAAGAAAAAGGCTATTACGTTATAATGCCGGTTGGGCAGCGGCCTTCAGGAAGCCAGGGGCTTTATACATTGATGGAGGCAGTAAATTTAAAGTCTTTCTTTCCATTTAATGAGCTGGATTGTCTGAAGTATCTGGCTGGCAAGAGGTTTGAAACTATAAAACCTCAGTGAGGCTGATCACAGCTTTCTGATCCCGATACCCGGGGAGCGGACACCAGCGGGATGAGGATGGGGAGAGGTGGTGGCCGTGCCCTCGTTGAGCTCTGCCGGTAAAGCACCACCGATAGAAAGCCAGGGCTGAGAAAGAGCCACGAAAAACAATTCAAGGGCTGGCAAAAAAAATAAAAAAAAAAGCTTGAAAGTGCTCCATCTGCTTAATTTATTAAAAAGGAGACAGAGAGGTGACTTGATTACCATGTCTAAGTAGCTTCACAGGGAGAAAATACCAGCTACTAAAGGGCTCTTTAAGCCCTCGGAGAAAGGCAGAAATGGAACGTATAGTTTGAAGGCAGAGACAGACCAAAGTTAAGTGGGAAACTGCTTTTTTTTTCCAAAACATTGAGCATGCAAAACCATTGGGATAGGTTACCAGGGGATCAGGGGTCTCTGAGGCACTCGACATCTTCGGAGCAAGAAGGGGCGTCTCGGAGAGGACGCGTGCCGGTACCTAACCAGGGATCCTGAAAGCTTCAGCCTGTGCTGTGTCCCCCAGGGATTTGGGGTGCAGGAGCTCGTCTTTGGAAAATAAACCTGAGGACCCCGAAAGCGTTGCTCAGACGCTTTCCAGAATGATGCGACTGGTGTTTTTCCCATTCCGGCAATCTTCGCAGCCGGGGGAGATTTGTCTTCATTTACTACCAAAGGCATCAGCAATCCTTTCACTTTGTTTTCTCGCCACAAACAAACAAATAAATAAAAAAAAAGAAAAAAGCGTTTGCTCCTCGGGAAACTTTTTAACAGTCATGAGCTGTCCGAGAGCTGCTTTAGATGGTGGCTGAATAGTCTATCGCTCTCTTTCAGTGCTTGGTCTGCTGGGTACGCATTTGTTTGCTTTTGTTTTGCTCTCAAATAAAGTCGTAGCTTTGTTCTCGCCTTTCCAAACGCCCTTTAGTATTCTCGGTGAAAAGCCTGGAAATCACGCTGCCAGCTTCTGCGAGCCTGATGGGAGCGGACACTGATCAGACACGCGATTCCCCAGCATTTTTATTTACCAACAACAGGCTCTTATCTCCAGCTATGCCCAGCTCCGGAAAAACTCCCCTTCACCCCACCGTTCCCCCCCGGAGTCAGAGCTGTGATTTGTGTAACCGGCTGCGCCGTAATCTCTTGCCTTGATCAGAGCTTCATCCCGGTTAGCTCCCACCCGGCTGAATTTTTGACTTGATAAATTGGATGGGGATTTCTCGGGGATCTCTGGGCCTTCCAGGCTGCTCGTTGCTTGGCTGAACTTTGTCAAACATGAGCCGCCACGTGATCGGCGGGGGAGATCTGGGTGCGGCGAGTTGGAGGGAGCTGGGAAGGCAGAACGCGGCTCTGGTCCCAGGTTCTGTGCAGGGGCGGTGGGATGGGAGGGCATCAGGGCTACTTAAACAGAATAAAAAAAAGAAAGACTTCTCTGACCTTCACTTCTTTACTTACATCTCTGCTAGGAGCTGCTTTTGGAAACCCAGTGCCGGGTTTGATGGAGCGTGGGGCTGAGCTGATAGCGTTGCTCGGGTGCTCTCATGCTGCTGAGTTATGGACGTGCTGCTAATGGTACAGCCTCTCCTCCCTATAAAAGTGCTCCATCTAAATTCGAATCTTTATCTCCTCCATATAGCCCACGCGTACTTATGCGCATCTGTTCTATCTAAATATTTATTTGTAACATACCAGCAAAGGTCCTTTACCTCTCTATTTACTCTGCTTTGAAGTATTGATCTGTAATTACCCGTGAGTATCTTGCCTGTAAACATTTCCCTGCATATGTACTTATAAATACCACTTACCTCTAAATATCACCCTGAATTTTCACCTGTAAATATCGCTTGCTGGGAAAGGGCCGTGGCAAACTTCTTAAATCAGAGAAATGAGGAGTCTCGCTCCAGAGCATGTTGTGCAAGGTGGAGCAGAGCCGTGAAGCTCCGCTCCGAGCACAGCGCGGAGAGGTCAGGCTGCCCGGCAAAAATCTTAGACCCATTTTGTGGTTTCCATCTGCCCCCTTAAGAGGCAGAAGCCGCTGCTGACTTTTTTCTGTGGTTGACCTTAAACTTCTCTTCTGCCATTTAGCATGCCGTCAGGCGTAATTAGGAAGTCCAGCGATATTCAAGACCTATTGATAATGGTATTAATATACAGCAGCTTTTACCCTGCAAAACAGCACGGGCTTGAGAAACCAGAAGTGTGTGTATATATATTAAAGCTATATGCAGCTAAAATGGCATCCTTGAAATGCAGGTTCCTGAGTGTTGGGCAAAGCATCCTGCATATGCTACGGAAAGAAATCGCTGGCTGAGAGCACCAAGTAAAGCGTCAAAAATGCCAGGCGCTGGGGCATCCTTAATAATGACCTGGAGGAGGTATGGAAGAGATAACTCTAATTTTCACCCAACGAGGTGCATCATCAAGCGCATATTTACTACTAAAAAACCTACTTTTCATCACCAGATAAAAATCTGGTAGCCTTCTCCCCAGAGGTGGCCACTGCCAGATGCTTGGAAGAAGACACGAGATGCTGGATGAGATGAATGACCTTGAGAAAAGGGTGCTGGTGTCGGAGGGTGCTGAGTGAGACCAGCCACAGCTTATTTGTCAGCACCTTGCTGCAGCATTTGAGGTGGTTTGCAAGTGAGATCTGGATTTTGCCCTTTGGGAAGATATTTAGCTCTAGAAACTAGCAACAGGTGGGAAGGCAGAGTCTTGTCTTCATTCCGGTAGGCATGATGTTTTCAGATCTGCCCAAGTCCATGGAGAGATTTTGCGTTAAGAGTAGCTCTGAGGGCATGAAGGAACCTTCATCAGGTTCGTGTTGTCCACCCTCAGGAGTGAAGCTGTACTCTCTTTCAGGCAATTTGAGTAAAAATCCTGAATGGAGTCAGTCTGGAGGCACAGAGTTGGATTTTGTGCGTGTACCAGGCTGACATGGGACTGCCCAGCTGAGATTCATTTTCTGGGAACCCACGTCCACTATACTATAGAAAAAAGCCTTTTCTTTAACCAAACTGAGGTCTTCTAATTGGAAAAAGCATGGAGGTATACCCCATACAAACAGCTCTTCTCTGGAAAAAGAAGATACATTCCTCCTGCAATGTTGGTACCTAAAATGGACACTCTTACCTCACACATTGGACTGCTCCATGCCTTGATGCTCTGGCTTCTGAACTGAAAAAAAAAAAAAAAGGAAGAAAAGGGATTAAAAAAAATCAAAAATGTGGGTTTCCATGGAGACAACCGTTCTGTTCTAAAATCTGAGGGCAGTCAAGCTCCGTATTTTGTGTCTTGGTACAGATGCTTGGGTTTAACTTTAGGGGAAGGGTTGGCTGAGGCTGGTATCTCGGAGCGGAGCTGTTTGGCAGGGAGATTTTTTGGTGTGGGGGTGTGCTTTGTAGGATTCTGGGGGTTTCAGTTGAAAAGGGGGAAGAAAACCCTCTTCATTCCTCTACAGAGAGATCTCCCAAAGGAACAAAAGAACTGCAGAGGGATGATGAAATCATAGGGATGATGAAATCATCTGGGGCATAACCAGCATCTCAAGATGTCTAGAACAGAAGATCCAGCCTTCACCTAACATCTGCCTTTGCCAACAGGGAGAAGACAAGCATCCTCTCCCAATCAGGAAGCGCTTGAGAAGTTAAAGATGACTTGACACAGCCAAGAGCACTGAGATGAAGGTAGTGGTGAAGAAAAAGGACCTTGGGCCCCAGCATGCTTTCGCTTGCCACACATCTGCTCTTTCGGCAGAGATTTCACAAGCTCGGTAATGATGTGTTGGGTTCTTCATAGTGGCTCCTGAGCTCTTGATACATTGGGGCTTAATTGATTAGCTTTTCATGGTTTTGATTGCAGCAGCTTTGAGGAATTGCAGGGAGTGAGGAGCAGGAGGTGACAGGAAACATTAGCACTTCATTTGGAGAGCTGGGCTAATGGTTTGTGTGCGGGCAAAAAAATTCGAATTAATTCTCAGGGAAGAAATCCTGCCTTGACAAAAGTGAGAGCTCAAATCTGCTAACGACATGTCAAACCAGGTGGCGAGGAGCTGCTGCCCGAGGCTTAACCCACTGCAGGATTTAAAGCGGCGTGGTGTTGAGATACATCGCCAACCCTTGAAGCTCCTTCCAAAACATCTCCCCGGGGCTTTCTAAGGCCCGAGGTTCAGGAAGCGTGGGCAGATTGCCGCCCAAAATCAGTGGAGGGGTGAAACACCAGCAGAGCCATGGGCCACTTCATTATTTTTTATTTTTCAGATGATCTTATGTTGGACAGGGAGACAGGTGGAGGGAATATCTGGCAGGACAGCTGGATGGAGGAAGCATTTCTTGGTTCATCAAGAGATGGACAAGGACAGCAAGAGGCCTGCGCACTCCCCTTCTGTACCTCTCCAGTATCTACTAACCTCCTGTGACACGCAGGTGTATAAATGTACATCCCCTAGCAAACAGAGCCCCAATGTATAGGGCTGTTGCTTTTTCCCCATCATATTTGTTGCTGCTTGTTGGAAATCCAGGAATCCTCAAAGCCACCCCTTGTGCAGCGAGAAAGGGCTCCTGCGATAAACCAGCTTTGAACCCCCCCTTTATCCGGACACCCCTTCCCTCCTTTCCATGGGGAAAAATCCCAACAGGAGGATTTACTCGCGGCACAAATCTTGAGTGGAGGCTGGAGAAGGGCAGCTCTTCGAAACTACCCCTACCGTGGGAATACGAATGCTTTGGTTCAATAACATTTAACAGCGATTGCCTCGGCAACCTCTGGCCTGCTGTGATTAAATATTAATATTCTTCTGCCCTGTGCTCTCGTTCTGTTTTTTTTTCTGGTTTCTAAATGAAGCTGCCCAGTCTCAGCCTTCCGTCGGAGCACAGGGATGGGGTATGGATGCGGCATGGGAAGAAACGCTGGGTTCGACCGCCCCAAATAAAGCTCCGAGCTTTGCTCTGAGCCTTGTAGGAAAAAAAAAAACAACTCGACGAACCAAGCCAGGCTACAAAGCTGCTGAACTCGAGAGAATTTAATAGCACTCAGCCACCAGCAAAGCGATTAAAGGCCGGGTCCTACTTCTGTAAGCGCCTCGTTGACGGTTTCGCCGGGCGCCTCGCGGCACGATATAACTAATCTGCTAACGGGCCAGGAACGTTATCACACGTCTGCCTGGTAGAAACAGGGATGCTGGAATGAATTGCTGTGATTTTTTTAATGGTCTTTGGGGGGAAGTGAGGGAAGAGGGCGGCAGGTCGGTGGCTGGTTTGCTGTGCAGTGTGTGGGGGGGTTGCTGGGGGTCTGGTTGCCCTTTGGGTACCCAGTGTGGGGAGAAGGGATGTGGGGCTGGATGGTCTCAGAGAGGAGGAGGAGGAAGGTGGAGGGAGGGGTGAGTCTGGCTAAAGCAGGGCTGTGCTCTCTCACCTTTTCTACTGGGTAATTTCAACTTCAGGTTTCGGCTTTTGGACCAAAATAAGCCCTATTTCCCCCAGAATTTCATATAGAAGATCTATAGAAAAGAAATTGAACTTAACAAAGGCTTTTTGCTGTGGACAGTGCAATGTTCCTGTTGCTCAGCATCACCATCTTTTCAGAGAGGCTTTGTTTACTTGAGAAAACTCCAGATTTGTTGGATTTGGGGATGCCTCGGGGTTTGGCTTGCTCCTTTTGGTCCCCGGGCTTGGCCAGCATCAGAAACGAGCTCCCAACATGTCGAGCCCAGTATGGCCCACAGCCGGCAGTGACATCCCTCGCTCCCGCTGTGCTGGTGCCTGCTTCCCTGCTGTCCCCTCTCTCTGCCTCGGCAGCAGATGATTTGCTCGACCTTTAGATGGGAGATCTACAGAAATCAGCCAGGCTGATGGGGAATTTAACGCTGATTGAGGAGGTAATGTGGGTCTCCTCGACGCGCCCCGGCGGGCTGGGGCCAGCTCGACGCTCCCGGTGGTTATAGCTTTCAGATGAACTTCACAGTCGTGGCCCTGTTTAATCTGAAGGGATCATTTATTTTAGTTTTAAGGGACTAAAGTGGGTGAACGCCGATGTCTCACTGCTGCAGTGGCTGAAAACCTGAGCGACTCGGCAGCCGTACACTTGGCTGAGGTGCTTCATCCCACAGGAGGCTGCATCCAAGGGGTGGGAGAAGCATCTCTGGGCTGCTCTGGGTACCATAGACTGTATTTCCCCAGCTTCCAGCACCCCTATATCTCTGCTTTATAGAGATTGACCAAATCTAACAGCGGGGTGAGAGCAAGACCTGTGAGTCCTTGGAGGAAACCAGGGAATGCAAGCAAATTTTCTTGCGGAAAACCACGGCTGAAAGGCTAGGAGGCAGCTAATCTTTTTAAAACAGGCTTGAGGTGCTTTGCAGAAGAAGTAGCGTGGTGAAAAGTCATAATGACGTGGTGCCTTTGGTATAAAAGGCTCTGCTCCTCCCAGCGCTGCCTTGCAGGAGGAGGTGGCTGGTGTCTGTAGGTCTGGGATCTCCCCTGGAAAGCACCCACTCTTACAACCGGTTGGCAACAACCCCGTTGTTCCAGCTCCAAAAAATAAAAAAGTTGCAAAATAAAAAGGACAACAAAATATATCCAACCCCAAACAAACACGTCGATTAGTGTAATCAGCTCTAATGAGGAAAGGGAAGCCAAATTCAACACTTTGCCTTGCTGTTTGGGTTGGCTCGTTGCAGGCAGCCCCGCTCCTCCGCCCCACGCGTGTTGGGGGGCAGCCGGGGCATCACGGGAGCGCGTGGCCCCGCCATCTCTGACGGCTTCGGGGTCAGTGCCGGCGTCTGTTTTCCTTCTGCTTGTCACCCCGTTTATGGGAAGGCGACAGAGGGTAAGTCCCTGACTAACGGCGTTCCATCCGAAACAAAAGGCGATGATTTATAATTTGCCGTTATTGTGTTGCTTCGCGGCGCTCTGTCATCGCGAGCCAGCCCTGGCAATTGGGCCTTTGGACCGGGAGAACGAATTGCTTTTCCTTCCACTTCCCCTATAAATAATAATAATAATAATAATAATTGCCATAATGGCAATAATAAAACCCATCCATCTCCCCTGCTCCCCTCCCACGCGCATTGTGGCGAGCCCAACTTTCGGCATCGGTTTATTTATGGGGTGGATTCGGGCTGGTTGACTTTAACACGAGCTGTCGCCAAACAAATATCCCTGCGGCACACCGGGTATTAAAACCATCTTTCACGGATTCAAATCTTGCAAGAGGGGCCATCAGAGGAGCAAGGACCGGGACTGGAGGCTCGGCATTACTTTTTTCCCCCCTCTCCAATGAATTGCTATGGACTTAGCATCCTCATTTGGTCCCCACACCCTGGCTGGGATATCAGGGCTGTGCTAAGCCGTGGCCCAGAGGGACTGGAGGATGCAGCAGCCTCCGCAGCAGAAAAATCCATCACAATTAACCGCTCTCCTTTGCACACCCTGGATGTAAGGGCTTTTATTCATTTATTAGTGGTGCTGAGTCAGTTATTACGGGCTGGGCCATCATTACCGTCTCTGTGCGAGGTAACGGATGCTGGCTGGGATGATCAGACACTGTGGTGTGCGTGGCAGGTCTGCAAAGGTAGCTCAATCCACCCTGGGACTCGCTGCTTCTTTATGCCTTTCTTTTGTGGGATAAGGAGAGAGGGGGAAAAGGAGGGATATCTGCTGGAGAAATGGCACAAGCCACGGAATAAAACCTCACGGCAGGACTTGAGGGGGGGTCCTAGCTGTGTATACCCCATCTGGGAGGCAGAAAAAGTGGGATAAATGAGGAGGACAAGCTGCTATCCCAGAGGCCTGCATACGGTGGGTATTTCTCATCCACAGCCTGGCCCCGGGTGCGTCCTTTCACCCTTTGGATCCCCCCAAATCACACTGGTGAAGGTCTGTCCCAGGCAAGAAATTGGTCTATATGACAGAACTGGGGGCTGAAGGCAGCTCCACGATGCAAATGCTGTGTCTTGAAGCACTCAAGCCCAGCAAAGATTCCCTTTCCATGTTTGTTTTGGCAGGACTCCCATTAAGCACCATCCTAAAGAGCATCCCAAACCCTTCCAGAGTCCAAACACCTCGGATTCAGGTTCGCTGCGAATAATGAGCTTGAAAACAAAACAAAATAAACCAGATCTCTACTCTTAAAAAAAAACCAAAAATAAAACACTAGGAAAGTTGGCCCTCCTGACTCCTCCACTGCAGATTTTATTTTATTTTTTTAAAATTTTTTATTCCTCTCTCTTCTCATTCCCCCTGGAGAAATGATTTGAGGGACGGCTGCTGTCTCCCCTGCTGCTCCGCTGCTCCTGCAAACAGCCAGACAGCCATCACACAGCTCCTTTAATGGCCCAACAGCAGATATAGCGAATAAACCTAATGGGGAGCAGCAGTGCTGGCTCCCCAGCCGACGCCGCGCTCCCGAATGGAGCCTGGATGATGTCTCTCCGTAGATCCAGCTGCCGGAGGGAGCGACGGCCACAACCCACCATCACGGGCAAAGCTGCTGATTTATTCCAGGAGATGAATATGGGCACTTCTGCGGGGCNGCCAGCGTGGTGGGTGTTTCGAGGCTGGAGGATGCTGAGCTCTGCANCGGGGCGAGGAGCAGANCAGAGGTTCGGTGCAGACCNTGAGGGACAAGCGTGTCAAGTCATTTGGGATCCTGGTGGGACTTTGCTGCGAGCGGGGTTTAATCAGAGCCTGGCAAACAGTTTTCCTGAGGGTCGGTGGGACGAGCTGCGGGGAGAAGGGCCAGAACGGTGTCATTTCAAAGAGAGTGGGCAAAATGTAATCATATACGAGGAGGACTAATCCCGGATTTTCATCAGGGGTTGGAAGGGATAAACCATATCTAAGCACACAGCTTTCATCCCACGGGGCTTTGCGGAGCCCCGCTGAATTGCAGCCGCCTCCGGGGTGCGGAGACCGTGAGTGAGTGCGGGGAGGGGAGGACACCGCTGCCAAGGACATGGGTGGAGAGCTTGACTTCAGCTGGAGACCCTTATGGGAGGGGAAAAGCCTTTCTGCAGGGTCCTGTGCCCATCCATCACCATCTCAGGTCCTCTGCATTTTATGGGTACCCCAACAGTAGGCAGACCCACCCCGGTCTCATGGCCAGCATCGTGACCACTGGCTGGTGGACTTCGCTTTTCTCCTCCTAGTTTTTCCTCCTTATCTTTCTGGCTTCTCTCCTGAAGTACAAATTGACCTCTCAGAATTTTCTCCTTTAATGCCCTTGTTCTAAAATGTTAATAACTGGTCAGTGACAGGCTGATTAAGCCTTCCTTCCTCCCTTATTTAGATTGGTGTCACTGCACCAGCTCGAACGGAGCCGTAAAGAACATTAACACCCGCTCGGCACTGACAGGGCAAACTATTCCCTGGGAAATGATAAGGGCTTTTTCTGGAAACGAATTTGGCGCTGGCAAAACAAACGGATGCCTTGAGCTCCATCCATCTCCCTTCCTTTAATAACTTTCATTTGTTTGGTGCTATCTTCAGCGCCGATTAAGGTAACAGATGCTTTTTGTCCCAGCAGGGGCTTTTGCAGGAGCTTCAAGTGGGACGGCTCGACTTCTCTCCCCTCCTCCTTACCTCTCGGCTTGTGGGTGTAGCTTTCCTCCCCACATAGCACAGACGGGGGGCTGAGTGGCCCAAACTCTGTGCTAATGCCCCAAAACAACCTGCTTTTCTCATAGCATTGTATCTGTATCTTTATCTGTACCTGTACCTGTATCTGTATCTGTATCTGTATCTGTACCTGTATCTATATCTATATCTATATCTATATCTATATCTATATCTATATCTATATCTATATCTATATCTATATCTATATCTATATCTATATCTATATCTGTATCTTATCTAGGTCTGGGTTTTTATCTTTATCACCTTTATCTTTATCTTCTTTATCTTTATAATCTTTATCCTTACCTTTATCTTTATCCTTACTTTTATCCTTACCTTTACCTACAGCCGTTTATACCTATACCTGTTCCTATGTCTGTCCACATCTAAGTCCATATCAAAATCCACATTCATACTCAATTTCATATTAATAACATATATGTCAACAGCCATATTCATATCCCTGTACATTTCATCTATATCAATATCGATATCACTATCTATATTCTTATAATCTACATCCATATCCGTATCCATATAACCTGGATCTATAGCTACACCTATACCTGTGTCTCTATCCATATCCATATCCATATCCATATCCATATCCGTATCCGTATCCATATCCATATCCATATCCATATCCATATCCATATCCGTATCCATATCATTATCCAAACCTGTATATATAGCTACATCTATAAATGTCTCTATCCATATCCATATCCATATCCATATCCATATCCATATCCGTATCCGTATCCATATCATTATCCAAACCTGTATATATAGCTACACCTATAAATGTCTCTATCCATATCCATATCCATATCCATATCCATATCCATATAATCTGTATCTGTAGCTACACCTATACCTGCATCTCTCTCTATATCCATATCCATATCATCCATAACCATAAAATCCACATCTATATCTATACCCTCCTCATGCATATCCATGTCCATGTCCATATCCGTATCATCCATACCATCTGTATCTCTAACCGTATTTACCTAAACTGAGAGGGGGCTGGGGGATGTTGTGGGGCAGAGGGGGGAAGCGATTTGCGCTGGGGGGGTGAAGCCAACGCCCGGGGAAGGACCCAGGCACCCAGCCGTGAGTCCAGCGCTCCGACAGTGAGATCACGCTGCTGAGAAATAGCTGGTCACCGCTCACGGCTGTGACAGGAATGGCAAGCGCCAAAGCCGCTAAGCCTGGTCTTCTGGAGGAGATACACCCAGAAACAGAGCAAAATCCTTGCGATTGCTTTTCCCCTGGAAAGCAGATTGCCTCTGCTTGCTCAGTTTGGGCAGCTCTGGGCTGCGCGAGGGGGGAGGCACCCAGCAGGAGATGTCCCCGGTCTGGTCCTCATGGAAACCTGTATCTGTTTTGGCATTTCTTGCTCGAATGATGGCTCTCACAATCAGAAAATGCTTTTCTTTTTACCCTCATAGACTGAGAAGGTTCATTCTGGAAATGATGCTGCCATAATAGACCTGCAGCCCCTACCGAACCGTGTTGGGAACCCTAATTCTGTTTCTGCACCCCAATTTCATCACGTTAAAGGGATTTCAATGAACACTTACCCACCCTCTGTGGGTGGGAGAGTTGCAAAGGGAAAAGGCTGGAGAAGGGATGAAGCTGCCAGGGCTTTCGCCTGGCTGTGGGGATAAGTGTAGGAAGCCTTGCTGCGATGCCTGAGCGTGCCAAAATCACCTGTCACCCCGGCCCCTAGCAGGGCACAGCCTGAGCCTGCCCTAGGATGGGCTTGGAAACACGAAGTTGGTGATTTTAATTAACAGCAAAGAGAAGAGGGATTTCTTTCACGGGTGGGTAAGTACCGCATGGGGTAAATCAAGATTTTTTCCCTTTATAGGCTCTATCCCACTGTTTGGATATAATCTCTTATATAGCGAGAAATATGTCCCCCCC
>Ga0065711_1046431_pt1 | contig 12896 bp, 10 predicted proteins | sample Hoacrofraction12_FD_59098 | JGI IMG/M metagenome (GOLD analysis project Ga0065711, IMG submission 59098) | Hoatzin crop microbial communities from Cojedes, Venezuela - Epithelial fraction 12 v2 (version 2) | ecosystem: Host-associated > Birds > Digestive system > Esophagus > Crop | place... | reverse complement strand
GGAGAATAATCCTGGAAGACAAATGATTTATGAAAAGTTTTATGCAAAACCATACTAAGTACAGTATGTATCATCTTCATACTCTATTTCTGAACACACAGACCCAGGGTGGAACATTTGCAGCAGGTTTTGCATTTTTACTTGGTATCAGGACTAAAAATAAAGACAAAGGACAGAAGTCTAACACAGAGTAGAGGAAAAAGTCCAAATGAAATAGCAAGACCCTAGGCCACGAAAGCAGCAGAGATTACTTGGACTAGTATAAAAAGGCATTCTTATTTTTAACCAGGAATAAAATCACTGAAGCAACAATACTTAAGAAAGATGAAAGGAAATAATGTTGAATAATGTTAATGTGTTGAATAATTAAGAGGACTGCTAGGTCAGATGGCCTATTGGGAGAGCGAGCAGCTATCTATGACTAAACAAATACTTAGAAGTACAAAAGTTAGGAAAAAAATTGGCAAACAAGCAGAGACTAATCAGTTTTGATTGAACGACTCTTTGTGAGAAGTATAAAAATATCTTCATCCTGAGTAAGCAAAGTAAACAGATCCTGCTGGGATTATTTCTAAACGTAACAAGCAGAGAAGACCAAAGGGACACTAAAACAAAGAAAATAATTTCTCCGTTTATCTGATGGTGTCAGAGCCCACAATCAAGCTTCTCTTACCTAAAAAATTACCTGCCTTTGGAGTCCTCCCATGGGGACAATATTAATATTCAGAAATCCTGTGCCACAAATAATTTTAGTGTATGAGGATATTAGCAAAGAGGTAAAGGTATCTAGTAATGCTTACAACCTTCTCTGGCAATTACAGCGTTTCCTACTGCATGCAAGTTGGCACCTTTATCTCCACCTCTCCAGCTGTACGTGTGGACAAAGCCAAACACAGCAAAACCCAATGGGCAGCTGCTGTGTGAAGAAGCAGAGCAGCGGGTTCCACACAGAGGTAGCAGAAGTTGTCTGCATTATATTTGGGCCATATTTCCACAAGGGAACATGTCCAAGTGTAAAAAGCACCATATATCTTCTGCAAGATACTGAAGACCAAAAGGTAAAAAGGGCTAAGATTAGCTTCCTGCGTGGAAAGCCTCACTTGTCATAAAATTCGTCAAAATATTGATCTTATTGCATGGTAGAAGTGCATATCTTCTTCCATTTTTCATTAGACATCCCTAATGCCACGCAATGATGATTCCTCTCTATTCTTCTGCACTGCAATGCGTTTTCGTAAGTACACAGCCATAGAATAGATTGATACCGTAGCTGGAAAGGAAAAAGTTGCAGCACCACCAATATACAGTATGAAATTAAAGACATGCAATAAATTCCAAGCAAAAAAAAGCTGCACTGGAACCCAGGAGATGAGACTTATATGGGAATGTTTCCAAGGAAGACTCTCTTACGCTTCACTAAATCCTGACAATGTGTGTCTGTTTAAACCACACGTTATGCTCAAATTCACTGGAGTACAGAAGTCAAGGCTGCAATGACAGGGAAAACTATTGGATATGTATCATTTTACTTGCCATTCAGTGTGGGAAATTATTTTAACATAGCCAGAGTCAGTCTATTTGCCTAGTATGTATCTTTTTAGAAAAGGAACAATACATAAATAATAATCTTTAAACACAGCAAATTTGTTATACAAAAGATTATTACTTACCAAGGCTCCCACACATCAATCACAAATCTCTCTGTGCTTTGCCTTAGGTGTTCCCTGACAATTCTACACACCACTGTGAAAAAGATTCAAACCTGTAACAGCCCATTCACAATTATTCAGCGTATTGACAACAACTGCCAATAATCCTACAGCCAAAAGCATTACTGGAGATTTCTGAGATAGCCCAGTAAATCCTCTCATTCTTCCACGGCTGGAAAATACAGGCAGCCCTTGCACCTCCTCCTGGGGGATAGTAATGCAGGGTACTAAGGAACAAGGAGGTGTTACGAGTTCCAGGCTTACTGATACCGCCACTGACCTTCTGGTTTTTCTGTATTCATCCCCTGGGGTGGCAGGCCTCATCCTTCACCTGTCTGGAGGAGAATTTCACAGTCTTCCTGCACTGAAGGTGGGATTTAACTCATCTAACTTCAACCATATGAAAGCTATTAATCTGAACTAAATTGACTTGGTTTCCTCTGTAGTCAGTAGAGGAACATAAAAGATGTAGAGGATGACAGGTCACATCTATCTTAGGCTCGGTACCATTGGTACTGCATGAATTACTCATTAGATGTTACTCTTTTTGCATAGCAAGAGCCCAGATGACAGCTTAGACTAGGTGCCTAGCTTTAATAACTGTTAAAATTAATTAAGACAAATTCCACCCTAGGATGAGAAGTATCCTTTAACTTCCAGTATATCAACCATGCTGACATACCAGTTCTGGCTGAATTCAGACGCCTGAAGTTCTTTCTCTTAGAGTTGCCCATGGCACATGGGACTTTCAGGGAAGAAAGAGCCTCCTTAAAAATAAATGTTATTTATTTTAGCTATAAATGTTTGCCTTACAGAAAATAATGTACACATAATCAGCAAACTGTCTACATATATTTCTGCCATGTAACTTCAACTATAAGTCAGGCAGACCTAATTTCTTCAGCCACCACGAGCGAAGCCTGGTGTCTTTCAGGTGCTATGGACCATGAACACTTCTCCGTTTCTGTCCCTCTCTCTCATGTCTCTTTTAATCCCACCAGTTGTTTAAATTCACATTTCATTTCTTGTCCTTATAGTCTGCTGGAGAGGGAGCCAAAAATGTAAGACTCCTCATTAATAACAATTAGCTGTCTAACTTTGAATTAGCTAGCTTGATGCATTCCTTTTCTTCTTTTTTCCTGTTAAACAAATGCTCCCACACAGGATACGGAAAATACCAAAGACACACAACATACCAGTACATGAATAGTCAAGCAATGTAGAGTATTCAAAACCTATCAGAGGGCAGTTCCCAATCTGTCACTGAAAATAGCAAATTCCAGGGTTGGTGACACCCTGTGGATTTCACCCCAGCAGCTGACTGGCTGCCAGCTGCCTGCTGAATCTCTTTTTCCTGCTTCTAGCAGGCATTATACGATATTTAAAGGCTACTGAGTCTAAAGCGGTCCCTGAATTTAAAGTTAAAATACTACCTTAAGAAATTCATGGTTGATGCAAATGATCAGTAACTGAGATTAGTAGTAAACAAATATTCAAAGTAAGCTATAGCCTCTTCAGCCTCCCACTGAAGAAACCAGTCTTGTTCTTACAAAAGCCAATACCTTCATTAGAAAAAAAACCTGCTCTGAGCTTTTTACGAGCAAGAAAAACAAGATGCAGTCATAGCTTCATGGTAAAACATGTATTAGAATTGTATGAGTGAACTAAATGCTTTCTAGTAAATGACACAGTAAAAATAACACCAGAATTTAGCATAGAAATAGTAACTACAGATTTCTGTGGGGTTTTTTTTAAATAAATGAATTACTACAATTATTGAAACAACATTTAGGTTTGGAAATACACCAGAATGTTTTAATATTATATTTCAAACAGTGACCACATTTACCAAATGTGCACAAATACTCAAAGCATGGTTGTAACATTGCTGTTAAGTCTCGGATTTTTAAAACTGAGCACAGTCAGCTTGCATCGAGGGCTCACATCTATTGCAGAGGACACAACCTCATTCTTACACAGTACTCTGTGACTTTAAAGTCCATTTGGATTTTAATCTTCTGCCTTTGATACAGCACTACAAAGAAAAGAAGTGAAACCATGAACCTAGATCTTCACAAACTTGGGGAAAATTTTGGTGGGGTCTCGCATTTTGACTTGAATGCCTCAAATTACTATTTTTAAATTATGCACAATTTTCTACCCTCCTTTACATATTTCTCCATGGACTATTATTCCTTAAGATAAAGGAAGCTCTCTGGCAGGTGCCATACACACTGCTGCACCAAAAAAGGCAGAAATTCCAGTTGCCCATGCTCAGTGTTCTTGTTTCCCAGTATCCAGATTTGGGTTGACCTTGCCCATGTGAGTGAGCTTACTGCCAGCACATTTCGTTTTGAAAAACCATACCATATTGTTTCCTTCTTACATCTGTGTTCATGCTATTTGCATGTGATAACATCCCATATATTATTTCTGTTCTAAAATGGTGAGCAAAGGAAAAGCAATGTGCTGACAAGAGTTTAATCCAAGAAAAGTTAAGGAAGAACAAACTAATGAATAGAAGTGGCTTGTCAAGTGAGCGTTTTAGGGACAACATCTGCGGTTATCCAGAGGTGTGACCTCCATCCCATGCGCACACAAGTAGACCAATTCAAGCTCCACTGCCATAACCTGCTATTCAATTCACGTAAGCAAGCTTTTATTGCCAACTGTATCTAGTCCCAGTTCTAGCCAAGGAAGCAAGTTTGGTCCAAGCACATATAAAACACTATAAAAATTATCATTATTGTTGACTTGTATCATTATGTATCTAAGGGCCCTATACACAGCCTCCTCTTTACAGATCCTGTGTGTAAACAAGGGTTGCAGCACTGGTAAGCACAACTTACCTCAAAGCACATTTGCCAGAACTGAGAAGAGAAGCAGTCACAAAGATGGCTCTATGGATTCGGAGGAACTCGGCCCTGTAGAAACACCTGCTGCATGTCTCACAAACTATGCTAAATGAGATTTTTACCAGGCCAACAACATTTGTTTGTTTAGTCTCCTCAGCTGCAAACAATTATAAATTACACCTCAACAGCCCCAGCAGTGGCACAGCAACATTTTCTGACAGCTACTGTCCCTACTCCTGTATGAGGAAATCTAAAATTATAAAGCTTTTAGCAAGAAACAGCACAAAATACACAATTTGAGATATAAAAATGAAATGCTCCAGGTCTGCCTGGATCTGAAGCCAGACAGCTGCAGCTTTGAATGTCATGAGAAACCATCCATCCTACATGCTGTGAACCAGTCAGTCCAGTTTTTAATGATCCGGATTGCACATGAGCTCTGACACCTGACTTGAAACTTGAAATGTCTTGGAAGTCTAATCAAAGCTGTCGTGGGTATTTCAAAATGTCTCGTAAAGATATTTGAGTGAATACGCACCTAGTAAATACTTAGTGAGCTAGCTGGGATACTAGAATGAATCACTACACTGCTTCTTCAATGTCTTTCTTCTAGGCAAGAACATCCATAACTCCCATTCAATTTTATCTTTCTAGTTATTCATATTCAAAATCTTTCATTCTTGCCACGAAGCCCACAGTTTATAACGTATCTGCTGAAATACCAGTTATTGCATTTCTGACAGAAATAACCCACTGCGGTTGCTGGAGGAAATAATCAGACAGATTCAAAGATCACTTCACGGCAGTTAAAAGTGGTTATTGCTTCAGTCTCACTGCTTCTCACCTTAATTCACATGACTTTTACGACCGCTCTGTCTAAGCTTTTCAATACGAATATTAAAATACTTGGAAGCCATCCTTGTTATTCACTTGACTTACCCCACCCACAGATTAAAGGGATATTTTTCTCCAGCTGAATTTCATTCAACTTTTCTCAGTTCCTTTTCATTTTCAACCCCTCTTTTGTTATTATCAGCTTATTGAAAGAGATCTGCATAAACCTTTGAAAATGCACAATGTTCTAAATGTTCTAAAATGTTCTAAAGCTATATGCTGAGCTCACCTCAGATCAAGGGCAAGAGAGTCATTCAGCATGCAAAAATTATTTTAAAACTAATGCTTCGTGCTCCCAATATCTAGGCTATTTAATGCCTAATCCATAAGACAACACAGCATGCATTACACTGGCCATGTCACACCAGTTACAAAGAATTACAGGAGTCTGAAGCTAGGATTTAAAGGTAGGAGGGTAATAATTTTCAGTAAATTTGTCACTTTTCAAATTTGTTACAAATCAGAATATTCCCATTTTGTAAACTGAAAGTGGAGATTAAGAATTTGGGTAACCATACCCTCTGGTAGTCCTTCCTATTATAGGTGTTTGGGGAGATAACTAATTAACCAGGCTCATACTCACAGAGTAATCTAGGAAAGCGTAACAGTAGGGACAACACTTCCCAAGAAAGAGGGCAATCATGTTGTGGCTCCCCCCTTCAACAGTTTCTCCTTAAAACCCAGTAACAGTTCTTTAGCAATTTTATCTGCTGGAGTTAGCTAGGAGAAGCAATAAATCAATGGATCTTATTGCTACCTTTGCCATATATCCTCCATACATCTTTTGCAGTGCAAGGCTCTCAGGAAATTGCCAGAACTTTGTATACTTGGTATTCAGAAATTCTTGCCATTATGAAGGCTTGGATTTACCTTTGTATTTGCATAGTCTCACGTACCACAGGAACTGTATAGTAGGTTCCCGGTTCAGGGTGAAGATGTGCTATTAATTTCTGTGCTCCCCAAAAGAAATGCTCTATCTTTTCTCAAACAGGGTATCTCAGAGAATCACCTTCTCAGACAGTTATGGCTGATACATCCATAATCAGGTCCCCAAGTTTGAAAAACTGCTGCAGAAACTTTTAAAAAAACCCACTCTATAACCAATTTTTAAAATATATATTACTTTCGGTCTTTAAAATGAATATCCTTATTCCTTCTTCATTCACTCTATTGGGGAATGATATGCGGAGGTGCCACGGAAGCTGGGAACTGAATTATTCATCTATTAGCAGGAGCAAAACGCTGAAGAAAGAAGTTGTTGAAAACTCTTATACATAGAAGAAAAATTCCTAGCAAAACATGATCACATTCCAGCAAATGCAGCAGTATAAGCTTCCAGCACATAAATGCAAGCTCCAGCCAGGAACATCTGATATCCTCCAGTTTCCAGCCACAATTCAAAACTTCATTCCATCAACCACCAGAGGTGGGGTTTTTTTCTTCACTGCTATCTGACATTTTTCCTGCAGCTATCACAAATTGACAAATATCATGCTTTACCAGGAGTATGTATCTTTGCTTAAATGTACTGAGAATGTATTTCAATACAGCAAGAGCCTGTACTTTTTAGCTTTAAGGAATAAATTTGTCACCTTCCAAGAGTCTCCTCAAAGTGACAGATGTTTATTTTGTTATTGGTCACTCTAGGGTATCCTACGTTTTTGTACCAATGTTTGGAAGCAGCCTAGGAATTACCTATTGATTAATATTCACCATGCTAATAAATACTTGCATTTTGCTCCTTCAGTGCAGCAGTGGATATACTGCAGCCTGTTTGAACCTCTAAAATACGCACTCTGCAAACAAACTATGGACTCGTAGTTTCAGCTCCTGAATTTAGCGGGGAAGAAAAAAAACCCACCTCTGAAAAGTATTAAAGCACATTTATAGTGAGTGTATCTCTTGCAGTTTGGTTGACAGATTGAGATCCTTTGCATAATAAATCCAGTGGATATTTTTAATTATGATTCACTTATTTTTACATGGGTGGCAGGCCTAGGGTCCCACAAAGGGAGAGAGAGAAATACCTTCTTTGTACCTCAGTATTACCTGACCAAGCACCATCAGTAGACCTGTTAAATCTTATGCATTCAGTATGAGACTTGAAAGCTTCTCCATCAAAGTGCCTGCAGTTGCAGAACAGAATCACAGCTTCTCTCCTGTTCCAGGTTCCCATCTGCCAGATCCATCTGGACCCTGATCCATCACGCACTGATTATCTGCATCTGGTACCCGAAAACAGAACAGGAGCAAAGGCAAAGTACTACACTGCAGCTAAAGAAGGTTCCAACAAGTGAGCTGCCACAATTAAACACTCATATACACTGGCACTAAGACACTGGTCCCATCTATTGACCCATCCATCCCATATATGGGGTCACATACAGAGACAGGGCTGAGAAGTCTCTTGCACAATGGAAATACTGAAGAAATTTTATATAAAAAGAAGTAGTTTAAACAATACCTTATGCTGGCATAAACTGGTACTGTTGCCAAAAAGTGCAAGCCTGCCCTCTTCTTGCCTGTTTTCTTGTTCCTGTCCTTGTGTTATCCCCTCCCTTGAGCTAACACAAACATTTGTGCGGTTGCCTGATGAATCAGGAAATGGAATATATCTAGATCAAAAATCCTCTGTTTCTTGTCAGGCTAGTTTCAACCTAATTAAATTCTGAATGTAATTCAGCACGTAATTCACAACATGACCATGCAAATGCTTGTGCTGACCAAAGGAAGCAATAAACCTATAGGCAGGAGCAGGAAGGATTGCTCCTTTTAGTGGCAGTTCTGCCTTATTCTAGCTAAAAGTGATCAAAGGCTAACTATTAGTGTCCAGTTTCAAAGCTCATCAACACGATTTGAGAAGACAGTGCCCCCATGAGCAGTGGACTGTCCCTCCTCACCTCCCCTGACCACATCTCCCCACTCCCTTTCTCGTGGAAGAATTACTGAATGTGCAGGTAAGTCTGATCAATCCACAGATCCCACGGAAAGCCACCTTTCTGGTGAAGCTGATTTTTAACGGGTCCACTGAGCTGAACTGACTCCCTGCACAGTTGCACGGCTGCGCCAACACAACAAAGAAGGTTTGAGCTCACAGGTGAGAGTTCCCTTTAGCAGGCAGTGCAGCCACAGATCATCAGCTTGTTCCAAGCATGAAACTGCACTTTATTTATAGTCACCTTTTGCAGTCCATCAGAAGCAAAGGTTTAAAAGCCCTAGTTTTCTGGATTTTCAGACAAGCACTACATTGTACATAAAACCATCAGAAGCAGGTGCTAATTATTCCCTCTCACACAGAAAGTTCTCTACAGTTTTTTACTAAACAAGTATCTAATACTCACTGAAAACATTTTAAATACATGAAACAATATAAATGACTTTTGGAATACTCCATTTAATTTGTAAATATAAAAGTGCTAGACAGTAATTTTTGGCATGTTTCTCAAACACATTTTTTCTCTTGCGCTGCTTTATGCTTAAAAGTAAAGGCTCTAACAAAGCAACGATGCTTTTGTGCTTTAGTACATCTATATCAGTGTGTCTCTTTTAGGTTTGTCAGAAAACATTTCTCAGGTTAGACAGCACAACTGTAATATTTCATACACATTGCCTGCAGACTTAGCGGTTTGAACAGAAAAAACAATTGGCAGTCCTTTTCCACATCCTCAGGACTTCACCAGCAATGAAATAGGGATCTCTGCAGCTATGAGGATTACAGTCATTTGGTCAGCCACTGACTGACACTAATCACCAGTACAGCAGAAACCATGCTGAAACCAAAACGGTATGGGCATTGGAATCACAGTATCTAACAAGCATTACGGAATTCTTCGCAAGGCACTGCTGCTGTATGGCACCATCTGTTCAAGAGGGCTCAGTATTGGGGCCAGTTCTGTTTAATATCTTTATCAATGATCTGGGCACGGAAATTGAGTGCACCCTTAGCAAGCTTGCAGATGACACCAAGTTGGGCGGCAGTGTTGATCTGCTCGAGGGTAGGAAGGCTCTGCAGAGGGATCTGGACAGGCTGGATCGATGGGCCAAGGCCAACTGTATGAAGTTCAACAAGGCCAAGTGCCGGGTCCTGCAACAACCCCATGCAACGCTACAGGCTTGGGGAGGAGTGGCTGGAAAGCTGCCCGGCAGAAAAGGATCATGGGGTGTTGGTCGACAGCCAGCTGAACAGGAGCCAGCAGTGTGCCCAGGTGGCCAAGAAGGCCAATGGCATCCTGGCTTGTATCAGGAATAGTGTGGCCAGCAGGAGCAGCGAGGTGATCGTGCCCCTGTATTCGGCACTGGTGAGGCTACGCCTGGAGTACTGTGTTCGTTTTTGGGCCCTTCACTACAAGAAGGACATTGAGGTGCTGGAGCGTGTCCAGAGAAGGGCAACAAGGCTGGAGAGGGGTCTAGAGAACAAGTCTTATGAGGAGTGGCTGAGGGAACCAGGGCTGTTTAGTCTGGAGGAGGCTGAGGGGAGAGCTTCTTGCTCCCTACAACCACCTGAAAGAAGGTTGTAACGAGGTGGGTGTTTGTCTCTTATCCCAAGTAACGAATGATAGGATAAGAGGAAATGGCCTTGAGTTGCATCAGAGAAGGTTTAGATTGGATATTAGGAAAAATTTCTTCATGAAAAGGGTTGTAAAGCATTGGAACAGGCTGCCCAGAGAAGTGGTTGAGCCACCATCCCTGGAGGTATTTAAAAGCCATGTAGACATGGTGCTTAGGGACATGGTTTAGTAGTGGACTTGTCAGTGTTAGGCTAATGGTTGGACTCAGTGATCTTAAGGGTCTTTTCCAACCTAAATGATTCCATGATTCTATGATTCTATCTTTAATTAGCAACCCATTTTAGACAGAAATATTCCAAATATTCACACTTTCTCGTGAGTTTTCTTATTCTCTTTTCAACAGACATAACCCCCTAGCTTTTAAAGTAATCAGCAAAGAGCTAAACGTGTTCCTTATGGTCTATAGTCTCTGCAACAAAATCTGCCCTCAAAATGCTTCCTCATAGTCCATAAAATTCTTCATAATTGGCAAAACATTATTTTAATACTTGGCTTCCCTAGTAAATAAAGCTGTCGTAACAACTGGCTCTATTCAAAGCACTGGGACCCAGCACACAAGCTGACAACGATTCATCTCTTGGCCCTAAAGGTCTTTTTATCTCCAATGCTTATGTCATAGTTATGTCATAGATATCCATCCTTATTGGCTCAGCTCTTGGAAGGAAACTGGATGTCAACCTGCTGGACAGATGATTTACAATAAGATCTTCCCGTGCAATTTCAGAAGCAGTCCTTTGATAACATACAGGCTCTACACTGTTGCCAGGTTTAGGCAGGGGTTGCCTTGTCACCAGCATGTAGATATAGAGTACCAGCTGTGCCAAGCTACAAATTTGATGAACTGAGGAGCAGTTGTTTGAACGTGAGAGCAGAAACTGAAGATTCAAACCACATGAAAAAAACCAAAACAAAACAAGAAGTTTAATCTATTCATATTAGAGCAGGAATGAAAGACATGAAACTAAGTCTCTATTTGACAGGTCTTTTCCTCCAGTAGCTTGATGTTTCAGCAGCAATTCTATATGCTCAACTAAAACATACTTTACATGTAATATAATCTTGTGTACAGCATATGAAAATAGACATCAATATGAACAAAACAGCTAGCTGCAGTCCTTGGTGCTCTTTACATACAGATACCTATTGTCTTCATGATATTGCAATTGCAAGTCTATTTCTGCCAAATGGACTGTGAAAATCAATAGCAAACTCCATTTGCTAAATAACATTTGCAAGCTTTGACTTGGCTAAGGAAATCTGGACTCGGATGCCAGCAAGAACTCCATGGAAATCCTTACTCTTGCCATGTGGTCACTAGCGGGCAGCTTTGAGAGACCGAAGTCATTTTGATATCAGAATCTGAACTTGCACCTGTGTATAAAAAAATTGACATTTAACAAACAGGCAAAAGATTTTTCCTTACATAAATGACTAGAAATAATTCAATTATGCTTAGTAATTGTGTTGCTGAAGATGCAGTCTTTTGAACAAACCAACCCAACCGGAATATGGTCATTAAAAAAACTTGTATATTTTTTTTCAAGAACCAGTGTGCTTGGTGAGGTGACTTCTAACTCTCTCACAAAGCTGTTATAAAGGCTAATATCAGGTCCACCCTCTTAATGTTGTTTATGAGTTGGGTAACAAAATAGCCTGCGGGTTCTAACTGACAGTGACTAGAAAAAGCCCCTGGTGCAGGTCAAGTCATTTCAGCAAAATATGTGTTTTGCTCTAACAGTCAAGCCTGGCATTCACCTATAGTGTTAGCCAAATTCCTTGTGCCACGGTATTCCTTAAAAAGTCCAAATATAGATACCTATATGGCAACAAGTCATTTTGGCACAAATAATTTTTAATTTGGGAAACTGATGAAAGCAATACTGGTCAGCATTAGCTGCCTCTTCATTAGGGTGACTGGGATCACTGTACCTTTACTAATGAAGCTACCATCAGTTCGTTGTAGAGAAACACAGGTGCTCAAATATTCAGTAAAGAATGCAAGGCTGCTTGCAAGGCCTTAGCATGGTGGCATGATAGACTGGGCAAGCTCTCTCAAATTCTCCACAAGGAAGGGATGGGGATTAACCTCCCTGCAAGACAGGTGTCCTGACTGATGCAGCAGAACCAGAGGAACAGAGAAGAGGAAAGGTTCGCCGGGGACACCCTCCTTCCCCTGCGCTGGCTCTCCATCCTCCAAGGTCAGAGATGGCCCCTGGTTCCCATAACCATCTCTGCTCCCGGTGCACTGACCCCACAGCCTTGTCCCGCTCTGCCCGAGAGGTATGATTACAAATTCAGTCATTTCCAGATTAATTTTTATTCATATTTTTTGTTTAAAGTAGAAATTTTGTAAAACAGACCTGGCTTCAGTTAGTGCCGCATGCTACTTTTAAATACTGCTGTACCACCTCTGAGGGCAAAAACTTGTCCTGTGCTGTTTTCGCTGCAAACCAGTTAGCCAGAGCCGAGCAGAGCTCTCGGCCCTGAACCCGGCGTGAGGAAAACACTCCTTGGCCCTCGGGGAGGGAAAAAGGCCACAGAACGCAAGCGAAAACAAACACACAAAACAGTTTTACAAAAACTTACAGCACTATCAAAACACAAACGTCACTGGTACGAGTGAAGGCACTTTTCTTTCTAATGCTTTGTACTCCTAGCGCGTGTACGACTGGGAAGAAATGCGGGATGACCGCGCCGTGCAGGCAGAGGGCGAAGGCACGGCGAGCAGAGCCAGGCGAAGCGCTCGTCCCGGGCCCCGGCAGCGGCGGCACGGCCGAGGGCGGGCAGGACAGGGCAGGGCGGGCGGCTGCAGCGGCCGCTCCTCAGGGGCAGAGGCGTGGCTGGGGCCGAGGGAGCGTCCCCGCGGCGGG
>Ga0065711_1046430_pt1 | contig 12897 bp, 8 predicted proteins | sample Hoacrofraction12_FD_59098 | JGI IMG/M metagenome (GOLD analysis project Ga0065711, IMG submission 59098) | Hoatzin crop microbial communities from Cojedes, Venezuela - Epithelial fraction 12 v2 (version 2) | ecosystem: Host-associated > Birds > Digestive system > Esophagus > Crop | place... | reverse complement strand
TTTTTTTTTTTTTTTTTTTTTTTTTTTTATTGCACTGAAGAAAGATGGACTAGATGAGCTACGACACGTGCTTAACCATCCATATGCTCTCCCTCTCACGCATGTGTTGCGTACATTGGGTTTTCCTCAGTTAAGTTTTATGTCAGTAGATATCAGAAGGGTGGAGGAAAGGTCCATCCCTTCATCATTCCCAAATACTTCATTCTTTCCATGCCCCCAAACTGGTTAATATTCCCACATTTTTTACCCTGTTACAGAAAAAGTCTTGTAGTTTTTCTTACTGTTAGAAGGCTAGGAAGAAATCTCCTAAGTCCAGCTACATATTCCATCTTTGCTGTGCCTATGAGGAACATATTCGCAGTTATTTGCAGGTTTCCATTTTCAACAAATATGAGCATTCTTATTAACCTTTGCACTGACACCATCTCCTAAAAAGGCCAGGGAGAACAACCGGCTCATTTGAAAAGTTTACACGAAGTCATGTGGACCAAGAAGACTGTCTTGATTATCCGGTTTGACTTCCTGTAATGCATTACAACCATAATTTTTGAATAAGCAATCCTGCAATTTTAAAAGGCCACTCAGCCCTGATTTAAAGAACGTAGACAACAGAAGTTTTGGACAGAAGAATCCCAGGCCGTAGCCAAGGAGACAAACTGGGCTGGCTACAAGGAAAGTCCTAGCATAAGAAAGATGGAGAAGTCCTGTTCCACTTGAATTGAAAGCTGCAATCATTCTTAAAAATAAATAAGAAAGTCATTCCTAAACGTTTATCTTGCTTCCTTCCCCTGGCAATTTGAAAGACAAAACAGCACACTCTGCAGACGCCTAATCAACTTTTAGCATTAAGTTTTCACATCTGCGACTTGCCAAAATGTAAACAGCTAATGATTTTTTCAAAAAGTGAATTAACCGTGTCACATTAGTAAGCCCTATGGTGTTAAAACGACAAAAAAACCCAGGTTGATTAAAAAAATCCTCAGGAATAGAACTTAATAGACTTTCTTGTTCTCTGTCTTACCCCAGTGTTGGTGGCTTGACTGTTTTCAAACAGAGATAAAAATCTGTGAGCACTGATTCGGACTTCCATGCCTCAACTTGTTCAGGGAGCAATACGCTCATTTGGAGCTTCCGATTTGACTAAATTACATTAAATCAACAGCACAATGGGGAAAATTAGGGAAGTACAGTGAGATATTCAGAAATATTCTACCCAACATTATCAGCAAAGTGTTATTCAACATAACCTGCTTCAAGAGTCAATAGTGCAGTTTTGAATGTCCGTTGAATTTAGATGTCATCTTCCCCAGTGCCTGGCAGAAGAAAATAAATGCTTACTACCACAGTGCTTTAGGAGCATGCAAATATTTTTTTTGTGGGGTAACCATGCTTTAAAATTACCATCACTATGACTAAGGCAAAGCACTTCTAGGGTTCCCTAACTCAGAGGGTGGGAAGTTGACACTTTCAATGAGTAAGCAGAAATCAGCCATGACTGTGCAGTAAGTTCTGCATGGCCAAAGGTGATGGTAATAGAAACTATTTCAATTTTTGTTTTTCTTTTTAAAAATAGCTGCAAACATAAAAATGACTGAACTACAGATGGACAGAATCTGTGCAGACCCGTAAAGCTTTTAGGAACAGAGGTGGATGCAGCTTGCTTAGGGCCTGTAGTATGGAATAAACACACATCATCTTTATCCTCAAGTGACCATATCCTTTACCGAAGTTCCACAACATTGAGCTAATTAAAGCTCAAACCTTAATTAGGGTAAAGAAAACTTATGCCCTTTATGACTTGAAATTAATAGGACTTTAATTGCTATCATCTGCAATGCTATTTTTCAGATTGGCTTTAATGATCATTGTGTAACTGTGCATGTGCTTTCGTAATACAAATAATTCAACCGTTTCAATTTTTTAAAATGGAACTAGGACAAGTCCACTTGATGAACTAATGACATGCAAAATTTCAGGTATTACCAGATATAAAGAAGATGCTAAAACTACATTTTCAAAACATCTGTAGTACAAGCTTGCAGTCTAGTAGAGCAATAGTTATTCTAGCAAACACCTCTGCTTAATTTGGTATGCATCCTTCATTACCTCATTCTTCTTGCTATCGCTAGTCTTTTTCCTGTAAACAATAGCTTCAAACTACCCAAGCAAGTCCTCAAAAACCCTCACTGAAAAACCTTTACATCTCTCGTTTCCAAAACCATGCAATAATCCACACTAGTATTTTGTGATATGCTCACAAGGTCAATATTTTCAAAAGAATTAATGAATAGTGAGACTTTCAATTCTGGAGTGCTAATTTTTTGATCCTGTAAAGAGGTTATTGGAGAATGAGTTTTAGGACCAAATAAGCCATTATCCAGACACGTGATGTCCACTGATGCACATCACTGACAGTCTTCTCTGGAGATAGAAATTCACCCCTTACTCCAGTGAACGTGGTAATGCAACAAATACTGAAAACTGCCACAATGCTACCAACCTCTGCATGATTTTCACTGCCAATCTTTCATTCCAAGGTGAGAAGCTTAAAAAATTACTCTGACCCTATTTTAAGATCACAGAGCATGGGGCAGGGGTTCTTTTTCAAGCAGGGCTTTGTATCATCTCTCTTATTCTTTTTCTTCTGCCCTCCCTCCCCAACCCTTGCCTCCTCACCCCGGCAGAGAGAAAACAGAACAGGTCTGAGGGTTGAAGGCTTGAAGCAGCTGAAGCTCCTGCTGGAGTGCGGTCCAAGAGTTCACAGAAAAGAAAGAGCCCAAGTTCCCTCACTGAGCTGTTATTCCTCCCTTCTCTTCCTCCCTTACAGCAGCACAGAAATCAACCAGGAAAAACATTTAATTGCTGCTTCCCTCTTTGCCTGAATGACTGGCATCCAACATAACACCAATGAGCTGGACCTTTCCTTAGGAAGCCTGAAGCTTCCAGCTGGGCATGGAGAGTAGCGTGAGCCGATGCTCCTTATGTAGAATGGCTAAATATCTTCACGCTCACTGCTGGGCATCTCCGCAGCAGTCAATATGGAACCATGTTTTTCTCCTCTCAGAAATTTAGCAGTGCCAGCTGGGTCATACTCACATATAGAGTAGGAATATTTTAGAAAAAGAAACCAAACAAAGACGACTGACAAAAAAAACCCAAACAAACACGCAACACCCACCACCAACAAAACCAAACACCTTAGAGTTACCCCTGGACAAGTTGTGTCATATGTTATGGCAATCAGGGACCAACACATTTAAAAACAAAATACCAAAGGATTGGTAAAAGTTTTAGGCAAGTCTTCAACACTTTCTCATGTTTTATCAAGGTATCAGTTAAACCTGCTTCTTTCAGCGAAACAGCACAGATAGCAAATCAAGACAGGATCTGATGTGAGCGATGCAGAAAGGGGTTTTTTTTAAAGTCAATGCAACTAGAGCACACTCCAAGAGTTAACAATGTAAAACAGAGGAAGGAGCTCTGAGGTTAAGGTTAAGGGCAGCATCACAAGGATAACAGACTGAAAATAGGAAAAGAAAAATGTTAAGGCTGACATTAGGAAAACATTTATTATCATGAGGATGATTAGATAATGGAATAGTTTCCCAAAGGAAGTTGTTGAGTCAAACACTAGAGGCATTCAAAGGAAACCTAGATAAAAACACCAGACGATTGATCTGGAGGGCAGCTCTGCACTAATGACCCAAGAGGCTCTTTCCAACTCATTGAGGATTCTCCTCTTGAAAACAACAATTCTGAGCTTTCCATAGCAACGTGTGAACAAAAAGTAAATGTAAAACATAGCACAAAACCACAGAAGACATTTAACGGGAACCTCGTTTTCAGCTTACAGATTTTTTCCTATATAGTACCAATAGTCTGTACGTATATAAGCATTTTTTACTTCTAAAAAATCCTACCACATATTGATCAGCACAGTGACACTGAGAAGATAAATGAAGCTATGAAATATGCTCTACAAAGAAATGACAGGAGCTATAATACTTGCCTTATGAAACACGATGGACATCATGAAGAAATCCAGCAAGAAATTTTCTGAAATGTCTCTATAGTCAAATCGGAAGAAGATTACAGTAAAGCTCAAAGTAACAAACTGATTGATAGGATTACAGAATGAGGAGCGGAGCAGTTTCATGCCAGCAACTGTTATCAGGATAATATCACAGCTGTAAGAAAGGCAGAAAGAAAAACATAATCAAGTCAAAGTTGTAAAGCATTAAATTATGAACATCTTACATACAAATTGCTGTACCAGATGTACTTTAGATTGCTATGTATATCTAAATCTACACATCTGATTTTTGATATTAATCCTACGTTCTTTTAATAATCACATTTATTTTACCCATGTGCAACTTCATATTTTTCCCTTATCATTATCACACACTTGATACATCTAATAAAGTAAGATCTCCGTACAGTACTGACTAGTAGTATTGACTATTAAAAAATAAGAATCTAGAAAGGATATCTTTATATAGGTCTTAAAATAAATTTCAGTTTCAGAAATATCTTGGCACTTCCATTAATACATTACTGTAATTTGCAAAGAAGGTCTTGAACCCACTCCAGTTTTCTTACTACTGGAAATTTCACTTGATGACAGAGTTTATAATTATTCTCCTAATTTCATTACACACTGTGCCAAAATTCTGGATAAAAACACTCATAGATGCGAAGCGCTTGAATTTCTTACAGTTGTTCTTGATCAGAAGGTTGTCTATTCTATATAGTAGTTACTTTATCAGCTGAAAAGAAATTGTGTGTTGCATCTATGTTGTAAAATGCGTGCAGTCTGCATTTTACTCTCCCTTATTATATTCCTGAGAGTGAAATTAACTAGGAACTCTAAATAGTAGGTGACCACACAGAAAATCAAGAAGTCCAGTCTTTAAAAATTAAAGTGCTTGGTGCTGTATCTCCAAGAAGATAATGTCCCTCTTTTAACTCTCCAGAAAACTACACAGTCTGCTGTGTACAAAAATACAATTACATGAGAAGGAAAGATGGAGGTAATGAGTCAGCACCCCTTGAATTAAAAAAATCACTATATATCCACTCTGGATATATATCTGAACTTAGAGACTTGAGGTTGTTCACATTTTTAAGTTTTGTTTTTAAGATGCTTTAAAGAATTAAAAAGATGTCTTGCTTGGAGAGCAATTTTGATCTCTTGATAATACAGCCTACTTTTGGGTGTTAGATCCTAGAAAGTTCTCAGACACATTCATTTTTAGATCACCTGGGTAGATGGGCACTCCCCTGAGATGTGACACAGTACTGGGCTCCACATCATGAATACTGGCATGGTTCTTTATTTTATCCAACCACCATTAAAAAACACAGGAACAGGGTCAGGAGCAGGAATTGGTACGCATGATTTCCCATTCCTATAAGAATTTCCTTACCACCAAAGCAGAAGGAATCAAGAGCAAACCTCCCATAGCCTCTGCTTTCCTGGAAAGTGCTTGTTAAATGCAATGCGCAACACCACCTTCTCCATCAAGATTTTTAAAAGGAAGGAAATCAAAGAAGTACTTTATAAACTCAATCCTGATCACATACTGGGGATGCTGCAAGAACAGCTCTCGGCTTAAAACCTTTGGGTTTCTGGGTTCCAGTCAGGGTAAGAGACAAGTGATTTATTCAGAAAGTCCTGGGCATGTTCAGAAGTGTATCTCAAGCCTCCTACTGAACCATCAAGGCAAATTCGGGAGTATTTAGTGATATTAGGTACCCTCAGGGTTTTCTGGCAGTTGAACAGATATATCTGGATTGCAGTTTTGCACATTGATGCCCAAGAACCATACTGGATCTATTCCTGAAAAGGCCACCCAAACCTAATAGACATGTACAAGTAAATCCCTGTTAATTGAGAGCCAGATGACTTATTTTAAATAAATTAAGCACATTCACTTTTTGGGAGATGCATTGGGTTTTTGATGCTGGTGAGAATAGATGGGGACTTCAATGCACAATGAGTGACTCAAAGCAGGCCAGGTATTTCCAAAACACATGGAAGGTTCTCCTCTATCCTGCTATGAACCAGGAGAATACCTGCTGCCATGACTGACACTTGACAGGACCGAAAGCTCTAAACAGGCTTCACCATTCCAGCAAGGCTTATAAGTCTGTACATTTCCAGGTTGACTTCATTTTATGTGGCATTTATTCATTATTGTGTATCTTCCCTAATGCAGATGAAATTTTATTTGAGTGCAGGTCATTCTAAAGGATCACCACGACATCACTATTGGAATGAAATGCCAAGCTGACCTTATTTCTCACCTTGTCAAAGCTGTTCTTTTCAATTTGCCCCAGATTTCTGAATGGAATGCCTAGCGACTAAGCTAAAGAGATTCCAAAGCCTTTAGAAGCCTTCCCAGTCTGTCCTGTACAAACCAGCTGGCACTCACATTATTCAGAAAGCAGAAAATTCTTGCAACATGGAGGAATTTTCACATGGAAAACTTATAGATCATAGAGCAAAAGGAAGACTTTTTCCTCACTGGATCTGTCAACATGCAGAAAATTTTACAAAAAACCCGACATTTTATAATATCATGCTCTCAGAGGTAACAGAAAATAATTTGCTCATTATGCCTCCTCTTTAAAGATACTGCCACATAGGATTCTTTTCCTGGGGTCTTAACTCCCAGCAGAGAGAAAGCAAGAGAGAGAGAAGGGGGACTTATTTCTGAAGCCTCTGTGGCAGGCAACACGGGCAGGGTTTTCAGCTTGTCACCATGGGTCCCATTAATAACCAACACATCGGGGTCTGGAAAGCTCAAGCAAACTCCAGACTGTGAAAGAGACATTCCGCCTCCTCAAGAAGCAAAACCACAAAGCAAGATGAAGCTTCTTTAAGAAATACATTCAAATTGAGAAAAACTCCAAAATTAAATCAGGCAAAAAGGCACCACCCTCAGACATTTTCAGACACAGAGCAGGAGAGTGCCGCCTTCTCTCCTCTAAGCTATGATGTGGTCTGATCCTTGGGCAGTAAACTAAGGAATGTTCCAACAACAGAAAAACGGTGTTCATGTATTAAAGCAGAGAAAGTACAACCCTCAGTAACACTGCGTATGGAAGGAGAAAGGAGAATCCAGGATCCCTCACGGGCTTACAGAGTTGAGGAGAAAGAGGTAGGGTCTGAGGACGAATGTTTTGCATGTGGCATTTGCACGGTAGCTGTAGGGGAAGTTGTGTACAAGCAGAGTGCCAGAGAAGAACGGATACCGGGAGTGTTGTGGTTAGACCTCAGTTAAAAGAAAAAGGAGAAAACACAGGTCTTAAATCCAAGGTGATCATAAAGACACAAGGGGGATGGGGAAGGAAGGATTGTCATGGTATTCCCCTACAGGCCAAACAGAGGCAGACAAATGTAATTACTTTCTTTAATCCCAAGATTTTTGGGGCACTGACTCACTACTTCTGAACACTTGAGGGAGGTGATAATTTAAAGTGCAATCTAGCTTGGAGGAATGACTATGTAAAAATAGCACCTTCCTAACCCTACATATTCGCTCCGTGCATGTATTCAGTCACGTCTGCTAACCAGTGACAAGTGACATTTTGATTACTTCTTAGTTCTCCCAGCCAGAACCAAATAGCGGGCTGAGTGTGAACTCAGTTTCACCCTGGACAATACACCTAAACTCCTGAAGCACCTCAGCCTTAGCATCTCCCAAGTGCCTGGGGGAAAAAAGTCAACAGGGAACCACACAGGCTATCTCTGAGTGACTGGTGAGAGTCTCTGGAAAAAGAATTGTCTGGGAGCAATATGCAGAAAATCTGACTAACACCCTAGTCCTAGTTTCAGCCCATAAAAGCAGAGACCACCTTCTTACAGATGTGTCCCTCTTCAAGAGAGAAGTTAAAACAACAAGCAATTGTTACATCAAAGTTCTTACATATTTAAAGTTAAGAATCTAAATTATTATTAGTACTGAGGAACTCCCCTCCTTTCAGCAGTTTTTCCTCCTACTGGAACCTTCCTTCCTGAACACAGGCTGTTTCTTTGTTTTTATCATCGGCATCACTGTCGTTCTGATAAAAAGACTGCAGAAACTCGGCTCGCTGGGGATACTGCAGTCCCTAAGTCTGCTGAATATCTGCAGCAGGCAAGTCACTGACAAAAATATTTACCATAAAAGGCTGTCTGCAAGGATCATACTGTGAGACCATAGATCAAGCATCACCAGTTCTGCTTAATATCAGAGACATCAGACTCTGGAAAAATGTATCCCTACCTTTCTCAAACCATTTCATGCAAACTACCCACCATTCTGCACTGTTGAATATTTTATTATAGTCTTGCCATAAAACACTTGTGTGGTGAAGTTTCTGATAACTCCTTTGGGAGACTACGCCTTAGTCTTAAAAATCCCCAGTTAGGAAATGTTTCCTGATTTCCAGCCTAGATTTCTCATTTTCGTCTGATTAATTCTAGTTACCCCACTGTGTTCATGCCCATCAAACACCTGCAGCCTGGCATAGTGTGTCTTGCTTTTAATTGACATTTAGACATTCCATATATATCTATATATAGCTCTTTAATCTTTTAATTTCTCCCTCTCTCAGTGGAGTCATGTCTTAGCACGTGCTAAGGTAGTTCTGCTTTTTTCTTGCAGCAAAGCCAATGATTATTGTATACTGAACTAATAATGCACAAAAGCAAACTGTGACAAGCAGACTTGTTTAAGAAACAAATTTCATTTCTCAGTCTTCAGTCTGAAACCAAATATTCTACTAATCACATGCTTTAAATTATAATCTACTTACTGTGTACCAAGCTTCTTGTATTTACTAATTGAGAAAGCATCAATGGTGAGAGCATTCAGTATTATAGCTGGATACAAAATGTATTTCTCAAAGCACTGAAGCCACACATAGAGCCTTTCAAACCACATCAAATGAGCAGCATCTGAAATGGAAATTCAGATAACAGATCATTTCACCAAATTATCAGTATTTTTTGCACTGCAATACGGTAGAAGAAATTAGTTAGCTCACTAATAAATATAATCAATCAACTAATTTATGAAACAATGGAATTCACAATTCTTTCGCAACAGAGAAATCATTTTATTCTCTGAATTTAGAGAGTATCTGTTTTGCTGCTTATAATTGCACTCATGAGAAATGCTCAGAAACTATGAGAGATGGTACCAACTAGATGGCAGTTTCTACATAATCCAACTACTAGTCACTATATTAGATAGCACTTTTAGGGCTTTTTTTAGGGTGGATGACCCAGGGAACCTCATGTAAGCTCTGTGCCTTTCCTTCCCTATCTTATAGGGGCAAAACACTGCTCATTAGACTGCAAAGTACCATTGACCTCATTGATAAACGAAATATCCTTTGAGATCTAAAGACTGAAGAAGTAACAGGAGCTAGCAACTGTCCTACATGTTTCTCAAAACACTTAAACAGCCATTGTAAAATGTATCTGCCAGGATCACATCAGTCACCAGTAAAGAATATCTTTTTTTGCAGTAGACTTCTCTAATAACTTCACAGTGCTTAATACGAGTATTAAACAAGAACTGAATGCTCTGTGGAATTCAACTGCTATAAGAACTTAGGTGAACTGAGTGCAGAAACACTTGAGTACGGACAAAAAAAAAGTCTTTATTTTCAACTGAGCTCAGCTACACAAGGTTATTGGAAAAACAGTGAACGCAAAAACCACAGAACTTGGTATTGACTCAGAAATAACAATGCCAGCTACTGAATCTCCAATACTCTTCCCTGCAGAAATGAAAATAATTATGTATACACATCCCACGCTCCCACACACACCATTTCAATGACAGGCAAAGACATGCTGAATTGACAGATTTCTATGTTCTACATGCACAGTTGTATATTGTAGAGGCTCAAACAGAAAGATCTAAAAGCAGTCCTTCCAAATTAGCTTTTAAGTCATGCTTTACCAGTATCTCAAGATAAGGCAATGCTCTTGCAAAAATCCGCTTTCAGAAAATACGATCAAATTCTGTTTCTTGTTATAACATAAAAATATTTCCTCCCCTTATTACTTAAAGGCAACCTCCTTAAAGATCATACACGCAGCGAAATGTCCATCTTGGAACCTAGCTGTTATTCTTCATTCCTCTCTCCTCCTCCCGAACTACAAATTGCTCTCGGAGCTTCACTCAGCAACTTCGTCCAGCTGCCCAAAGCTGAACTCTGTATAAAAACTCCAGCTTGAATAAAGCAATGTGCATACCAAGCAGACCAAAAAGAAGGTAGCTGCAGAAGCAGAGAGATGTGTACAGACAATGCAGACAGAAAAGAGGAGCTCGCATTCAGAGGGGACCCGGAGAAAGATGTGGATGGTTTGAAAATGGCTTACATCAATCTGTGAGGTACAAAAGCAGAGGTGGGGAGGAAGGAGAAGAAAAATATAGACTCTAGTGCTTCAGGGTTTCTTTCTCACTCAGTCCTACTTTCTACACATCTATTATACCATAAGCCCAAACATCTCAACCTCAGCCTTTCTTTCTGCAGCCAGGCAAAACAACGACAAGTAATAAATGAGTTAGCTCACATGGGCATCATGAGAACTGGTCTGATAATTGCTATTCTGTGGAAGCCCTGAAAGTTTGAACAGCTCATCCAGAGTCTATGAAACAAAGCCAGGAACAAACTTGTGGAATTGTCATTACCAGCTGCCTACCTAATTGCAAGCAATCACTCATCTTCCCCATAGCACTCGTCAAAAATTAGGAAGCTGGAAACGAAATTCTATGCAGTAAAAGCTCCTCGCAGACATCTTGTTTTGTGTATTTGTCCTTTCACTGCCCACTCCTGACAACTACAGGATACTGTCCTTTGCCGAGCTTCTCTTTCTATACAAACGGGGAACCTTTAAGTTCGGCTTCTACATTTTTCTTACAGGGTAAAAGAAAGAAGACAGCTTGTCAGACATATCTATCAAAGGGATTACACAACCTTCTCCTCAGCCTGTCTCAACTCAGAACATGATAAAAAGCCTCTGCAGCAGCCTAAGGCACTGAAATATATATATTTTTTTTAACTCTTGTTTTCTAACACACACCACCAGATACGTTGGAATAATACTTAAGCCCCAGAGCACGGAAATGGACTACATATAAAACGAGGACTGCAAAAGAAGGAAAAAAGGCTGTTGCCCACAGCAGGTCGCATGCGAAATGCAGCTGATCTCAAAGCAGAAGGAAACCCATCTGCGGAGATCAGTCTGGCAGATCTCTGCCCTCAACCCTTTCAAAAGCTGAGTCACTGCATTTAGGAAAACAATGTTTTCTGACAAATGAAGACAGACTTAATCAGGACAAGGGAAACAAATCCTGAAGTAGTCTTTTATGATTAAGTGATATAACAAACAACAAAACTGGGGTATTCATCAGAATTACTGACTATCAGAGAGAGGAAGCCCTGAACAATGTTTTCAGTTGGGCACGATCCTTAAGAAGACTTCTATTTCTACTACATTTTCCTTGGCATATTGCAGTACAAGTTGAAAGGCAACCTTCAGTCAAGCCTCTTGGGTAGTACACAAGCCTTGTCTGGAAAGTAATCGTTTCGAAAGACTTGATTTTTTTTAAAGTAAGATTTAAATCCTTAATGCATGGTTTTGCAGGGAGCCATCTGAACTCTTTTGTAGTCTGTTCTTCAACTAGACAAAAGTCCCTCAGAAGACTGTCTTCTGACAACGCTGTCTTCAAACACCTCAGGAACATATATTGAGAATGATTAAGGCACAGGATCCATCAAGAAATGACAAGCAAGCTTTTGGCTGGTAGCAAAGGCAAGATGCGAGCTGAAGGGGACAAAAAAAAAAAAAGCTGTGCTTCTCAAAGCACACTGTCTGCTTGCAGAAATAACTGTATCAGAACAGGAAATCAGACCTTGACATACTAAAATATTTACCGACACTCACACATATCAGGGCATTACCCGCTGAAGCCAGCAGACATTAGCAAGAACAAATCTTCAAGAAAATTTCACAGTTCCTTTCCATTTTAATGTTCCTCTAAAAATGCTGTGATGGAAACTAGAACTTTCAGTTGCACTACCCATGCTGTTCAAATGATAGACAGTTATACGTCAGAAAGTAGAAAAAATTCTGCCTCAATTTCATCAATCATTTAAGTTTTTAAATTATATAAAATGCCAATGGATTAAGCATGAATCATAACATAACAAGCAACGCAGCAAGTAACAGTACTTTAATGTAAAAGCAAATGGCAGATCAGATGATGGCTCATGAAAGGCCACTTTGGGCCAATAAGATGATTAAGAGACAGGAGAATTTGACACAGGAGGAGAGGCTGAGAACGCTGCGATTGCTTAGCCTCAAGAAGAAAAGGCTGAGGGGGCATCTTATTATGCCTGACTGGGGGCATTTTTGGGGTATAAATACCTGATGGGGAAGGTAAAGTCGATGAAGCCAGACTGTTCTCAGTAGTGCCTAGTGACAGGACACAAGGAAATGGGCACAAACTGAAATTCCTTTTCAACATATGAAAAAAACAAAACCAAACCACCTTTCTTACTGAAAGGATGATCAAATGCCAGAACAGAAAGGTTTTGGAGTCTCCATGCTTGAAGGTATCCAAAACTGGACACATTCCTGAGCAACCTGCTCTATCTGACCTTGCTCTGAGAAGGGGCCTTGGACGAGTCAATCTCCAGAGGCACCCACCCAGCCTCAGCCCTTCTGTGCAGAGGTCTCAGGAGACAACTTCTACAGGTTCACAGATTTGGTGGTGATCTGAGCAGGGGGATATGGAAATGGGTACGCATGCTATTCAAAAGAGGGAAAAGTAAAGCATGATTTATTCTCCCTGCTCTGTTCCTTCTTGACTTTTTTTTTTTTTTTTT
>Ga0065711_1011300_pt1 | contig 12897 bp, 10 predicted proteins | sample Hoacrofraction12_FD_59098 | JGI IMG/M metagenome (GOLD analysis project Ga0065711, IMG submission 59098) | Hoatzin crop microbial communities from Cojedes, Venezuela - Epithelial fraction 12 v2 (version 2) | ecosystem: Host-associated > Birds > Digestive system > Esophagus > Crop | place... | reverse complement strand
TTTTTTTTTTTTTTTTTTTTTTTTTGTGTTAAATGCGTTCAATAAAAAAGAAAGCACATCCTTGCTCACCTTCCTTAAGAGGGGAAAGGCTTGGAGGCTTTTAGGTTTTAATAACCCCTCTATTTGAATTCCATCCAATTTGATTGTAAAACAAATCCACCATTTTACAGCTGAGTAACGTTAGGAAGTGTTATAAACCTGTGGCCCCATTAGCCCTTCAGTGTAGGGGTACTGCACGCGTTCTGTAGGATTACTGCGCATGTGCTTAAGAAAATATTTTTCTAGTTGTGTTTCTGTGGTAGTCATTGGATTCGTACTAAGGGTTATCTTTTCTTTGTATTAGCATTTATTTAATCACAGATTTTTGTGCTGCAGCCCATGTTGAAAGTAATTGCCGGCTAAATGATGCTGTAGCTGTAGTTCACGCGGGAAGCACCTGCCCGTGGAGTGATGCTTGGGATATCGAGGCTTCATGGAAGCGCTGCGACTGATCCAATCTGTGTCGCTTTCAGTAGCAAAGTGTTGAGAGGGCGCATAGAGTCAGAGGAAGGAGTGATGTTAGTTGTGGTTTTTAGAGATGAAGTGCTTAGACATAGAAACAGACTAAAAAACCCAAATGCCCAGAGTTGGTTGTTTACATGGGGATTTACTGTAAGTGTTTTGCTTCTCAGCAATAATTTGATTTTTTTTTTTTTCTTCTTCTTTTCCTGTGCTCCCTTCAGCTCAGTGTTGATGGGACTCGACATGTCTCAATCTTCTCCACTGAACGTAGAGGCTTGGGTGCGGTGTCTTCAGCGAGGTGTCTGCTCGCACAGGGGCTGCTCTGCTGGCAGCAGGGCTGGTGTCTGTCCGTCCCTGGCTGTCCCTTGGCACCCTGGGGACTGTCCTGCTGCCTGCTCAGTGCCGGGGGGGGGATGAAGCAAACGCTGCCAAAGCCCCAGGGAGCTCAGCTCCCTGCTCGTACAGCCAGGTCAGCAGCGTTGTCCCCACCATGGCTGTTGCCAGTGATTAAACGTCCCCCCAGTTTTTTGGCTCGTTTCATGGTGGTGTTGCCGTGCACGGACTCGGAGCCCTCTTCCCGCGGTCTCTGCCATCTCCTGCTCCGTGTTCCCGGGTAGAGTGATGCTTCCCAGCGGAGGGAGCGGGGCTGGGGGGAGAGGGGTGCCGTGGGGTGCCTCCCGCGCCCAGTGTCTGCTGCCACCGCTTGATGGGGTCCGGGAAACTGATCTGCGCCCTGTCTTCGGGACAGCGGTTTTCTTGACCAATGGATTCAAAGGTCTGTCTGTCTCTGCTTTACTCCCGCTATTTATTGCCTTGGTATTTGTTTGGCAGAAGGTTTTTTGTGTTTTAATACCAGCCCTGCACTCCAATGCCAGGAAATTTAGAACCTGTGAGTGATTTCAAAGGCCATCTGACTCCAGTGCTTCCAGCAGGATTTATGTTTTCGCTGGTGCACAGTTACAGTGTCATAAGCTTTTTATTCGTTGTTGTTATATCATGGGCATCTGTAGACTGTTGAGTCCAATTCTCTTCAGCTGTTTATGTGCAAATCCGTCTCTGATCTTGTGAAAAGAGGTCATTCTTTATTTTCACTGACTGCTGCTCCAAGAAAAAGCATCCCCCATAAGTCATTAAAAGAAAATGGAATTCGTCGTGCCAAAACTGATGGCTGCAAAATGCGTGTGACTGTGATGTTCATATGAAGGCTGGAAAAAGCTCCCTGTTATTTGGAATGTACTCCTAATTCGGTATCTGATCAGGCTTTACTCTGGTAAATCTGACTTGCTGCATTCAGTTCAGCTGGCAGCGGAGCCTGGGGCGTGTTGCCAGGGCTGCAGTGGGATTCCAAAAAGACTTAATTTAGTTTCTAATTGTTGTAAAGAATTATTTATTTAGCAGTTAAGCTCCTACTCTGTTTCCTGCCTGGCCGAAACAGTAGCAAGTTCACTTTCTTCTGAGATTACTTCTAAAATTGTGACTTTTTGGGGAATCTGAAGGTTGCAGTACATGAGAATTAAAGTCTGGTCCCTTTGCTTGCAAATGACTTGTGAATTCTGAGTCAGGACTTCTTATTTCAACGTATTTCTGGCTGGCGTTATAGTAAGTGTGTTTATTACCGTGAGTGCTGTTGTGAGTTCTAACAACTGCCAAAAGTAACAGAATAGCTAGGTTCATTTTCTGGAGTGCTTCACTGGGGATCTGCCTTTTTCTTTCTGATTTTATTTTTATGCCTATTCTTTATTCTCTGACCTGACAATAAAATAAAATATATTTTTTTCAACTGGTGTGATATGTACTCCAGCGGGAAAACAAACACGCATTTTCCAGGTATTGGTCAGGTCTCCTGGGGAGTGGCAGTAGGCATTAATGAAGGAGACTGATTCTGGGAGGGCAGAGAGAAGGTATCTCGGGATCTGAGTTTGCGGATGTCCGAAGTGATGCGTGTCTGTGTGTGGGTACGTGGTGGGTGCTGGGTTGCTGTGACACGAAGCAGCTCAGCTGCTAGATTGCTCGGTTACCATTGCTTTATGAAACAAAGCAGTCATGACATTACCAGGTCATTTTATTTCTGCTTAAAGCTTTAAGATGTTCCATCTAAGAATATGATGCATCCAAATAAAACCCATTTCTGTGCCCTTAATAAAAGGTCTGTAACAGAGATCGGATTACTGAGTGATAAAAATCCAATTTTACTCTTCCCACAGGTTTTAGCTATGTCTTTCAAACATCATCTGCAGATGTCTTCATTATCTGTGTGTGTTTGTTGTGCCCTGGACAAGCAACAGAGATTTTTGTGGGAAAGCAATATCCTTTACAGGATAATATAGTTGAATGACTGTATGCATTTGCTAATACTGCTGCAGAAAAGACGCATTTGATTGCCGAGTCCTGGGCTGACAGCGTGCTGTCAGAGCGTATGCCATGCTGGCAGTGTAACCTCCGTTCCCATCTTCCTAGCATTTTATCTAGTATATGTTAGCTTATCCCAATATTACTTTGTTTTTTTCATAGCTGTCACTTGCTATTCAGCTCAGAATAGCAAATGTCACAAAAGAGTTACAAATAGCACCAACGTTTTCTGCAGTTTATTTACTTGGTGGCTCCTCTGTATACCTATTTGAAAGGGGAAATGTTGAAGAGTGGTACAATTTTTGTGAGGCAGTCAAGGATTTGGGTTTTTGTCATCCTAGGCAATGCCACTTTGTACTGGGATTTCTAGTGTGGCAGGGACGGAGGGGAACCTCAATTGAGCCACCTCCAACTGGTCCAGAGGTGCTGATGGAAACTGCACTAGTGTTTTGAAGCATCAGGCCAAGTCCATGTGGTCTTAAGGCCTGAAAACGTCTCTTCTGAGTCCTTCACCAAAGGTGTCAAACGAGGAGCTTTTTTTGAAACATAATATAGATTATTTTTGTAACGAAAGGTAGATGTTCTGAAATGCCTATTTCTCATGTAGTCACCTTGCTGCCTAAGTAGGTTCTCTTACATTTGAAAAATGAACCATACTGTGCTTTACAGCTGGAATGATATCAACTGGCACATTATCTGTGAATTCTGGAGATGCTCTTGTTGTTGGGAAGAGTATTGGTGTTGACTCAGATATACCACTGGGTTTTTAGTAGGCGGATTTGAAAGGAGTACTGTAGCCTCAGCGGATGCTCCACTTTGTGCTGCGAGTGGTCGTCTAATAGTGCTTTGTAGCATGTCACTGTCCTGCACATCTCAGCTTGGATGCAGCTGTGTAACGCTAATTCCTAAATATAGTGAGGTGGTGCTTTTAAAACAAACATTATTTCAGTTTTCTTGGAGACAGCAAGAGAGATACCCTAGCTTACATATTTTTCCTCGAAGTCAGTGGATTGCTGACATCACCTTTGCAAGTGTTTGAGGCTGGGAGCCAGCTGCGCAAAATCCTGAGGAATCTTTTGGTCGTGGGGAGGAGCCTTGGGGGAAACTGGGTGGTCTGGTGGGAGGGGGACTCCAGGCTTTGGCCTCCAGGGTGGTCTCAGAGTGGTTCCACTTTTCTGTGCTTCAGCTCCCTTGTCTATGAAATAATGATAATGGTAGCGGCCAAATTGTTTGAGCTTTACTCACAGAGGTGGTGGCTATGTCCTTAAAATCTAGATCAACGAAAAGCAAGTTCTGTTTTCATTGTTGCCGTTGCTATGAAATTCTTCCGATGCTATCATTTCTTTTATAATCTGGTCCAAAAGGACCATATCAGTATGAGCAAAAGTCTCCCACTCAGCTGTGCGATTAGCGTGCCCTGATGTGCCAGGCCGTGGTCCGGAGCCGGGGTGGGCATGCGTCTGACCTTGACTCTGGGACTGTGGGGAAGGACTCTCTGGGGAACCCGAGACTAATTCCAGCCCTTTGGTTATTATTATTATTTTTTCTGCCTTCGTCCCCCTCAGTACAGTCTGGCTATTAATATCTGTGGAAGTTTAAGAGAAACAAAAATAAATATGGACTATTTCACTTACTTCCACTGTAACTGCCAGCCCGTACCTCCCTCCATTATCCTTTCATCTTCTTTTCAGACTGGCTAATAGTTGCTTAGTGATTACATTTAATGGCGTGAGAGCCTTTTAGTTTGGATACCCTGCTTTTCCTCCCTTATTGCTTATAGAGATGTTTACATTTTTAGCCAGAGCTATGATTTGTCTCCTATATAATTGCATGGAGAGCAGCAGTTCACATTCCTAGACGGGCATCCTGAATTTATTTTGATACCACTTCCTTTTTGATGCATTTCCCACACTCAGTTCACCCTGTACAATCTCTTGATTAGTTTAACTAACTGTGGCCCTTTCTGTAGATTTATTTCTTTGCAGTGGAATGTGTATCTTGGCCTGTCTAGTGCTGGCTTTAGGGCTAAGTTTCAGAAATTCATGGTAAGCAGGTTGAGGTGGAGGAAACCATGGTAGAGGAAATAATTCACCAGGTGCCGCTTCACGTGGCCAAAGTGTGCAGTTTCACTGGGATGCTTTCCTTGTGCAGGTGCAACTGGTGCTTGGGGAGCTTTGCTGGTGGAGCTGCGTCATGGTGCTGGAGAAAAGCAAGTGCTGGCAAAAGCTCTTTGGTTTTGGCTAACTGATCATGCTTGGACGGGATGGCAAAGTCATTCATAAATTATCCACTTCATCAGTGTTATTGGTGGAAATATTTAGGACGCAGCTCATCCAGGGAGAGAGCCTGAGCTCGCATCTCGCCTGTGTGGCCGCTGATGGAAAAGCACGGCCCCGAGCAGCCCGGCTGTGCCTGCACATCTCCCTGGCTGCGGGTGGTGGGTTTGGCACAGCTCTGTCAGCTCGGGCTCATCCTTCTGCTGCTCCACTGGTGAGGGGATGGGAGAGGGGGATGGTGTGAACACACGAGGTGCAAAGCCACCACCTCTCAGATGAGAGCTGCGGTATTTTTTTGCAGGAAAAACATGCCGTACAATACAAGGCTGGTAACTGAGAGTCTGGAGTGTTGCAAGCCCTGTAAGCGTTCAAAGCACAGGACTCTGAAGGCTTTTATCTGTCTGTGCATTTTCTGTTCTGGCACCAAGGAATTTGGAAACTCTTAGAAGAATGTCCAGTCTTAGTGTCCCTGGGGTAGCAGCATCGCTGATTCATCACCGCTTAAATACTGGATAAAGCCTTTGTCAGGCAGCGAGGAATCTTTGCTTTTTGTTAAGCAGCCAGGAGTTGTCTATTTTCATCACTGAGTTTGCAATCCTAGCAGTTGGAACGAAGCAAAATTCAAAGCTTTGGAGAAGTGGCTGGGGGTGTGTGGAATGAATAATGAGCTAATATGAGGCCTCAGCAGGGTGAAAAATGTAAAACTAGCATCTCTTCTGCTGCTGAGGTGTTTTTGTTTGTTTGGGTTGTTTTTTTTTATTTGGTTTTTTTTTTAGATAAATTCACTAGCAATGAGAAGTATTTTAAATGTTGCTGCTGTTGCTGATAGGAACAGGCCATTAAATTGCTACAGTCAACATTCCTTTGGGTCTTGGTCATAAGCCAAGCTGCCAAGTATTTGTAAATTTACTGACAGTCAGTAAGCAGAATACAATATTTAAACTGTCACAAAACTAATATCTGCTCGTTTCAGGGAAACATAGCTCTGCTTCTCTTGGGCTCTGGCTTTTCATAGTGTTTGGTTACTGCTGTTATTTTCTGCTGCTCTGAACTCCAAGACTGAACCAGGAAGAAGAGAGGAGCTGAAGAGTGGCTGCCTGCCTCCCCGTTCCCTGTGCACCCAGTTCTTCTCTTCATCCTGAACAGTGTCCTGGTCCTTGTTGGCAGAGATGCTCAAGACCGTAGCCAAATTCCTGGGCTCCCAGGGGCTGGGTTCTCCGCCTCGCCGTGGCGTGCAATGGATGCTGCTCAGTCTGAGTTAGCTGTAAATACAAAGGCAGACATCCACAAGTGCTAACTATGTATGCGTGCTAACTTCCTGGGGTGCACACTCAGAGATAGTGGAAAGCAGCTTGAGAAAGCCTACAAAATACTTTGAACTTATTTAACATGCTACCAAAATGTTGTGGGAAAAATGGCGGAATCACGTGTTTGCTGCCTGCTGTTGAAATGCAAAGATAGCTGTCCATGTGCGCCAGCGTTCTGCGAGGAAATCTGTTTTTCTTTACTGTACAGCAATGTTATGGGTTTACCCAGTTGTGCACCTTCATCTGAAATGGCTTTTTGTGTAACTACCTATGTGGGCATCCATAAAGCGTAAATCCAGGTGGGTTTTCCCCATGCCCTGCTGGGCAGTCACCCTCCTGTCCATCGGAAGGAGGAGTAGCCGAGCTGGCCGCAGGACGGATCTCCCCCAGCACGGCTCTCCTCCTCCCCTTCCCGTGCCCCATTCGCGGGGAGAGCGAGTATTTGCCTCTGGGAAGGGGTGATTGCACCTGGCACACGTAGGCTGTGGCCTTGATGAGCCCAGAAGGATGAGTTTGCACGTCACTGGGGTGATTAGATTACAGGCAACAGCAAAAGAAGAGGTGACGAAGTTGTCGTTTGATCTAGAGAAGCCTTTTTCAGACCTCAGGAAAGCCCCTGTTCCATGTCAGGATTATGCCAAGCCTGAAATGTTTGGATGAAGAGGGGAAAGGGCACGATAGCAGCTTGCTCGGAGTGGTCGGTGACCCCTGCTGAGGGTGTTCACCTGCATATCGATTTCCCCGTTTCAGCTGGGCGCTGCAGAGTTGGATCCTTTCCCCTCATGTGCCAGAAAAGTGAGCATGCCTCCTCTGTTTGCCAGAAATTCTTCCCTTAAAATAAGGAACTCTCCTCCTCAAAGGCAGCACACTCCTCTGAGCAGTCCTGGCTTGGGTGAATCATTGTGTTCATAGAAAAAAAAAATGCGTTGAGACTCGCTTGAATTCCCCACCGTCTGTGCTCCTGGGGTTCGCTGCACGTAGTGCGTGGGAAAGCGATGCTGTGAATTTCCACTGTCTCCTTTGAAGCTTGGCCCAGACAGAAGGTGTAAGAAACTGGAAGGTGGTGTGTGATCCGGAGTATCCTCGAGCTACAGCTGACATTACCTGGGCACGCAGAGGCCACTTGTGTGAGCTGTTACTGCTCAAGTGCAAATAAATATAATATTTATCACCGTGTGCTGTCAGCATGTTAGAAATTAAGCCTAAAGCCTGCTATACCAGTAAGTGTTTTACCGATCATTATAGCATTTGTCAACATTATGGGCTGCTGTCTGTGGCGGTAATAAATGTGTGGTGCTCCTTCTAGAGTAAATGTTTTTTCCAAGGACAGGTGTATTTAATGAATAACGAACAGCACAAGCTGTAAAAGTGGGAAGATCAGTTATTTTTACAAAATGGTGGCAAATGGCATAGAGCAAGGTGGCGCGGGCTGTGGAGGGATGTCTTGTTGCCTGACCCCAGAGGGTGTCCTGGAGCGAGCTGGGTTGGGCACCTCTGCTTGTAGAATCATAGCATGGTTTGGGTTGGAAGCGACCTTAAAGATTATCCAGTTCCAACCTCCCTGCCATGATCTGGGATACCTTCTACTACACCAGGCTGCTAAGAGCCCCGACCAACCTGGCCTTGAACACTTCCAGGGATGTGGCATCCACAGCTTCTCTGGGCAACCTGTGCCAGTGCCTCACCGCCCTCACAGCAACGAATTTCTTTCTTGCATCTGAACTAAGTCTACTCTCTCTCAGTTCGAATTGCTCGTTAGCAGATCATAGAACGGTGCAGGTTGCCAGGAACCTCTGTGGGTCATCTACTCCGACCCCTCTGCCGAAGCAGGGTCACCTTCACCTACAGCACGCTGCACAGGACCTCGTCCAGGGGGGTTTTGAATCTCTCCAGAGAAGAAGAATCCACAACTTCCCTGGGCAGCCTGGGCCAGGGCTCCGTCACCCTCAGAGGGAAGAAGTTCTTCCTCATGTTCAGACGGAACTTCCTTTGCTTCAGTTTGTGCCCATTGCCCCTTGTCCTGTCACTGGGCACCACTGAAAAGAGTCTGGCCCCATCCTCTTGACACCCACCCTTCAGATATTTATAGGCATTTATAAGATCCCTCATCCCAGATGCTTTGGTGGATGCATTTAAATAAATAAAAAGAAGACAAGCAGCTAGCTGGTAAATAAAATAAGTTGCTGATTTGCTGTGGAGACACCTGGGGTGCAGAGCAGGGTGGGCAGCAGGCTGCGAGGCAGGGAAGGGGAGCGTGACCCGGAGTCAGGAGCCAGCCTGGTTTGGTTCAGCAGCACCTGGGAGAAGCATCGTTACTGCGCAAGCTCCTGAGCTGGGAATTTGGCCTCCCACCTGCTTCGGGGCAGGGGTGCACAGGCTGGGCTCCCAGCACTGCAGCCAGCAAGGGGACGGGCATTCGGCAGCGCGTTTGGAAAGGAGGATGGAGCTGCAAAGGCTGTCCTTCCTTCCCTCGGGCTGGAAATGCACGGCTTGACTTTTGGTTTCTGCTTGCTTGATTTCAAAAGGGCAGTTTCGGTGTGTGCTCAGCTTGCCAGATGGAGGTATGCAAACAAAAAAAAGGCCTGAAAGCACGGGGGAGGGAGGGAGAAGCATGTCCCGGCCCGGGACCCGGGGCAACCTGACCTCCTAAATGGCTGTCAGCTGTTGGAGAACCACAGGGCGTAGCGTGGGTTATGAAAATAGGGATTGTGGTATTTGTTAAAAATTCATATGTCCATCCCAATTCAGACAGTGAGGCTTTGATGTATGGATTTTGTACCAGCTCCTTTTTTTTTTTTTTAATCCTTGTTGTGCAGGGTTTGTCTTCCCTTGTCCAAATATCCCTCCTTCCCCCAGAGGAGGAAAGCAGGTTTTGCCACCTATGTTGATTTTGTGTGGGGTTTCTTTTTTTCTAATAGTATGTGATTGGTGAAGATGATACATAAGCAATGGTATTAGCTGAGATCCAGGAGGTTTTTCCACCTACTGCGTGGGGAGGGAGGGAGGAGATGTGATGACTCTTTCGTGGCTCTGTATCCATATTTCCTGCCGTTCCCTCTGGCGCGGCGTGGCCTGGAAGCCAGGCGGGAGGTGGCTCCAGAGCATCCCAAGGGATGGCACCCAATGGGGCAGGTGGAGAGGATGAGTAGCCATGGACATGTTGTTAGCAGGGAGCTGAAAGCCCGTGTGATCTGGGGACCTTCTTTCCTAGGGCTTCTGGGAGATTTCCAACCACTGCGCCGCATTTCACCATTGCTTCAGTTTCTACTTAAGTTGAAAGCTTTGCTCTTTAGGGGTCAGCCATGATACCTCGTTTTCTGAAGCATGGCGGGGATCGAACTGTTTGAGTTCAGAGGTGTCCCTCTCGGACACCCCAGTGCCAGTTCAGAGCTTCCATATGTGCCCTGCACCCACTCTTGCAGAAAAACCTGATTGGCTGGAAGTCCTCAGTGGAGGGAAAGACGAAGAACTTCAGATACGTGAATCTGTGGTTTTCGAAAAACCCTGTGACAGTGGAAGCGAGGCAGGCTGTGCAGGAGGGCTTCATCCTCAGCAGCAGTTGTTTGTTGTTACTTTGCTTCCCTGGGCGGGGGTTTGCAGGTTGGACCGTCTTTTGCTCTCTCCTCTCAGCAGCCCCATTAGAGGCAGCCACGAGCACCCAGCGCGTGCTTGGAGATCACATACCCTGGCTCGTGCATCACATGTGTTAGGCACCGGGCCTCCTAACTGTACTAGTGGACCGAAAAAATGGGACCTATATATGGTAAACTGTAGTAATTAAAAATAGCAGGGACCTACTATGCCGTCAGAAATTGTGTGTGCTCCCGGGAGGTGGCAGCTCACTACCTTGGCAGTGAATAGCAAGCAAGTGCATGTGCGGTATCTCTGGAACGCAGCTGTTGCTGACCACCACCGAGGTGGGACATCCAGGGCTGCTATAGCACACGGTGTCCCAGTAGTGCTGAAACCATTTTAAAAAAGTTGATTCATCAGAATACCAGGAGAGAGGACAAATGAAAAGCTGGGACCATTTGTTTGAAAAACGGGGTGATTAAGGATTCAAGTGAAGTAACAAAGCTGTTGGATTTAAAATTAGCTTAATATATTTTTTTTCTGAAGAAAAGTTGATGCTTTATCTCCCTAACTAATGGCTCGTGCTGCAGAAGTGAAGCACGACATCTTCTCCAAATCAGACTGTTCAACTTCATAAATGGCAGTGTCACCTATCACTGTGTCAGCAAGTTGAAAGGATCATTTTTCAAATGGTCTAAACACATTTATTTTTCCTGCAGTCAATATTCCACTTGTACCCAAAACATTACTGAAATAGCAGACTTTCTCTGTAGCCACTGCCTAGAAGTAAATACTATATAATTGTATAAATTATGTATCTATTGTATATACTGTGTATATATCTAGTATATCCATCTATATATGGTGTATAAGTATTTAAAATAATTAGCTATAGTAAATACTAGATAGTAAGATTGTACTTATGCAGGCACTAGAAATGGCAGTTAGTTTGTTTATATACCGTGCCTGGTACCTGCTAGCCAAAAATCAACCTGAGTAACCTTGAGACCTTAATGCTAAGGTGGTCAGAGGCACCATTACACCCTCTGTGTTGGAAATGGCTCTTTTCCTTCCCTTCTGTACCTCTTCTCTCCCACAGTGAGACACTGTAAGGTTTAAGCTTAATAACACAGTTCTGGATAGTGTCTGTCTTTTGCAATTGTAGTTCTAAAAATATTTACTGTTCCCTTTAGGAAAGAACTTTCAAGTCAATGTTCAGAAGATCCTTTGTTACTCCTCCATACATAAGTTTAATTTATAAAGTCTTGGTTAGTTAATGTGGTTTATAAGCTTTAGGCCGGGGGACTGTTAGATCATCAAGCCCGACCTGTGTAACCCCTGCCCTTGGATCCCACGCAGCAGTTCCTGGCGTTCAGGCTTCAGCATCGACCCCAGGGTCTGGGCAGTGCACTGGGGCTGTCCTCCGTATCCAGCTGCGCTTCACAGCTCTCTGCTTGATTTCTTTTTCTCTGAAGAGTTTTTTTTCTTTTCTTTTTTTTCTTTCTTTTTTCTTTTTGGGATCTGGCTGCAAATCTTTGTGGTTTCTGGATCTGCTCCAGAAAATCCTAAGAGTACTTAGGCAAAGCATTGCGTCGCTGCTCTCCTCTAAGGTACCGGCGGGGCGAGGAGGGGGGACACGGCCCAGGCTGCAGGTGATGTTATCGGCCTCACCCGTGCCCTTGGAGGGCTCACACACAGGGAGTGGAAGAACAGGTTTCTCTATTAAAAAAGCAATGTCAGACAGCAGAATTTCCATTCAAAATTAGATTACACATCCGAGTCCATCAGCTCAGCGCACCGATGCACCCTTGACGTAAAGTGGTGATCGTGATACCCTCTGTTATAAATTTGAACTCCAGCGTTGCAGTGAATCTCATGAAGTGGCAGGCACAAGGCTTCTTCGTGATCAGCCTGGGGAAGGGAGGGGAAGGCAGCCCAAAGCAGTGTTTATTTCTCAGCAGTGGCGAGGTCAGGTTTCCAAAGCATCAGTGTTGGCTTCGTGATGTCTTTTAAATGCAGAGTTGAAAGGATGATGCAACTTCCAAGCATTACGCCAAAAAAAAGGCAGAAGCGTGTCAAAAGAGATGACTGTTGGCCATGTCTAAAGAGAAGAAAGTTGAATTTTTTTTTTATTTTTTTTTTCTCTCCACAGCTTCTGGCTGAGGAGCTGCTATGGGAAGGGTTGTAGCATGGTAGGACTGACTTCTGAGCAGCTCCTGGCAAGCCAGAAGTGAACTAGCTTCAGTTAAATTAAAGCGGGGGAAGAGACTATCCATATCCTTTATATAGAAGTGCTCCAAATTTATGAAGGAAAGTGCTGATTTTTTTTTTTCTGTGGCCAACTGTGCTGCCTTAAGTACATTTTCAATCCCTTTTAATTAAAGGGTGTCTGTCAGCCTTTCTCAAGCGCTGTGTTATCATAAGCAGTGCAGTAATAGGTACCTGCAGAGAAGATCAAATGCTTTTCAGTGCTAAATGAGATTTGCAATCTGCAGTAGGTTAGATGAAACATTTAAATACCACCAAGGCTGTTGCTGCAGGGACAGGGCACTCTAGCTATTGGAGAGGCTTTGCACATCTTGTTTTCCCTACGTCTGTTTCCCTTTCTTCCCTCATCCTAAGATACCAACTTTGGAGCTAGTGTAATGGTCAGGTTCAAAATCTCAGGATTTTAATAATTCTTTGACCACGGTCACCACATGGAAAGAAAAAAAAGATCTGCTTGAGGGAAATTGCTTGGCTGATGATCTTTCACTGTATGCAAATAAAAATAAATTAACTTTTTGTAGTGTAAAAGTCTGAACGCTTTTTTAAATGCGCCTCTTTGAACCAAATATTGGTTACTGTGGCATCGCTTAGGAGAAAGTGTTTCACATTTTTAAAAGTGTGTG
>Ga0065711_1046429_pt1 | contig 12898 bp, 10 predicted proteins | sample Hoacrofraction12_FD_59098 | JGI IMG/M metagenome (GOLD analysis project Ga0065711, IMG submission 59098) | Hoatzin crop microbial communities from Cojedes, Venezuela - Epithelial fraction 12 v2 (version 2) | ecosystem: Host-associated > Birds > Digestive system > Esophagus > Crop | place... | reverse complement strand
AGATGAGGCCAGACTCTTTTCAGTAGTGCCCAGCGACAGGACAAGGGGCAACGGGCACAAACTGAAGCATAGGAAGTTCCATCTGAACATGAGGAAGAACTTCTTCCCTCTGAGGGTGACAGAGCACGGGAACAGGCTGCCCAGGGAGGTTGTGTAGTCTCCTTCTCTGGAGATATTCAAAACCCACCTGGACACGGTCCTGTGCAGCCTGCTTTGACAGGGAGGTTGGACTAGATGATCCCCAGAGGTCCCTTCCAACCCCTACCATTCTGTAATTCTGTGATTCTGTAATCACAGCCATTTCTGAGAGTAGGCTGGTCATTTCCTTGTCTAGTGGTGGTAACAGATAACAGGGGAGTGAAAGAATGTATCAAAGATAATTTTCAGTAAAAGAAAGGAAGAGCATTTCACTGATTAGTTGTGGAGGTGGTTGTTATAAGACTTTCAGGCTTGGCCTTAGAAAATATCATGACATAGAATTACCTATGACACAATGAGAAGAAATTATCTAAGCATCTCCATTGTCACACTGAAGTATAAAAGGAAGACTGTGCGCATGCACGCAGTGGATTAAACTGGTAGGACTTACACTTGTGGAGTCTGCCCCTTTGAGTACTAAACTAATCCTTATGTGGTTGATGCTGTTCTGCCCGGGATGCAAGCTTACAGTGAAATAAAGAATCACAATCACTAACCTACCTAGCCCCTCCTACTTAGTAAAGATCATGTGCCCTTTTCTTTACTACATGTCTTTTACTACATGTATATTTACTAATGTAGGGCTATTAGAAGAAACATTGTTGTGGGTTTGCATGAAAAGGTTTTGGTAGCACGGGGGGCTATAAGGGTGGCTTCTGTGAGAAGTTGCCAGATGCTTCCCCTTTGTCTGACAGAGCCAATGCCAGCTGGCTCCAAGATAGATCCACAGCTGGCCAAGACCAAGCCAGCCAGCAATGGTGGTAGCACCTCTGTGATAACATAATTAAGCAGGGGGAAAAAAACCTGCAGCAGGAGAGAGGAGTGAGACTATGTGAGAGAAACAACTCTGCAGACACCAGGGTCAGTGAAGAAGGAGAGGGAGGAGGTGCGCCAGGTGCCAGAGCAGAGATTCACCTGCAGCCCGTGGAGAAGACCATGGTGAGGCAGGCTGTCCCTCTGCAGCCCATGGAGGGCCACAATGGAGGAGATGTCTGCCTGCACCCTGTGGAGGACCCCACACCAGAACAGGTGGATGCCTGAAGGAGGCTGTGACCCTGTAGAGTGGCCACACTGGAGCAGAATCCTGGTAGGACTTGTGAACCCATGAGGGACCCACACTGGAGCAGTCTGTTCCTGAAGGACCGTACCCCATGGAAAGGACCCACATTGGAGCAGATCATGAAGAACTGCAGTCTGTGGGAAGGACTCATGATGGATAAGCTCATGCAGAAACTGTCTCAGGAGGTCCAGCAACTCAAAGAGAGTATGTGCTACTCCCCACCTGCACAGACTGGTAGCTCAGCTACTAGGAGTAAGCATTCCTCTGCTCAAGAGAGAGGCTATAGAGCGTACACACCGCGAGGCACCCTGTGGTTTTACTCCTGTGACCACAGAGTGGACATGAGGAAGTGGGATGGAAAACCTACCTCAACCCTGGAGGCATAAGTGTGCAAGTTGCGAGGAAAAACAATCACAAAAGGGGACTCTCCTACAAAAACTGTCACTCCAGTTTCCAGTGAGTAGATCTGCAGACAGAACAGATTCTGATCCTCTTGAAGGGACTACTAAGTCATTTTTACAAGAAGTGAATAAATGAATACTCTGACCAGGATTAGAAGTGCCCTGCCTCCAGCCAGGTGGAGGAAAGGGAAAACCAGGTTTATTGGACTCTGCAGATTTGATGGCCTAACATGTCAGATCCAAAAGAGTACAAGGCTCTAGCAGACATGAGTGCACAGTGTGCCCCAATACCACCAAGTTATAAAGGGGCAGAATAAATCTGTATTTCTAGAGGGACAGGGGGATCCCAGCAGCTAACTGTATTGGAGGCTGAAGTGAGCCTAACTGGGAATGACTCCCAGAAGCACCCTATTGTGACTGGTGCCTAGCCACTTCCTTGAGACCAGCATCTTCAACCTGCAGACCATGGGTGTGGGCTGTGCCAGATACACCAGCCACAAGCTCCAGATGCAGCATGCGACCATCCAACACCACACATCACCTCTCCTGCCCTGAAAGACTGTTATGACAGATGGAGCCCAAAGTCCTGGATTAAATAAACTCAGTGGTCATTTTAGAGGGACAGCCCATAGACTGAGGGAATGATCTGTCTGTGTGTGTGTACATACATGTACCTCAAAGACAGGAAAAGCGATGGTAGTAAATTGGTAAGTGTGGGACCTGGGCATGATGTAGATGGTATAGAATAAGTGGTGGATAATGTCCTGGGTTTAGCTGGGATAGGGTTAGTTTTCACAAGAAGCCAGTTGAACTGACCCAATCTAGCCAATCAAATGAGATATTCAACACCATGCGATGTCATGCTCAGTGTTTAAGTGGGGGAGGTGGCCGGAGGGGGGTAATTTGCTAGTTGGGAGTGAGCTGAGCATTGGACAGTGAGAAAATTGCACTCCATATGTTCTTTTATCAGTATTCTTGTTGTTACTTTTTCTCTCTTTGCTGTTCTGTTAAACTGTTTTTATCCCAGTCCGTAAGTGTTGCCTTTTCCTTCCAATTCTCCTCCACGTCCTGTCGGGGGGGGGGACACGAGACAGCAACTGCGTGGTTCTTTGTTGTCAGCTGGGGCTAAACTGTGACAACCAGGAGTAAAACTATAGAAAATTTGCTCTGCAGTTCGAATTTTACACAAGTTTCTTTCTCTCCTTGTCTGAAACTCTAGCGCAACATTGCTGTGCTATTAAAGCCACTAAATAACAGTCTTATTACATACTAGAAATGGCTAAATTTCCATGACATGTGGTTTCCTAACATTAACTTCTGGGGTTTTAGCAGACACTATACACACAAAGATTAGTAGCAGTCTGATCTAGTAACAATGTTACAAGGAAAGCCTCATGATTGTTTATGAACCGTCTCTTTCAAGACTTTTTTTACTTTATGTGTCTAGAATAGCAATCCAGGCTGTTGGATTTCTGACAATCAGTTTAAAAAGCTTCACATAAAACTTGGGGTTTTTTTTCATCCTAGTGGCAGATTAAATCAGAGTGGAGTTATAATCTCTCTAAATTATTTCCGAAACTGGAAATCTTAGTGTGTACCATAATATTAAAAAAGAAAAAGATTAAAGCATCACCAAAAAAATAATGCTCCTGTAAGTCTACTACCAAACATCAGTCTGCTCTGTAATTGCCCTCTGCCATTTTTGCAGTTGCTACAGACCAAATTAAAAGTAGCAGGCCACAAAGGGCAAATCACAGGGACACCCAGTGCCATTAGTAATCGGAGGTGAGAATTAGTCAGAATGGCAGAGGAGACATTAAACTGTACTGTCATTAAGGAGAGACATACAGGCACAGAAATGTGGGCAATGTGAGAAAGAAAAAACAAGCAAAGCCCGAGTGGTCCTAAAAATATTTTCAGCTATAGCATCTGTATGCGAAGACCACCTAGTGAGTAAAAACCTGGCAGGTAAGTAACCAGCACATTGAAATTCTTCACATCATTTCAAGGGCTTTCTTCTCCCATCCCCATTATTTTCCAAAATACTTTCTTTTTACCTGCTTCAATTACTTACTTCCTTTCTTTTCACTTGTGAACTGGTGGGAAGTGTGAGACTGACAGATACAGTGACTGAAGTCCATATTAGTCTTTCCAAAAAGCACAGCATGGGCAGCAACTGAAGAAAATTTCTCCTTGCTACTATCTGCCAGCCTGTTCCATCTGTGTTGCAGACAAATCAAACCTCTTAAAAGTGAGAAAGTTTCTCTCCATTGCTTTAGCTAATCCTTTCAACCACAGCTAAGGAAGACAGAGTATTTACTGTAAATATGGTAATAACTAGTGTTTTCTGGATTCAGATAGAATAAAAACTATACATCAAGAGAGACATCAAGGTGATAGATGCAGTCAATGCATCAGGAGACTAGATGTATGCAAGCAACTGCCATCCCTCTAAATTAAAAAGGGATCTTCAGCCTTGACACGAATGTAGTGCAAAACCTGATGTGTGCCTTTGGAGCATGGCAAGATATTCTATGATGAGCAATCCTTATTAATATTGGTAGACTGTTCATGCTGCAATGTTTTGGTGCAGGTTGGTGAATGTGAACTATACACAAATTAAGACCCCTTTGCTTTTTGTTTTTTGTGTTTTTTTTAATCTTATAGAAGATCCCACACCCAGCTACTACCGGAACACATTAAAAAAGAGTACAACAATAGCAGTTTATGTGGTTATATCAAACTCTAGCTGTCATCTGTGATACACACAGTCTATAATAGCATGAACAATTTCAGAGCATCTCTACACCCAGATTTGTAGGTTTTATCAATAAAAAATAACATTACAAAATCATTCACAATATAAGCATGGTGCTCATCTAAATTACAGATAGTTAGGAAGACTTTGTGAGTAACAAGATCAACACATTCACAACATGTAGAATAGATATCTTTTTGCCATCTTCTTGGACCTTAATGACTGTGAAATACACAATTTTTTGAGAAGATATCCACAGCTGATATTTTTTAAGTCATGGAAATAAACATCAAGGAGATAAAATATATTAGAAGATTTAGAGAAGTATGTTTTTCCATGGCTAGGCCTTTAGAAGAAATACAAACAAGAAAGGAATCCTGATAGATGATACCTCAGGGATGAACTCTATATTGGGAATTTCCTAGGAGAAACTGCCTCGTCCACCAGAACCTTGATTTCAAAAACCTGTCAAAGTCAGTGGGTGGACAGAGATATTCTGTTCTGGCTTGTTTTACACATTATCGCCTTCTCCTCCTATTTTCTCTGCTCAGCTCTGCTCTGTTCTGCTCTGCTCTTCCTCCATTTGCCTTGGTTTTATTCACTCCTCTAACAAAAAGTCAAAATTCTTTCCTTGTACCTGACATTGAGCTCCCTCTCCCTCACACACCGACCTTTGCATTAAGCATTGTAGACACACTGGAATCTGTCCAATCAAGCCTCCTCCCAAGTGACATAGAAAGCTCAAAACACCACCTGCCATTCTAGGTAAGATTATTAGATGCAAGCTATATGCATCATTTAAAATCATTAGCATAAAATCAATAGCTCTAGGAAATAATTACAGTTTTCACCATGACCTTATCCCTCATGGTACTTCGTCCTCAAGGGTTATTTAATTAAGGCATACGAAGGATAGTTTTGCTCAGTGATTCTGCATGAAATTTAACTGACGTATAGATATCAAAAGATTTCCTTTCCTCCATTCTGAAAAGCCTGACAGCGTGATTGTGATTGCAAATAGCTTCAACTTGTGGTAAGTAATATTTAGGTAACATTTCTAATTATAACAGCACTGAAGCACTAGAATGAAGAGCTTACCAGAAGGATTAGAAAGGATGTGAATTTTCCTTTGTGAGCTACATTTAAAAATAAACTTGACTGCTGTTTATATACCACCATGGGATACTGCAGGTTTATCTACTCTACATGGTTCAAGAAGCATGGACTGAATGATATCCTGAAGCCCCTTCCTGCCCTACCTTTGAACAATTTATCTTCAATAAATAAATAGCTTTCTGTAATCACCTAATCCAACTCTTCTTTAGTTCTTTCACTATGATCCCAGCGTGTATCCAAAATCCGTGAAAATCAAAAGCTGTTCTTTTTTAACTGCCAGATTTATAAACTTCCCTTATGACAGAAATTTTCCTTTATTCCTGGACACCAACACTGGCAATAAAACCTCTGAATTCAGATCTTAGCTGAGACTGTTTATTTACTCTTTGAAATCAAACGTTCTCATAGACATAGCTTTCTAAGGCCCTCTACTCAGAACAGATGGGCTATAACTACGGTTTAACACATAGGACTAACATCTGCATGTCTATTTATTTCTAGTCCTAAAACTAGGACAGACTCCTTTCGTACTCTTGCGAAAGTCAGTTAAGCTTTCTCATTTCTCCAGAAAATACAATTGACTGTTTTCATTTCATGTACATAATAGAGTACACTGTTGACAGAAAGAACAGAGCTTCTTCAGGAGTACCTGAGCTCTCACAGAGGATTTATTCTTACCAGATTTCTAGCGTAAGTTTGCCAATTTAAGACACTTGCAAAGTTTAAAGAACTCAAGAGCTTTCCCAAAGTATGGCTACTATGAGATGTCTAGAACTTTAGAACAAAACAGCTGGGATTGATGCAAATTTCAAGAGGAAATGTTTGAATGCCATTGGAATATTAAAGTTATAAAAATGGAATGAAATTTTGAACAGGAAAATGTAGGCAATTTTGGCCTCAAAAGAAGAATTTTTAAAGACCATGTCTGTCCCTCTGTGTCTGCAACTGTGAATCAGTTCAAGTGGGATGAAGCATCTTGAGCTGGGAGAAGTTAGGAACATAACTGTTCCATTACTGCTACACCATAGCATTTTTACAGGATCATCATCTAAGAATTTGCCACTGATGGATAAAACTGATCAAGACTTGCTCAAGGGAGTAGTCTTAGAAAGGAGAAAGAGAAGAACCCTTCATTGTTGGTGTATAGGAGCAGAAAAAAAAAAGAAAAAAAGGAAAAAAAAATCACATACATCAGTTTTGGTTCTCATGGTGCTCCTGAGATGAAAGCCCTGGAGGCAGAGCACTGCTGAGTTCCCCAGTCTGTGACTGCGGTAGACAATGACCGCAGAAATGTTTTCCAGAAAAATATCTCATTCTTCTTTTAACTGACCTTTGGGTCTTTCTATCAATGTGGTCTGATTCCACAAGCTTTTAGAGGGAAGGGGTAGAAGTTGGGCTGGAAAATTTGAGGTTCAGACTTTGGCAATATAATAAAAAACGTGCAATTGCGTACCGTATTTCAATTTCCAGCAGCTATGATGCCATTGTTTTAGAGACCATCCAAAAATGTTTAGCAGCATTTAAATTAAAACCTAGTCCTAAATGACAAATACAGTATAAGGCTGGATACTAGCTCTTTTTATTTAATGAATATTGTCACCAGTGAGGCTGATTTCCCTGCCCTGCTCTGTCCTTGCAATGAGGCTTAATGAATACTGACAATGATTACACAGAAATAAGATTTCAAGCAGGCCCAATGCAATCCTCGGAATGAATAAGATGCTTAATAAATATCCTACAACCATTACAGAGAAGACTGATTCTGAAATACGGCCTGTCTCAGGTGAAAGCTCTGACACTCTAGATACTTTCAGTACTGTGACATAAGAGATTCTTGTCTGAAATTCTCTCCCGTGCCTGTACCCAAAATATAGCCTTTACGTTCTGGTTCATGAGAGCTGCAATATGAACTGGTATGTCCTCTGCTGGGAGCTGCAGTCGCTTTATGCTCTCTGTGGATTCCTCCATTTCCAGGAAATTCACAGTCAGCCAGTTACCTTTCTAGACACTTTTTACCACCAGAGACACTGATTTCATACAGGATCTAGGAAAACCTTCACAGGAAAGAGGGAGGGTACTTCAATTTTCTCGATAGTGATTTTTTTTGATACTCAGATGTTATACCTGTTTTGTTACTAGTCTTCTAAATTGGAAGCTTTGATGTGGTGGGGCTACTCATAATAATAATGAAAAACTATTTCTATCATTCACCGGAAGCACTGTTTTCAGGCATTTTTTGTATAGTTGCATATATAAATAGGGCTGCACACGTGTTTTTGATAAACAGCTACAGTTGTACATGCAAATGAGGTCACTGTGCATGTATAATAGAGAATTAGGTATGTGATGGGCAATTTTCACATACACTTCTATTGAATTCCTCTTATCCACATCTTACAGCATTTAATTTAGGGACACAGTTCTGCACTCATTCTCTGAATTATCATAGCTGTCTTTTATATAAAATATTCTCAGTAATATATAAACAGGCTTTAATTGTTAATCCTTAAGTACCTTTGATGGCCATCAGGAAACATACAAATGGAGAAAAGTAGGATATACTGAAGTGTGGGGAACTGTTGGAGGCTCAGGTACCATTAAGCAGTACACACTATAATATAAACATCAACTAATCAACCTGGCTGACCTTCAATTTGCTGATAATTCAATCTGACATGAATGTTCTGGTATGGCGGGCAAGGTGACAGTGATTTATTTTAGAGACAAAACCTGAACTGATTTAGGGCTGTATAGAATTTAGGTTTTATATTATCAAACAAAGGGGGTAAGGAGGAGTAAGAACTCACTTTTATAGTTAACTGAGACATGGCTGACTGCTTAAAAACATGAATTATAGAAGTCATTAAAAAAAAACAGTGGGAGGCTTATTACTTGAATGCTCAAGCAACTCAAGTAACAAAAATTGATAGCAAAGATAAAACAGCAACTAAACAAAGAAACTGAAAGAAATGGGGAATGTCAGAAATAGGAGAAATTTTCCACAAGGAAGAGGCTGAAATCAAGAAATCCTCATTCAGGAAAGCAGAAGAGTAAAAAAACCCCAAACAAATCTGAACAAATACCCACAAAACTTATTGGCAAACTTTCTGCGAGTCCTGTGTCTGTGAGTGTAGAAATTGCTTTCCCTGTAATTTCAATGTTTGAGTGACTGATTTTGCTGAACATATGTCAAATGAATTAGACTTCCTAGCAGAAGCTATTCCTCATGTAACATACATCCAAACATGAAAGAAAATCCAGCCAAAACTGTTCAGTGGAAATATTTGCAAGGAGAAATGTTCTGTTTGAAGATAATCTTTAGAATAAGTTTAATTGTTTTTAATCTATATTTTCTGAAAATTATTTCAAATTTTTAAAGTAGAGTTCTTAGACTATCTTTTGCTTGTAACAAAGTGGGTTTTATAACACAATTTTTAAATGCAATAAATAAGAGAGAGAAGTTCTGATGTATGACTACATCTACTTTTCAGGGCCTAATTTTCATACTCTTTATTTCCTTAAATCTCTCTGAAACTTCTGACTGGAGTGGTGTCTTTCCTGTCTTACATCAGTTAACTGGGAACAAAGTAAACTTCTGTATAAGATTGAAACTGTGTGTCAATGTACGCAAGTTTCATAAAACTTAAGCAATATCCACACAGATACATGCATTTGTGTGTGTGTGTGTGTATATTTACCCACCTCACATACTTTTGCATTACTTCTGTATACATTTCACTGTTCCATGCTGTCCCTTTACTGCATAAACAAGAGTTAGGCATGCACATATGCCAGAATTTTCCCAGTGTTATTTGCCCAGATTCCTGTCCAGAACTGAACAAAGCGCCTCGGAATGCAGACTTCTTTCTGGCACTAGCAGATGCCCCACCAGAATGCATTTTGGGACAGCCCCTCTGCACAGCCTCTTCTAATGACCTGAAAGCCTAAAACCAAGCAGCCAAGGGGATTTGCGTGTGTTAAACCTTTAATACAAGCCAAATGCTGTGTCAGCACCAACTCTAGTTACTCCCTTTGGTGCTATTAGATACACATCACGAGACTTCATTCCTATCATGTTTATAGTTTCAGCATTGCCTAAGGGGGTTATAAAGACTAGTCGTGCCTGCGTAATTCTTGTGGCATGGCTAAAAGAATAGCTCTGAATTCTGAGAATGATGTCTGGATGTAAAGCAACATGGGTGATCATTCATTCCTTTCTTTTCTGGTTACGTGAAATAATACTTTGGTATTTAGACATAATTCACAATATGTAGATGCTGAGTGAGAGAGAAAAAGAAAAGTTCACTCAGTGTGACTGTAAATTCAAACACAAAGGTAAGAATACAAAAATTAACATCCTACACCCTGCTCCTCCCTGACTTAAAATTTGTTGAAATTGTCAAACCTCAAAAACTGCATAACTTCTCTCAGAGGTGGTAGCCCCTGAGAGGTGGGCAGATTAATTTCTGAGCATGAAGGTGTCATGTATTTTTCACTGAGACAGAAAAGGAAGATCGAATGAGAGTTTAGGATCACTTGGAAATGGCAAGGTTGTACAAGACAGGATTTTATACTGCTTTTTGTGTTTCACAATGTAGCTCTTCAATAAGTGCCATTGATACAAGATACTATTTAACATGAATAATGGTATCATTGTTTATACTGTAGCATAGAAACAATGCCATTTAGTGGCATTTAAAAAAATCCAGCTGAGCATTCAATTTTTTTGTTGTAAGAGATGGACCATAATGTTAACAAAATAGCAAAAGGAATGGTGTGATAACTGGAGCAGATGTCTTCTAACTTTGAAAACATCCACTTCAGACTTCACCAAAGACTTTGTGGTTGTGTCTAGCAGTGATTATATGTCATAGTTTGTACACTGTCCTAGTCACCAAATTAGTCTAAGTCCCTTGCACACTTGTGTTTCCTTCCAGTGGAACCTTCCATGACAGCGGGTAGATCCAAGTGGTGGTCTGTAAGGTGAACACTTGACTGGACCAGGGACTCTGAAACATTCCCATATCCACTAGTTTCGGGTTAGTTCAACCTTCCAACACTTCATTTCCCTGTTCCCATTTCTCTGTCCCAAATTTAAGAACAACAATTCTGTTCTCTTTATGCTGGAGTGGTTAAGGATACGTTTGTTAAGATTGATAAAATAATGGGCAGTGGGCCTTTCTTTACCCTAACTAGAGTAAACAAATAACGGTATATTAGGTAAGTACAGCCTGAAGACAGTCTCTAAGTCTCTTCTTGTATAATTGATGTGGTCAGCTGTTTTCTTAGAAATTACTTTTCTTTGGTTAACTATGACTGACTTCTCTCTGCTGTCCTGATTCAGGGAACAACACAAACACATCCTTATTTTAATGACATACTCAAACATGTGCTTCACCTAAAGCATATGCTCAAGCCTATCAATTTTTCAGCAAAGCACTGAAACATCACCTGTACTGCAAAGCTAATGAATAAAAAACAATTGGCTTTTGGCATCAGGGCACACTAAGTCCAGCTGCTCCCTGAGGGACAGTGCGCCAGAGGCCTCACGAGCCAGGGCCCAGCCCCGCTGTACCTGTGCAAGTAGGGCAGAGCCAGAGACTGTGGCCATGTTCAGTCGGGTGTCCAGATCATCAGGCGAGCTCACGGTAACGAGCAGGGGCCAGAGCCAGACCAGGATGTCAGCCCACAGATGGGGTCAGGATCAGGCCTGGGGAGGGAAACCCACGTCGGACACAGCCCCAACACGGCCAGGCGGGGCCCATGGGGTGGGGGTGGGCACAGGCCAGGCCACGATGTCCGCCCGCAGGTCAGGCCCATCTCTGCAGGGCCCACGGCTGGGTTGGGCAGGGCTGTGGTGGGGCTGGGGGTGCTCACTCCTGCGGTATCACTGGGGCAGGGACTGATGGTCCTGGGCTGAGCTGAAATGGGACTCCCCGTCCCAGGGTCAGGGGTTGGGGGAGGCTCCCGGGGAGGCTGGTCTGGTCCGGTGCGGGTTGTTACTGCCCTCAACGCCCTGACGTTAGGTTATGCAACATGAGAAGTTTCTATCCTGTCACTGCGCTGCAAAAATTAAAGACAACCCTAAAAGCTAGATAGGATATAAAGTAACAGCACTTTTTTTTTTCTTAAGTCCAGTAAATGTTTTGACATCTCTTTCTGATTTCCTCTATTTGGAAAACAGTAATTACAGAGATATTCTTAAATTTGTGTGGTAGGACATGGAAAATTTGAGGAGACTTTCTCTGTGATTCTGGCTTTTGAGTGAGGGAAATCTGGAATTAGTTCCAATGGTTTTGTATTAGTATATAACATTGCTATATGGGCAACACACTTATACAATACCTACTGATTTACAGCTTTAACCATTATAGTGATAGCTAAAGATTGCCAATGGATAAACGTTGCTAAGTATTTACTTCACCTCAGTGTACAGTTAGAACTTCAGCACTTTTCACACATAGGACATGTAAGGTAATTTTTTACTTCAGTTTAACACCTGTGATTTAAATAAATACTTACTTAGAAACATAACTGAAACAGCTGTCAGTGGTTCTTAAAAATGGCAGTATTCTCCTCTAAAAAAGCCTGTCTTTTTTATTTCTTGACATTGTAGATGAAAGAGTTGTGTCTAGGTCTAGTATCTTTGAAGACAAAAAAGGACCTTTCTCTAGGTGCACTTTTAGTAACTAATTTGTATTCTAACAAATCTGTGGCCACCTAGGATTTCACAGCTGTCACTCTGCAGCATTTCATGGTCACCTGGAACTTCATTAACAGGAACAGGAACCAGAACCTTGTGCTCTAAAATCACAAATACGTGTCACTGAATACCAGAAACAACTTTATTACCGTTACAAGTATAGAAGCAAAAAACTAAGTAACAAATCTGAGGAGTTCTGAGTGCATCTCGTCATGGCTAGTGAGTACCTACACTAGCTAGTCTCTTTGTTGAATGAAATAGAATTAGTATATACTAAGGATAATCTGTAACAGACAGAGTTTGAGATCTTATTTAAGAGGAGGATTTGTCTTGCTTTTAGTAATCCTGAGGCCTACAAAAAGGATTTGAATGGATTTTATTAAACACATTTATATCTTTCAGCACAAGTCCATAATATTGCATAGTCAGTACACATGATTTACATCTTCTGACAGAAGGAATCAACCATAGAATCATAGAATCATAGAATCATAGAAAGTTTTGGGTCGGAAGGGACCCCTAGAGGTCATCTAGTCCAACCCCCCTGCAGTGAGCAGGGACACTGCTAACTAGATCAGGTTGCTCAGAGCCCTGTCCAACCTGGTCTTGAATGTTTCCAGGGATGGGGCCTCCACTACCTCTCTGGGCAACCCATTCCAGTG
>Ga0065711_1046428_pt1 | contig 12898 bp, 12 predicted proteins | sample Hoacrofraction12_FD_59098 | JGI IMG/M metagenome (GOLD analysis project Ga0065711, IMG submission 59098) | Hoatzin crop microbial communities from Cojedes, Venezuela - Epithelial fraction 12 v2 (version 2) | ecosystem: Host-associated > Birds > Digestive system > Esophagus > Crop | place... | reverse complement strand
GGCGGGGGGGGCCGGGGGGTGGGCGGCAGCGCGGTGTTACCTCAGCGAGGGTGGGCTGCGAGCGCGGTGAAGTTCAAGCGGCGGAGAGCTGCTGGCCGGCCTTCCGTCTAGCCCTAGGCCTGTGGCACCGTTACCGTCGCCTGCGGGAGCGGGCGGGGACCCGCAGAGCCTCGGCAAGCGGGTGCCGCTCCCAGGGCTCGCCCAAAGCCCGGCTCGCTTGGAATCTGGTCAGCAAGTTCCCGTTCCGCACAGCACAGATGAAGAACAGGCGTTTGAGCAGCCGCTGTCACTCCGGGCAGCGTGTCGGCACCGACGTCAAGCGCGCCAAAGCCCAGAAGAGCCGGATGGCTTTAGCAGTAGCTCAGCTGCTGGGGCATGCTCGCGGGCTGTTTGCTGCCTGTTCCTCCGTGCTCGACGGTGGCGAGACGGCTTTCAATGTATTCACTTCTCTTTTTTCAGAACGCCATCACAGCGTTGCACTGGTCACCTCTCGTGAAAGATCTGATTGTGTCTGGTGATGAGAAAGGTATAATTGTCTGTTACTGGCATAACAGAAGTGACAGCCAGCAGTTCTTCCCAGAGCCTCGCACGGTTTTTTGTCTCACTTGTTCTCCTCACCATGAAAACCTGGTGGCGATTGGGTAAATACTCATTATGTTTGATTTTCCATTCTTCTGCAAGAACTTTGGCTACACAATTGTAAGACTATTTTTTTCTGTTTTTCTTTTTTCTTCTGGTATACAGTGATGTTGAAATAACCTTTAGATTTGGTAGACCTGCGAGTCATAGAAATCTGTAGCAGTGTAAGGGTCTAGGCTTGATTTGCACCTCTGAAATTTCTTTAAACTGTTATTTTTTCATTAGACTTCACTGATGTTTGTTGCATTACAGGTTAGTGCATCTAAAGAGTTTTTTAGTTTTTCTAGGCCTTTGTCAACCACTGCAGTTCCAGTCCTTTAGACACCCAAGACTGTATTGAAAAGAGCTGGAACACAAAAACCCCTGAGACTTGATGACAAAGTTCTCTTGAAGGAGAACAAACACAAGAGGAGGGAAGGAATGAAAGCAATTTGCATTTGCAGTAAAGGGAGCAGTTTTCCTTGTATGAAAGCCAGTGTTGTTTTTTAAGTCTCTGAGAGCTGTGTTCCTAATGAACTGCTGTCACTCTGGAAGCCAAACGTACTGGTTGCGCTTCTTGGAAAGGCAGCTGCAGGTGTGCACCCAGGGCTGTACTGGAGCTCCGCCTGACCGTTGGTCTGCCAGTCCCATTGCTGCTTGTGATCTGGCTTCTCTGTCTGTAACGTGGTGATAGTGATCCTGGCAAAGGGCTCAGAAATTGAGTCAGGTATTATTATACGAGAATCTCTTCATTAATTTAAGTCTCTATTTTTAGGTACAAGGACGGCATGGTGGTTATAATTGATATCAGCAGGAAAAGAGAAGTTCTTCATCGGCTAAGAGGCCATGACGATGAAATACATTGTCTGGCCTGGTGCCCTGTGCCTGGTGAAGAAAGGTTACCTGCTTGGCAAGAGGAGCTCCAAGGTACGTAGAAGTGATTAATAGTTTGTGAAGTAATTTTTAGTTCATGTAAATGTCCTTCTAGAGAACTGAATTCCTTGTAGCAAGTCAGTAACTAGCTAAGCAAAGGCAACTGGTAAAATCAATAAAGTATATTCTGATGCAAATCAATATATTTTCAGTTAATTTTTATAAAGCTTTCAATTTTAAAGTATGATAACATGACTCCAATGGTATTCAGTAGTTCCTTCAGAGGAAGGCAAAGTTCCAAATGGGGAGCTGACACAGGACACGACCACGAAGAAAGGCTGCTACCTGGCTTCAGGAAGCAAAGATCAGACCATACGGATATGGAGCTGTACTAGAGGCAGAAGTAAGTAAGATTAATAACGTGAGATAAGCAGTAACAACATGGTGGAAGAGTTCTTCTCTAACTGCAGCCTTCATTCACTAACTTGATAGTGTAAAGCATGCAGAGCATACTGAAAGCTTCACATTCACATGACTTCATTTTCTCTCTGAGAATTTTGGTGTACTAGGTCTGCATAATCCCTCTTGGTTCCCTAGGTGTGATGACTCTGAAGTTGCCACCCACGAAGAGAAGAGGTGGAGCCGTTGATCCCGCTGTTAAAGAGCGCATTTGGCTGACTGTTCACTGGCCTCCGGGTCACCCCACAGAAATTGTATCCAGCTCTTTCGGGTAAGCAGGGCGCACAGCAGCCGGGGTGCCATCGGTAACTGCAGATCCATTTACTAATGTTTAAGGAAGAACTGGGAAGGAAGCGTTGACACCCCCTTCCTCCTTCCTTCCCAGTATAACTGGAAAGAAGACAGGTCAAGAGTTAAAGTGGGAGTTCAGACTTCTAGAAAACTACCGTTGTCCCATATTTGTCTGATAATCTAACTGAATATTGACTGCTAATGGTAGTGATTGTGGTTTTGCCCAGCTACTGGGAGAAAATGACGTGTCAGTTTTCAGTGTGGTAAACTATGGATGTCATTTGTAGGGTGGTGTTCGTGTGCATGTGGATAGGCACATGTGGTAGATGTGTGTCTAGCTGTAGTATTCTTGAGCTTGCAGTATGTACATATGTAATTAGCCCATATATAGCCTATATTATTCTTTTGAAGTGAACAATGAAGTACACGCTTTATATTTTGCAGGGGAGAACTGCTGCTCTGGGATTTGACCCAGCCTGCAAAACGCAAGTGGACTCTTCTAGGATCTTCAGAAGGACAAAATCACTCCCGTATTGTGTTCAATCTGAGTTCTGTGAAGCATCAAGACAAAGAGCTCCTTTTTTCCATTTCAATGGACCGAGATGTAAGAACCATTTCTAAAATTAACATAAAAGTAGCCGTACCTATACAGTTTGACTGAGGCTGCCCCTTTTAGAGGGTAAATTCTCTCTTAAAGTGGGTTTATTGCAGCATTTTGTATCATCATTGCTTAGAATTTGTTCTGAGCACAGGTTGTGTATGTTTTTCTTAGTTTATAAGCTCAAGCTGTTACTGTGGTGGAGTGCACAGTTATGACATCCTAGACTTGAATGGTAATTGTTTAATAAAGGAAGTTTACCATCTCTTTTTCGTATATGTTTCAGTTTAAGAAGGCCTATTTTTCCATCTTAAAATCATTTACTTGTACAAACTAAAGCATCTGGGGTTTTTTGTATTTTTGTGTTTTAACTTCTTGCCTTTTACAGGCAGCAGTTTCCTATTTTGAAGTCATCAGAGGATGATACTATTAAACTGTAGTCCTTTGTCCATTCCATTACAGTCTTCCAACTATTGCAGCCCTGTCGGTGACATGTAATCCTCTGGGTGCAGATCACATGCTGTGTCAAGCCTTGAATTTGACCTGTTGGTTCTTCATCTCGCTCATGCTTTGTTTTTCCTTGTCATACCCATCACTCTACATTTAACCATTCCTTACTCCTTAAATATTCCTCAGGTGAAGTGCTGGGACCTATCAGCTCTCGAGTGTAGCTGGACCATGCCCTCACTTGGGGGATTTGTCTATAGTCTTGCCTTCTCCCCTGTGGACACAGGCTGCCTTGCTATCGGTGTTGGAGACAGCATGATCAGGGTGTGGAATACTTTGTCCGTGAACAATATTTACGATGTTAAAACTTTCTGGCAAAGCATAAAGTCCAAGGTTACAGCAGTAAGTGTGCTTTTGATTCCCTGTTTTTGTCTCTTCTCTTTTCACTCAATATTTTTCTTTCAAGAATGTTTTTCTTTCACTCTGAAGAAGGTTTTTCCCAACTAAAAATATGTAAAGCCAAGTTATTCCTTTCATACTCGATTCTTTTGATATACATTTTAGAATCTGGCAACAAATTTCTAGACCTTTTTACTATCTCAGGTGCTTGCATTACATCTCGTGAAAGATCAGCTGAAGTCCAGCTGCTGTTACATTACTTTTTTACTTTGATCTTCTTTCATGATCCTTCCTTGCTTCATCTGTGGTTGCCCTTGCTCTGCTAGGAAGTTTGACATGCACGAAAACCAACATGCATGTCTTCAGGTTGAGTTTGAACAGTGGCTGGCCAGAGGCTACTGCCGGCTAAAATTGCTGGCAGCAGTAAAACACACACGTAGTTATTCTCGCTCACACCAAAAGTTTTCTCACCATCCTACCATATTCTCCATTTGTATTTTGTAATGTAGATGTAAAGTGGTATTTTAATGATTTTAGTCCATTTCATCTCATCGCATCCCCCAGTAGCTGGTAAGGGGAGAGACTCTGATGCTCACAGTAAACAGATCAAATCAAGTGGCTGTGGTTGGAAGGGTGGGAGCTTGCTCATCAGTTTCATGTTTTCCTTTTGTTTATTATTTAGAAACAAAGTGTCTGTAGCTTATGTCATTATGGGTCTCTTCCTATTTTGGTTGCAGTTATCCTGGCATCCAACTAAGGAAGGCTGCTTGGCTTTTGGAACAGATGATGGAAAAGTTGGCATATTTGACACCTTGTCCAGCAGGTAAGAAAGTAGCTTTCAGATCTATTAGTGTCAGATCCTACTGGTATGTTACCATGCACAGGTGGTGTGGTCTTTCCTGAGATATATCTTTACTGTTATACAACAGTAGGATTAAATTAAAGCTAGTCAAACAGCTGGATTTTCAGTGCATCTTTGCATCTGTCCAGTATGTCCAGTAGCTTCTAAGGTAATCGTTACTTAAGGTAAACTTAAGATTGTGTGACCAGAGATCACCTGCGGGAGGACATCAGTCAAGGAAAACATTCTCTGAAAATGTCTTTCTTGGTAAAGAAGAGCAGCATGCAGGTGAAGGTCATCAGGACAGTTTTGTTATGATTTGTGTAGTGTCCTACAGCAGATGTTAGAGAAGGCTTGGTTCAGCTATGGCTTTAGTATGTTAAAGCAGCTGGTGTCTGTTTTCACCACTGGAAATATGTTGCTTTGATTTTTTTTATTATTTATTTGTTTTTTATTTTCCTTTGCTGAAATCTGCTGCCCCTGCTTCCTTGTCTTCGTGCCCAGTGCTAAGAATAAACCACCTCAGATCTCCAGTACTTACCACAAGAAGACTGTATACGCATTAGCCTGGGGGCCTCCAACTCCTCCTCTGTCTTCTGGTGAGTTTCTGACGCCTTGTGACAAAGTAGAACATTGATGTAGAGCACACAGATGCCATGAAGTTGGTATTTCCTCCCTTCCTAGGAAAGGGAGCACCATTTGCTTGTTAGCAATCCTTTCCAGCAGCTAAGAATGCATTCTGCTTGAGGAATTGTTAACAGTTTTGCAAGGAAGCAAAACAATCTCTTCTAGTATTTTAATTATAGTAGCTGCAGGAAGTAGGTTGGAGTGGAGTACCACACCTCTACGCTTACTTCAGGGTATTACAAACCAGTAACTGTCTGCACGGGCTCCCTGCAGTAATGACATTGGATCAAATATGGGTTCCTTAGCTCCAGAAGTATGGTTCTACAATTTGAACCAAACAGAACTGCTCCATTAGCTGTTCTTACACAACCTGAGTTTTTTTAAGCACCATATTTTAAAGGGAATTTTAAAGCTTGCAGTGACTGTGCTATGGAGAGATCTGTTGGTAGAAATGAGAGGTCCTTTCAGAGGATTTTGAGAATTTCTTGCTGCCAGATCACAGGCAAATGAAGCATGTATAAAGCCTTTTAAAATAATGTTTTGATTTATAGTGGGAGTGATTACTTCTGCTAAAAGTGATGAAGAACATAGTATATTTAGCTTTATTTCTCTGTTGGATAGGAGGAGAAGGTGAGCAGCCTTCTGTAACTTTATATAGTTGTGCTGGAGAAGGTATTGTTTTTCAACACAACCCCTGGAAGCTTAATGGAGAGGCAAATGACATCAACAAAGTCATCCGAGACACTAATTCAATCAAAGTGAGTATGATTTGGGGGCTTTTTAATGGATTCGTGGTACCATGTCATAGTTTCTATGACCTTGTAGTTGTAGGTTTCTGATTTTGCCTTCGTTATGAATCTGTAACAAATAAAAAATTTGAAACCTGCAATCTCCACAGATGAACTTCAGCGATACTGGGTCAACTTATTTAAACAGTTGATGTGTTTGCCTCTGAAAAAGGGTCTTTTTTGCCCCCAACGTTAGCATGGCATATCTGTTCCTGGCATCAGTTACTTAGTTTTCTACCGTGTAATTTACTTAAGCAGAAAAGTTAAATTGAAATATAGGGTCTGGTTTTTAAAGTTGTGTGTGGCTGCTCAAAATAATTAGTTCACACAGAGCTTTCCAGTTTCAAAGCACTTAAGTAATATCCTGAATAATGTCATAGCTTAGATGGCTTGGTGGGTATGCATGAGTTAACTAGCTCAAGTTCTCTAGTTTCAAACATTAACTTTTTCTTTTTTAAATAAATGTTGCAGTAAAGGCATTCATGATTTTGCAGGAGTCTGTTTCCATTTACACTGCAGATAATGCAGAGTGGTTGGTGATAATTGACCATAACGTCTTCTCAAGTATGATCAGTCATTTCTTAGTTGAAAATACAAAATAAGTGAAGTGGGTTACATCTTCAGTTGCTTTAAGTCAGCATAAGTCAACTGAAGTCAATCAAACTATATTGATTTATGTCAGCTGGGTTTTGGCTTCTTTCTTGAGTAGAAGACTCACCAGGGGTTAAGAGACTGGTGTCACAGGCAATGAAACGATCATTCTTAGGCATGTAAATTGTAAGTAGCTTTCATCTGAAGTAGAAAGAATAGAAATAATTACAAGTAAACTTTGATTTCTTTTGAAAGATGATAGAATTTGCTTGCAATGTCTGGGGCTTTCCAAGGAGCATAAGGAGACTGAGCAAGCAGCAAGGTCCTGTTGGAATCCATAAAAAATTCTTTGAGACATTTCACAGAACTGATAAAAATAATCACTGGTTCTTTCATCAGTTCTTTCAGTCTTTCTTAATTGCTCAAGCTTATGTCACTGCTACAAAATGCAATGGACACTTTTGTGACTTTAATTTTGCAGACTAATTGCAACTCTGTCTACTTGCCAGTGTTGCTGTGTTGAATGTATGCAAGAGAGATTAATGGGGCTTTGGCAATAGTTGTGTCTTCTTTCTACAGCACAAACTGCCTGCACACACAGAGATCAGCTGGAAACCAGATGGCAAACTCTTGGCTCTTGGCAATGAAGATGGGTATGTTCCACTTGTAGGTCAAGGCTGTGTATGTGCTGATCCTGACTAGAATCACTGTAGTGAAGCAAGAGTACTTTTTGTTGCCCTGGTTTGTCTGCGTTCTTCCGCTGCCGGTGTATTTGAATTGTGACAATACAGCATTCCTTGCTGTTATTTGGTTTAGCCACTTGTGGCATGGAGGATCCACATCATCAAGTTAAATTATTTTTCAAGGATCCACTCATGGTTGAACCACACTTTTGGTGATGTACTAAATGAGGGTTTGAGCTGAATCCAGAAAAGAAAAACTCACTTACTCTGTTTCATGTTCTGTCATACTGCTCATGCAGGATAACAAAGAAACTCCCATCTTCACTGACAACTGTAATTCTTAACACTGGTGTTCTTACATTTCAGCTCAATTGAAATATTTCAGGCGCCAAACTTGAAGCTGCTCTGCACTATCCAGCAGCATCATAAACTGATTAATGCTATTCGTTGGCATCATGAGCATGGGAGCCAGCCAGAGCTGAGTTACTTGATAGCTTCAGGCTCGATCAATGCCACTATTTATGTGCATAATCTGAAGAGCGTCATAGGTAAGTTTGCAGATTATATTCCAAGTCTTGCCATCTTGTTTTAGTTTAGTCCTGGTTTGTCTTGCTGGCCATACTTGATCCTTTTCTTTCTTCTTTCAGAGAGCACTTCAGAAAGTCCTTTGACAATAACAGAGCCTTTTCGAACTCTGGCTGGGCACACAGCTAAAATCACAAGCCTTTCTTGGAGCCCCCACCATGAGGGAAGATTGGTATCTGCGTGCTATGATGGCACTGCACAGGTATTGTTCCACAGCCACTCAGAAGTGTATTTGTTTTAGTTTCAAATCATCCATTCTGCAGTGTTTTAGAACAAAGTTCACCAAACAGAAAAGCTTATTTTGTGAGATATACTCTTGAAGTACTGCAGACTTACCCTTGGTAACCATCTCCTGTTCTGGATACCTGATATGCAGGTATCCATATGTTTTTGCAACTTGCAAATTGATTTGTAAGTCCAGTCATTATTGTTTTCATTTTAGCACTTTTGGATCCTTAAAGAAAGCAAGCTGTTATGCAAACGTATTGATACAGACAAAGGAAGCCCTGAATTTTCTCCGTTTGCCTCTTGGTGTTTGAAATACCTGTGCAAATGCCCTAAAAGAGAAGCTCCTACAAGTGCAAATCACTGAAGAGAAAATGCAGAGTATCAGGGGAAGATGAGACTTTCTGAGTAATTGGATTTCTTTGTTGTTTGTAAGGTATGGGATGTTCTGAAGGAAGAGCCCCTCTGCAACTACCGAGGGCACCAGGGCCGGCTACTGAGTGTCCAGTGGTCACCAGTGGATTCAGATTCTGTTTATACAGGAGCAGATGACTTTTCAGTTCACAAATGGCAGATCTCAAAGCAGGAGCATACACGGCCTCCTCAGGGTAAGTACATTCAAACAGAAGACCCTTTTTGGAAGTTGGAGCTGGGAAATAGCGGGTTGCCATGTTGAAATGGTATGGTAAGTTCTTATGCTGAATTCAAATCTGCCTGCTCCCTCTTCCAGAATAAACAGTATCCAGGTTTAAACTGAGTTGTATGCTTATTTGGAAACTAAGTGTTGATCTTGAGAGACAGCTAATAGACTAAAAATCTGTACAGATCACATCAGGGTAACTTTTGCAACCTTTTGCAGGCAGAAAGAGTATAGAATTAGAGAAAAAAAGAAGCATGCAACCAAAAGTGAAAACCAAGAAGAAAAAGCCTACAGGAAAGAGTCCAGCCAAGCAGGATCTAAGTGATGCTGTGAATGGAGATGAGAGCACAAAGGAAACGTTGCTAGAGGAAAATGGAGTGTCGGAACATGAAGGAGGAAAAGCTCAGGAGGCAGAGTTGCCTGATAAAGGCTCCATGACTGGTAATAATCCAGTTGTCTTGGTTCAATCGTTCCTAGACTGTTCAGCCCTCAGAGCATTACCAAGTTTAATATTTTCGTGCAGATTTTCTCATAATATGGTTTTATTGAACTAGTCCACTAGAAGGAAATACAGTTCCAGAATGCCTTTCATAATTTTCTAAACTAGTTTGGGACTAATTGTCTTTAAATAAGAAGATGCTGGCCTAACGAACAAAGTTACTGTGTTTGGCTTGAAACAATGTCATTTTTGATCAGGGTTGCCTTCTGGTGATAAATCTGATAAGACGGGTGGACCTTCGTTAATGTCTGTTGACATCTTATTTAGCTTTCTGACAGTCTTGTAAAGTTTTCTTAATATTTTCTTTCCCTAAAAAACTATTAAGTTCTATGGCAAAGTAAAGCTTGGTTTCTGCATATTTCAAAATTAATGTAATAGAATGTGAATACATCAAATATTCTGCTATGGGCTTTTCCATGTATTGTTTTTCCTTATCATTTATTTTATCACTTAATTCCACAGTGTCCAAGGATACATCTTCATCTGCATGTGACTATTCTTCATTCAGCTTGCCAAAGCCTTTTGTAACCCAGAAAGCCACTCCTGTGAAAAAGGATCCACCTAAAGAGAAACCAAGTTAGTATGTTTCAGGGACTTCTAACAGTCCTGCATCAAGGCAAGGTTCCTCATTCTAGGCTTCTGTTTGGCTGCAGCTTCGCTTCCTAATGTGACACCCAATAAGTGCCAGAGAAAGAAGAGCGTACTTTTAAAAAACACGTTTTAAGTTGCTGCTGCTTTTATTTGCCCTGCTTGTCAGGTCAATGGAGCAGTTGTTTAACATGGGCTTAGATATTGCCTTTTAGTTGCTACTTTCATTCCAGCAAGATGGCAGCAAAATACGCAACGTGATCAGTATTCAAAAGTCAGATTTGTCACAGTAGAGATGCGTGTGGCACTTGAGCATCTGTGCTTCGTTTTCCTGGGTGAGGAGCGGGGCAGGTTGGAATACGTTGGAGAGTTCTGCTGTAGGAGACTCTTGTAACTGTGCAGCAGCAACTAAAACGTGTCTGATTTTTCAGTTCCTGATGCCTCTCTGAAAAAGAGGAAACCTCGTTCTATTCTACCCTTCAGCACATTCATGGATCACCGGTCAAAAGATGAATTGCACCAGGACTGCTTGACCCTGGCTACATGTCTGAAAACGAAAGGTATCAGTCTGAAACTCAAATACTTAGAGAGCAGGTGCTTCAAAGTATTCAGAAGCGTGTGTCCAAGGACTTGGCTTTGACCACCAGGCATTATTTTTTTAAAATACTTACCTTTATCAAAGTGTGTTGCTAGTTGTGGTCTCTTATCTAACTTCTCTTGCAGTGTTTCAGCACTCTGCCACTCCAAACAGGTTTTGAGTAGGATCCTATGTTGTGGAGATTGTGTATATGCAGACAATTCCACCCTAAGTGTTTTTCACCTTCAGAAGTAAATACGGACAGGAGAAAATAAGCCATGGTATTCTCACAGTATGGTTCCTTAGAGCACGCAAAGGAACGTGCCATGTTTGACATAGAATAAATGTTCTGCATAAACATGGTCCTTCTAATCAAACATGCATGTTAAGTTCTAAGTGTTGATCTGCAAATTGTTAAATCTGCTATACAGGAAAGAAAGTAGAAGACATAAGCATTTGCCAACAGTTGAGTGTAATGGAGTGGTACAGTGACTCGGCAGGTCCCAGTTCCCAGTGTTGTATCAAATCTTAAATATTATTTTTATCTGGTTTAGATAATGATGATGTGTCCCCTGACCTCAAGGATCGCATCCACTTGGGGCTGTTCACAGATAGGGCTTCTCTGCACAAGATGATTGATATGGAAGGTAAGTGGAATAAGGAATCCACTTGGACAATATGTCTGTTGTAACTGTTACATTTAAGGAGAAAAACTGGGAAAAATGCTTGAATTCTCTTTACTGTGGATTAAAGTGTAGAATTAAGAATGCAGGTCTACGTGAAAAGAAGAAAAGACATGTTTTTTCCCAAGTAGTTTTTACATCTTTCAAATGCAAACCTGCAATACCTTAAGCTTGAATAATCTCACTTTTGCCAAGATATTTTACTATAGCAAATAATGCTATTGCACTTATGCTGATGAGAAGTGTGTTTGTTTCCAACAGGGAAGCATCACTTGGAGAATGGACATCCAGAGCTCTTTCAGCAGCTCATGTTGTGGAAAGGAGATATGAAGGGTGTCCTCCAGGCAGCTGCTGAGAGGGGAGAGCTGACAGACCAGCTTGTAGCAATCTCACCCATGGGTATGTTTGTTCTTGGAACACATAAGCAGATCAAATTAGCTGCCAAGGGTGGCCTCATTCTGATTTTTCTGGGTTGGAAACTCACAACTGTTCCAGACTGGAAGGCAGTTGCTTCTCTAACTGACAACAAAAATCAAACTCCAAACATATCCTATTTATGACAAAGACCTGAATGTTTCCACAAGCACCCTTAGGGTGGGATAGCAGGAAGTAGAGTGGTTTCCTTTGGGACTTCTTGAAGGAGCAGGCCCATCCTTCCAAGCACGAAGTTGGTTCTTTGTAGTATGTAGCAGTCCTTCCAGCTTGCTGTTGATTTAAATATGCTTTTAAGTTATTTTACTGGTAGTGAAGTCCTACAGTCATGTTCAAGCCCTAGCTTTGCCCTGTTTCATTGCCTCAGTGACTTGTATTAGGATGGTTAAGAAACAAGAAAACTAGGCTGGGGCAGAGAAGAAACCAGTGATGATGTCATCCCACAGGAATTCTTCCAGTTTTAAAACTTTGCCTCCAATTGTATTGCCTTCTCTTTTGCAGTTGGGTATCAGGCCTGGGTTTGGACAGTAGAAGCCTTCGCGAAGCAGCTGTGTTTTCAGGAGCAGTATGTGAAAGCTGCCTCCCATCTCCTGTCCATCCATAAAGTGTATGAGGCTGTCGAGCTCCTGAAAGTGAACCATTTTTACAGGTTGCTGTATATTTATGTTTAGGATTTGCTCTTGTTTTCTGGTGGGGAAGATGTAACATTTTGATTCACTTTTTGTACACAGTCAACTAACTGTTCTGTCTGGTTTCTCTTATGTGTATTAGGGAAGCAATTGTAATTGCTAAGGCCAGGCTGCGTCCAGAAGATCCAATTCTGAAGGAACTCTACACCAGTTGGGCAGCTGTGTTAGAGAAAGATGGTCATTATTCCATGGCCGCCAAATGGTGAGTGTTCCTGGGAAGAAGACAGAATTGGTTCCGTGCCTGAAGGTTCTTGGGTTTGAGGCAGCTGAAACCTGTTAAACGGTCTGGTCATTATTTGTCTAAGGTGCTTTCTGAGCCTAATCTGGCTGGACTTCCTCTAGAAGTCCAGAGGGCAGTTCAAAGCAGAAGGTCCAAATGCCATGCTGCAGTAGAGCCATCTCTTTCACAATCACAGAATGGTAGGGGTTGGAAGGGACCTCTGTGGGTCATCTAGTCCAACCCTCCTGCCGAAGCAGGTAGGTTGTAGAGGACCTTGTCCAGGCGGGTCTTGAATATCCCCAGAGAAGGAGACTCCACAACCTCCCTGGCAGCCTGTGCCAGGGCTCCGTCACCCTCAGAGGGAAGAAGTTCTTCCTCATGTTCAGGTGGAACTTCCTGTGCTTCAGTTTGTGCCCATTGCCCCTTGTCCTGTTGCTGGGCACCACTGAAAAGAGTTTGGCCCCATCCTCCTGACACCCACCCTTCAGATATTTATAAGCATATATTAGGTCCCCTCGCAGCCTTCTCTTCTTCAGGCTGAACAA
>Ga0065711_1046427_pt1 | contig 12898 bp, 10 predicted proteins | sample Hoacrofraction12_FD_59098 | JGI IMG/M metagenome (GOLD analysis project Ga0065711, IMG submission 59098) | Hoatzin crop microbial communities from Cojedes, Venezuela - Epithelial fraction 12 v2 (version 2) | ecosystem: Host-associated > Birds > Digestive system > Esophagus > Crop | place... | reverse complement strand
ATTCAAGACCTGCCTGGACAAGGTCCTGTGCAGCTTGCTGTAGGTGACCCTGCTTCGGCAGGAGGGTTGGACTAGATGACCCACAGAGGTCCCTTCCAACCCCTACTATTCTGTGATTCTGTGATTCTGTATGGTACCACGACATGCCTACAGACTTGCGTGGAGCATCTGGGAGCACTGTGTTATGTCCAGGCAGGAACTGTGAGGGAAACCTCAAGTGCAAACTTGAAAATAACTAACAGGGAACTCAGGCTTTCCAGGAGGGGAGGTGTGGGAGGATCCCACCTCCTGGTGTGTCAGGTAACCCTACAGAGAAATGGTATCTCTTGCTCTCCAGAGCTTTGGATTAGGAACCCAACAGGTCAAATTTGTGCTAGGAAGATGTCTCATGGTTTGGTTGGGGTTTTTTTCCTGTACAACATCTGAGATGTGGTGAGAGAAATGCTCAAATTGTTTTGTGCCCAGATTGCTGTTGCAAGTGAGAGCCTAAGGCTAAGTGTTTCTGAATGATTTCACTGTCCGGTCAGGACTGTTGATTCTGCTCCATCAGGTGCTGGCAGCTTGATGGATGTGTTAAGAATTGCTGGGCTTTTTTAAAAGGCCTTGAGTATGCAGTCTGCCCTTGCCAGTGCTCTGAGAAACTTTGTAAGGTCCCCAAGAGGTCAGACAGACCTTGGAAATGTCCCAAAATGTTTGTCCCAAAATGTTTGCTAGAAAAAAAGCTGCTTTTCTGGAGTTGCTGCCCTGTGCAAGAAGGCACCACACCTGCCTGCCAGCCCGGCCAAGGTCCTCAGCTGCCAAGTGCAAAGTCTGTGATTGCTTTTAAACAAGTGATTATTGTTAAAGCCAAGAAGGAGATTCACATGCCTGGCATTTGGTTTTCTTTATGCTCTGCTTTTAGTTAGGGGTTGATGTTTTATCAGCCTCCTTTTGCAAACTCGTCCCTGCTCCTGTGTATGCTCCAAGCCTCCGTCCTCCACATTGCCTTACCCCCCTGGCCAGCTGCACCTCCCTGCCTCACTCCCTCGCTCCGACATCGTTCCCCTCCGCCTGCCTTGCTGCAGGAGCGTTTTGTGAAGCACGAGGGAAGAGCGAGCATTACCCCTGTTGTTTCCCAGCTCCAGTCAGTGGCCATGTAATTCAGAGGCCAGGGAACGTATGATACCGCAAACGCAATCAAGTGGGAGGCAATGAACTGAGGAGAAGTGTTACTGGAACTACAGCAGCTGCAGGGTGATCTGTGCATAGAAGTTTGCTGCAGTCCTGCTTCTAGTACCCTCCTGAAATGGGCATCAGCTCTGTGGTTTGTGTGCAAACGCACAGCAGAGGACATGCCATCCTTGCCATCGCCATTGTCCCCTCCTCGGTGCCCAGTAGGGAATTCAGAAGGACCCTTTCTGCTCTGTGCCTGTGCCAGGAGAGGTGTGAAACCATGCTGGTATTTCTTCCACCTAAAAGGCTGGTCCGCTTGGGTGGTGGTTCACAGAGCTACTGAGACGCAGCTCCACCGTACCTCTTCCTTGCTTTCTTCTGGGGCGGAAGAGCAGCATGTGGCCCGCGCTGTGTCTGCCTGGGGTTGTGCTCGTCACGTGTGTGCGTTGCTGTCTCTTTCGTGTCTTTGCCCGAGACGAAATCTGCAGACCTCGAGAGCCTCTGGTGTTTCTGCGGGATGTGAGCCAGCGCTGTGGGGCTGGGGACAGGCCCCCGTGCTGGCCTGCGTGGGGGTGCAGGTCCCCAGGTGAGCACAGAGCAGCGGCTGGCAGTGAGCCGAGGATGGCTGGCAGCCTCGGAGCAGGGCGCGCGAGCCAGCTGGGTGCACCTTGTGCTTGAAGGATGAGACTTCACAGGCTCTTGGGCACCACCAAATCATGGCAAGGTGCGTGGGATGCCAGAGACCACGTCTGGAGATGAGCTCCTGCGGTCACGAGGAAGAGGTGTGAGGTGTCGTGTTGAGGAGGAGTCACCAAATGTCCTTCCATAGGTTACAGATGCTGCTTGGCATCCTGTAGCATGCAAAACTTTTTGTGTTTTTGTTTTAAACAGAAGACTAAATGCAGCAGGAAATGTGCTGAGGTGGCTGAGAAGATCAGCAACGCCTAAGTCCCTTGAATAATGATTTCTTGCATAACCCCCCGGGGAAGCTGCCGGTGCTCCCACGCTGCAGAGGGGTCAAGAAAGTCCTTGCAGTCTCTGCCAGCCTGAATGCTTGACTCTGGTGACAGGTTTAACTCCAGCATACTTGGAGGCTGAAGGAAAACTTTGTGTCCTAAAGCTGCCTCCTCCGCTGGGCCAGTTCTTGTCCTCCCGTTTTATGTGCTTTCTGCTTTCTATTTTGATCCGGTGCACAGGTCTGCTGAGCAGAGTGCCCTCAGTCACTCCTAATCAGCTGCCTCCCCAAACATGTCTGGATAAATAGAAGTGTAACATATGCCCTAAACGGCAGAAGAACTGAAAAACTCTGGTGACTAATCACTGCAAAAGGATGCATCATAGCCACCAGAGCCATTTCTGCTAAGCTCAGGCTAAAAATCCCAGGGCAGATGCTATTTATGTTGTGCCGCACTTCAGAGGCAGCACTGCAAGAAAGCAGATAGACAGAAATGAAGGTCAGTCCAGGCCTTTTAAACACTACATTACTTAAATGGCTTTTCCTGCCTCAGCTGTCTTGCTCTGAGATTAGCCCAGCTCCAAATGAGGAGGGTTTTTCCCCCCCACCGCAGTAAATCACATGTGTATTTCTGTGCTGGTTCTGGGGCTGGGAGATACAGAGCGATCCTACACGCTGCAAACAATTGCTCAAACTGAGTGCCTGCCTGGGAGATCCCTTCTAAAATAGTTAACAATTACAACATATCCCCAAAGTGCATCAAACCTTTGATCTGCTTGGTGTTTTAAAAAACCCACCAATTCATTTTCTAAATTGCTGTCAAGTCTTTAATTTTTTAGATACATAAAGCTGACATGCGAACACACCCATGTCTATAGCATAACCTTGGCTTCTCTGAATTTGTGAGAAGCTTGGCAAAATTTGAATGATTGAGTTACCAAAATAACTTTCAGTGTAATTAACATGCATTGCCTTTCCAGCTACCAGGGAAATTGGATAATTGAAGTTCAGGTGACGGAGGTTGCACTGCTCTTTGTAAAAGCACAGAGTGTCCACTGTGGCTCTTTGAAGAGACCTCATTAAAATCAATAGAGCAGCATACTAAAAAGCGGCGTAGTTTATGTTTTGGGAATAGCTTCTGCTGGTTGGGTGCTGGTGAATAAAGTTTTGGTCTTGGAAGATGCTGCAGTGACTGTACGAAGTGTTTGTGCCTTCTGACACTTTGCAGGGGCAAAAGCCAGGCTCTGCATTTTCCAAGCAAGTGTAAATCCAGATTTAGCACCCTATGGGTTACAGATTTAATCCAGTATAACAGAGAGCAACATGTGGGCCACACTTCAGAGCTATCAGTGGTTCTCGAGTAATAAAGCAGTGGCGCAGATCTGAATGCCTCGGAAACCATCTTTTCCTGACTATGACCCCACCCTGACAACTGCGTGCTGCAGGAATGCCCGTGCCGTGGATTGCAATTGCGTTTACCAACATAGAAGTTAACTCAGCACTTTTGCAGCGTTTGTAATTTGAGTGGCTTGTAAAGGCTTCTGTGTACCAAAACGAGTATGTCCTTGACCTATTGTTGTTTAGGTAGATAGGCAGATTAGGAATTTAATTATTTTTTCCTGTGTTGCCTTGAAGACCTGTAAAAGAGCGCAGCTGCCTGCAAGCCGTGCCTCCTTCAGCTGAGTGAGGCATCCTGGAGACCTTTGTTCCAGGCTCCCAGCAAACTCAAGAACATACCTCTGCATCAGCTGCATTTGTTCCACACTTTGTAGCTTTTCTTTGAAAACAGAATTTCTAAGGCTTTTTAAGACATTGGAGACTCTTGCCTGTGCCCAGCTTCCGTATCCTGAGAGGAGCTGGGAGAAGCGGGCGGTACCGGTGCTCCCTTTCACCAGGTACCAGAGGAGTGAAAGATCTTTTCTGGGTCATGACAAGATAGGGTGTCCATTTGAACACAAGGGAAGAGTGCAAATGCTGGGTTTCTTTTTTGTTCATTGATCAAACTGAAAAGGAAGCTCAGGTTAGATCAATTCAAATATTAGATTTTTTAAAAGTATTTTTTGCAAAGTGAAATATTAAGTAAAATGCTTTGGTTGACCAAGAACGTGAAGCCTAACTGCTCAGATACTTTGATACTTGAACTACTCAGATACTTTGTTATTTTTTCATAATGAAATTTGAAACAAAGCCATGTATTTCATGCCTAATTTCCAAGACATCAACTCCCCTATTTTGTTTTTTTTTTTTAAATTTGGAACATGCCCAAGAAGTTCAGTGCAAGCTAATAAAATCTGACCATCTTGAACGCTTCATTTTTCAGTACATTCTTGTTTCACCTTAATACTTCTGGCTGGTTTTCCTGCACAGAGCACCCAATCCGATGCCCCCAGGTCTTGCCTCTGGCACCATGCCCCATGTGAAAGCCCCGGGTGAACTGACATTTGTGTTGTCAAGCGTGACTTTGGTTTGAAGCGCAGTGCGTTCTTCAGGATGGTCTCCAGTGAGAACTCAGGGCATCTTCCCAGAGACTGGGAGTTTTCCGAGCAACAGAAGGACTAAAAAATGTTGGGAGGGACAGACTTTCAGGCCCCAATCTACATAACCATCATAGTGAGAAGTCTGTATTGCATGGCATCCAAGCTGTAGCAGGGCATCTTGCTTTGCTAGTAGAGTGTTATACCAGATCCAATTTAAAATTTAAAAATAAAAGAGCTTAAGCCCTGGCTCAGAAAAGAGTTCTGAAGTTTATTCAACCCAGTCCTACCTAGGACAGCACTTAAATGTGTTCCCAGCCTTAAGCGTGTACTTAAACTTGCTTAAACTGGGCCTAAATATGTCCTTGAAAATGCTTACGTGCTTTCCAGAGCTCAGTTTGTTGCTGCCCAAAAGGTCCCTACGGAAGCTGTTGCCTCTTTGGGTAAAGTGAAAGAGCCTGGTGCACAGTTTCCAGAAATGTCAAAACAGCAATTAAATAAAATGGCAATAATGGGATTTATCTCATGTAAGTATTCTTTGGTGTGAAATCTCCCGTCTGTATGTGGGTGAAAGGATTTCTTCATCTTTGTGTAAAAACCAAGAAGTTAAAAACATGAGAAGGTATAAATGTATCCTTCAGCTGCCAGTGTTGTACTGAGTTGGCAATGCTTCTGCAGCTGAAGTGAAAAGATATTACTATGTTGTAGTGTACACATTAGTAGAATATTTTACCAAAACTGTGTTCATTGTTTTCCATTAAATAGAGGTATATATGCATTTAAATAGGCACATCATGACTTGAGTTTATTGCACCAATATTTTATTTATTTATTACAAGGCTTATTTTTACTGCTGACAAATATTTTCTGTGTAGCTTGAAATTCAAAAGAAATAGTCACAAACAGTCATTAATGTTTAAAGTCACAGGTTATTATTTAGTGTGGTGCTAGTTATATTATGCATTATGCATTAAATACTTTTTGGTGGTACACTTATCAAATACAAATTGAGGCAAACCAGTCCCTCAGTGGGAACAGACCTGCCAAATAACTATTTTCTTTTTACTTTCAATATGACATACAAATGAAGATCTTTTGGATTTCAAAGCTGGTGCTGTTTCTCCCCCCCACCCCGCTCTGTTTTCAGTGTGGATTTCCAGGGCTATGGGGACTTGTTAACGAAAGATCAAACATAATATATATATGTATTAATGCATGAAACATATATTTACCTCACAGGGGCACTGAAAATTAATTAGTTGCTGATTAGGAAGCGGCGGAAAATGAAAACCACTATCTAAGCACTCGATACTCTTTTTCCTTTGAATCCCCAGCTGAAAATGCAGTCGGTAAGGGCCGGTGCGGTGGGACGCGTCTGCACCGCTCACGGTCTGGGCTATGCCGGGGCGCGGGCTCAGCCTGGCAGCAGCAGGGCTGCCTGCGTGGGCCTGCTCTGTGCAGTCTGTCTGTCTGGATCTGTAAAGCAGCACGCTCAGGGTGCTCATCTGTGGATACCTTTGATGAAGTCAGCCCGTGCGTTCGGCATCTGGCTGCGTCGTGGGCGTCCCCGGGTCCGCTTGGCAGTGGATTGGCTTCTTCGCGTGAAGTCTGTGGGGTCTCAGGGTTTCGCTGAGCGTGGGCAGAGCCCTGGAACCCCGCAGGCTGCTGGTGCGCACGGATCCTGGCCACGCTGGGGCTGCGGGAAGAGGGCAAGAGCAGAGCAAACACGGGGTAATGGTTTCCCTCAACAGCCCCCAGCTCATACCAGTTTTCAGCTCAGGGACATCCCAAGCCTTATGTGACGTCTGCATGCTTAACCATCCCCAGAAGATTTATTTTCCGTGAAAGGGCTTACCCTTTCCTCGAAGCTGGGTAAACCCTCAGCACCCCCAGGTCAATGTTACAAGGAGCTTCCAGAGATTTTTTTTTATTTTTTGAGAAAACCCTCTTTTCTGTTTGTTTTTAACCCACCATCCACTAGTTTTAAACCACCTCATTCTTGTGCTCTGGAAGGCAGTGAGACATCATTCCCTGCTCACCCTCTCCCTATTATTCCAGAGTTTATAGAGCTTTATCACATCTCCCCTAAGTCATTTCTCTTCCAACGTGAGAAGCAAGTCAAAGCCTGTTTAGCTGTTTCTTGTGTGGGTTAATTTTCCCAAACCCTGCTCTAAGGACAAAGCCCATTTTAAGCCAGTACTGGGGGATGGAGATCTTCGTAAATATAGAAGTTACAAACTGTGAGTTTTTCTGCAACACCTCTGGGAAGGGGAGAGCACTCATCATGCTGAGAGGGAAAGGGAAGGCAGCAGGAGATGGGCTTAGAAAGGAGATTTTTGTAGCTATTTCAGTGTGTTGAATTACTGCTCTTGTGTGAATTTTTGTTTCTGAATGCTGTGGCAGGTATTAGTATATTGGGATTGTAATTAGGACGCAAGACAAACAGGGGCTTTATGGAAGTGTCTTTTGTTATTTAAATCTTCTGCATACAGTCAAAGCAAGCTCCGGAGCTGTCTGCACTGGCTCTCCAGCTCACATCCAACCCCAGTGAAACCCATTTAAATCACGAGACTGTGTCGGGTGTCCCAGCGCTCTGCTAAAACGGGGGGGAGAAAAAGCCTCTCTCCCGCCTCTGGGACTGAGTGATTTGGGTGTTCGTGTGGGTTGGAGGATGAGGGTGCGATGGGTGCCCAACGCAGCTGCTGCGCACACAGGCAGGGTGTCTCACACCGTCTCCTCTGGAGAGCACAGAATGCTGCAAAAGCTGAAAAAGTTCAAACAAATGAAGCAAAACACCTAAAGAAGGAAAAAGAACAGACTGGATTGGTTTTGTGGGACTAGAAACCACACTTTTTAGCAGCCTTTAACTGTGTAATTCACTGCCAGCGCCCTTAGACATCGTACTTGTATGCGAGCCGAAAGCGGGGCTTTGAGAAACACGGCATGAGGGGGTGCCTTGTGGTCCCTTCCTGCCGAGAATACTCCATCTGAAACACAGGGCTGTTGTGCCGTCCATCAGCGCCTCTCGCCAGCTGTAGCTGAGCGCAGTTTTCAGCCCTGGAAGAAGCAGCTGGGCACCGCAGCGGTGGCCAACCCCGGCCATGGCCTGGTTTCTTCTTGCCCATATATTGAAAACACAACACACAAAAAAGATAATTTACAGAGCGATGTTGAGACGTGCTCTGAACTCCACTGGAGTTCCTTGACACGACATTTTCCCTTCCCTTGGGGACATACGAAAGCATCTACCCGCTCCTGCCGCGTAGGCTGAGGATCGCTCTGGGAGAGTGTGTGCAGAGGTGTGTGGCTCCAGGCGCCGGCTGTCAGGGTGCTCACATGCTGTTGTTTGCACGCGTGCGTGTCGTTTTACCTCGGACCAGTTGGATACACATCTTGCAGCACAGAAGCAGCATCTCCCAGTTTTGGTTGTTCTGATTTGGCAGTAGATGGATTGAGCAGTGACAAATAATTTTTTTCTTGAAAGCTGACCAAGCCCCAGCACCTGAATTCCTCACTAAACAAGCAGAATTTCTGCCTTCTACTTTCCTATAGATTTTGCCTTAGCCTCTTATCTGCTGTGCCTCCCACCCTGTCAGGTCCCCCCCAACCTGTCAGCTTCCCCCCACCCTGTCAGCTCCCCATCCAGGCAGCAAGTAGCAGCAGATGCTGTGTTTTAATGGGCATGATGCCTGCTGCTTGCCAGGCCAGCAAATGCATGTCGCTTGCCACCCACCACTGCGTTTAACAAGAAGTATGGGGTCCAGTTATAGCAACCTTCTTCTCACCATAAAAGCATACCTTTAGGTCTTATGTGTGTTTTACCCAAATCTTTTAGGGACTTAACATCTTTGGCTGCATCTGATGCAAAAGCCACGAGAGGACAGGCAAGTAAGTGGAGAGGCAGCAGCAGAGATCAACGGGGTGACTGCTGAGACAATCAAGATGAAAATAGGAAAAATAGGAAACGATGCTAAAAATAGCTCCACTTTTTTGAGCTGTAGGTTCCTCTGCAGGCTCTGTAGAAAATGAAGGACACTATACCCCTGCAGAGAGAGTCGTAAATCATTACAACTACTTCCAACTGTATGAAAATGGAGGCAAAAAGGCACTATAACATTTTTACCTGCCACCTCAGCCCCCAGTCGAGGAAAAGGACTGGACGGTGAATGGCTTCTGCCAGGCGGTGTGATGAGGTGCTTGGGGGGAGCCCAGGAGAGGTAAGCTTGCTGTGCCAGGTCCCAGGTAAAATATTGCCATGGATCACACCAGCATCCGTGAGAGCAGCAGCACACCCGGCTGCCCAGGATGGGCTGGGTGGTGGGGCAGCGAAGGCAGCGAGGGCTGGCACCGGCTTCTCTACCGGGAGAGGTCTCAGCAGGGTTTGGCCAGGGTGGTGGCTCCTGGCTGGCATGGCAGCTGCCTGCTCTGCCTACAGCCCCGTTTGACCCAGCTGGGGAGATCCAAAATCTGGTCTCTGGTTGTCCGTCAGGAAGAAAGCATGAGAAAACAGCGATGTCGTGAGTCAGAAAAGAACCTGTTTACATCTTTGGTAGAGTGGATGAAACACTTTATGAATCATCAGGAATTTTCATTAAAAAGTTATTTTAAATTTTTCTTCTTGTCCTTCTGAATCAGGGGAGAGCGCAAAGCCAAGGAGACCCTCCTGAGGCCCGGTGCGAAGTGCCTGACAGGGTAATTAATCCATGCTCTCTAAGAAACTCTCCTTCAAGTCTCACAACTTCAAAGAAAAAAAAGCCGCAGTACTTCTGGCTGCAGGGTGTCCGTGTCTTGCTGTCTGACATCTGATGCAAAGGGGATTCATTCTCCCACATCCAAACTGAAATTCCCTGGGTACTAATCAGCAATTTCAGATTTTCAGCTTGAAACAATTCGTGTGAAAGCCATTAGATGCTAGGAAGCAGGGTGCATGAGAGATGCTCTTGCTCGGTCTTTCCAAAGAGGAAGTCGTTTTTTATTTGCATTCCTTGACTGGTGACATTTAAGATGTTTGCTCCCAAATTTTAAGCTGTCGAATGAACTGGACCACCCTGTGCTTCGCACTGACAGAAACAAAATCTGGCAGTTGAGTGTTTGTGTATCGTCTTAAACCTGATCTTTCTTGCTGAGATATCTTCTTTAGTGGAAATTAAATAACATACACTTGCCCCTGTCTACAAGGCTCATTACTGTCTGTCAGTTCTGACCATTATATTCACTTAAAATACCACTGGGAGAGCTTATTGGGATTCTTCTGATATACTATTCCCCCAAAAGTCAATCAAAAACCAATCTAGTGCACTTAGGGCTTTTACTGCTTTGCTGAAGACAATCTCCCAGTATTGGCTAATCTGCACAGTCTGCTCCGATAGCACAATGATTTTTAAGGGCATGTGAGAAGAGATTACCTACCTGTTTGTAAATGAGAATAATGGCTCACTTTCAGTGGGTTGTGGGTGTACGATCAGAGGTGACAAATGCAATTACTCCTCCTCCTCCAACTGGAGGGGGAAAAATACCCAAGAGCAATGTGCTTGTGTGGATTGTGTCATAAAATCAGCGAAGAGTTGCGTGGTGGGAGGAAATCATCACTGGGATCGTTGGTCGGGGAGGTGAATGGCAGCCAATGGAGCTGAGTTATTTCCCCGAGGTGCTGGTATGTGAAGCAGACTCCAGCGTGGGAGGGGAGAGGTTTGTTTTCAGAGCAGCTAATAGTCCCAAAGGGTCCCGGGGCCCTGTGCATCACTTTGCTCTGCAGTACAGGCAGGGCAATGGGGAAACAGAGGCACAGCTGTGCTGCAGGGTTTATGGAGAGGCACAGCCTGCAAGAGCAGGGGGGACAGGGACGAGCTCCCGGACCAGATGCGTGCAATGATTCCTGCACACAGAGGCATGGATGGACAGATGGACAGGCACAGCACTGCCAAGTTAGAGTGCCAGAAGTGTTAAGAAAATATTGTGCCCCTGAAGAGGGCCTGTGTACTCCTAGAACATTTCTCAGGGGTGGAGCAGCACTGTCCCCATCACAAAGATGAGGAAACCGAGGCACAAAACACTTCAGCACTTAGCACTGGTAGTTTACAGTAAACCAAGGAACAGAGCAGAGATATCTTTGCTCCCTGTCCTGCTGTAATGAAAAAGGTGTCTCTTTGCTCCCTCAATTTAAAAGCAAGCTTCATTTCTATGTTTTTCAGGACATGCGGTGTCTCTGAGGGTTGTTGTACTGGAAGTTATTGTCAGCCTGGCTTCCAGATGACACAGAAAGCCTCTGTGTATTCTCCTACCATCCATAACCTGAGTGCTCACTGCACTGCTGATGGTCTCACGCTCATTGATGGGCCCACTGCCTTTGAGGAGAGGTAGCCCATGCTCTGTGCCCTTTCCTTTCTTGCCCTCTCATAAAGCCAGGGCCCTCCTTCTGTGCCCAAACTCCCAACTCAAGTGTCAATTTATGCATATTTAATGTGTAATTGAGGTATCTTCTGCACAGTTGTACTGGGCATCTGAACAGAAGGGAGATTTCCCCAACTGTAGCTCGTACTGAGACAGAGAAGCGCAGTGATGGGTCTTAGGACAACCCAGACATTGGTCTTCTATGAGTATAGCCATAGTGCGTTGTCCTTTGCTTGTTAGAAATCACTAGTGACTTTCACAAAATCCTTAGGTCTCCTTGGGGTTCAGGTATGCTCCTCCCTGCTGCACTCCATGCCAGACAGCTCTGTTGATCCAGCTGGACAATGAAACACTCTTCTTCCTTTCCTGAACCCTGTTATGACAATTTTCATGCCAAGTTGTGCATTTGCTCTGTTAGCACACTTGAGTGCTCTTTGAATGGCCTAGGGGTTGTCTGTTAGGGAGCTGGACACTTGCTACAATGTTCCAGGACCCCATTTTTAATATCCAGGGCTTAATCTCCCAGTTTCTATTTGTCTCAGGTGAATGTGAAATCACCCTCTGTTAACTCAAGCTGGAGTTTCCTTGCCTAAGGAGTTTACCTAGGAGAGAGGAAGACATAGAGCAAATGCAGTGCCATCTGAAGCTAAAATGCTCCAGACTTGCCTGTGCCCCCCTTCAGAGTCATGCCATCATTGCCTGCACAGGATGAGGAGCATGAGACCACAAGATACTGTGGGATGGACTCATCTTACCCGATCCTTGCTGTCCCCAGAGGTTTGCTGAGTAATATTTCTTCTTTATGCTTTAATTACTATCGGTCTGAACATCAGGCTACTTGTTTCTCTAATTCTGTTCTGGACATACTCTGGTAAAATCTTGTACATCATATTACAAAGATATTAAATACACGATCGTTTATGATTTTTATGCGTAATGCTATTCTGGAAGCACAAGAAGGAGTTCATTGTACCACAGATGGTTAAATGAGGAATGTGCTTCCTAATTTGAATAACATCTTTCAGCCCTTGTAGAGATTTGCACTTGCAGGCGTGTGCTCTGGGATGCACCATCGCAGCAGTCCTGACAGCAATGGTGAGTGAACAGACGCAGCCCAGTCTGCACCTGCAGTTCATCGCCGGGGCGCTTGTTGCCTTCAGTGGAGAAAACAGAGTGGCAGTGGTTCCTCCCTTCCTCCCCAGCCTGGAGGAAAGAGTCTGTTTCTGAAGCTAGCGAGGGGGGAGATACAGTCACTCCTGTCCTGCTGATTACTCAAAAGCAGAGGCTGACTTTCTAAGCTTGTGATTTTGCATGTCTCTGCACAGACACAGCGTCTGACAGCATGGCAGAGCTTGACATGTTTATCCTCAGCTCCCTGGGACACAGAGAAGTGTGTTCCCTCTTCTCCCTCTGGTTTATGGATGAGGAGTGGAGCAGAGATTCTAAAGCTCAGCCTGACTGTCTTGCCCACAGCCATCAAAGAAATCCACAGTGGAGAAAGGAGCCTGTCGCCAAGTATTCCTCCTCTATGCAGAGGAGCTTAGTGCGTTGGCCAACAGGGCCACTGCAAGTACGAGAGAAGCCCTGGCTGGGTCCGGGGGAGCATCTCCCTGCCTGGGAAGCCCCACATTCCAGAGGCACGGAGATCCCCCATCCCAAGCCTGCTCCACAGCCATGCTCACAGATCACTTGCCACAGAATCACAGAATCACAGAATCACAGAATCACAGAATGGTAGGGGTTGGAAGGGACCTCTGTGGGTCATCTAGTCCAACCCTCCTGCCAAAGCAGGGTTACCTACAGTAGGCTGTAGAGGACCTTGTCCAGGCAGGTCTTGAATATCTCCAGAGAAGGAGACTCCACAACCTCCCTGGGCAGCCTGTTCCAGTGCTCCGTCACCCTCAGAGGGAAGAAATTCTTCCTCATG
>Ga0065711_1046426_pt1 | contig 12898 bp, 10 predicted proteins | sample Hoacrofraction12_FD_59098 | JGI IMG/M metagenome (GOLD analysis project Ga0065711, IMG submission 59098) | Hoatzin crop microbial communities from Cojedes, Venezuela - Epithelial fraction 12 v2 (version 2) | ecosystem: Host-associated > Birds > Digestive system > Esophagus > Crop | place... | reverse complement strand
CGCCGAAGCCATGATGATGGCTGTCGCCGCCGCCAAGAAGCGCAACCGTGTGCTGATCAGCGCGACCGTCAACCCCATCGTGCGCAACGTCGCCAAGACCTATGCGTGGGCTCACGACGTCACCTTAGATGTCATCCCCGAAACCAAAGATGGCGACACCGACCTCAAGGCGCTCAAGAAGGAATTGGAGAAAGACGACGTTGCCGGCGTGATTGTCGCGACGCCCAACTTCTACGGAATCCTGGAGGACTACAGCGGCGTGGCTGACCTTTGCCACGAGCACAAAGCGCTGCTCATCATGAACTGCATTGCCGGCGCGCTGCCCGTCATCAAATCGCCGGGCGAATGGGGCGCTGACATTGCCGTGGGCGACGGACAAAGCCTCGGTGTGCCCCTCAATTTTGGCGGACCTTACGTGGGCTTCCTCTGCACCAGCAAAAAGCTCATTCGCAAGATGCCGGGACGCATCGTGGGCGCGACCACCGATGCCGATGGCAAGCGCGCCTTCGTACTCACCCTGCAAGCGCGCGAGCAGCACATCCGCCGCGAAAAAGCCACCAGCAACATCTGCTCCAACCAGAGCCTGATGGCGCTCTACGTCACTACGTACCTCAGCGCGATGGGTCCCAAGGGCATGCAACGCATCAACGACCTTTGCTGCGACAACGCCCACCGCTTGGCTGACGAGCTGTGCACCCTGCCGGGCGTCAGCCTCGCCTACCCCAACCGACCCTTCCTCAACGAGTTTGTTATCAAATTTAAAGACGGCATCCCGTCGGAATTTGACGGACAATTTGGTTATCGCCTCGACGACAACCGCCTGCTCATCTACACACACGAGGACTTCACGCCCGACCGATCTGCAGAGTTCGTTCAAATTCTTAAATTCATATTAAGTAATGATCCGGAGCCGAAACCAAAAGCTCGTAAATCGTAACAGCGCGCTACGCGAAAAAACTTAAAAAGATATGAACAACAAATATTATAACAAACTCATTTTTGAGCTTTCCAAGACCGGACGCCAGGCATTCAGCTTAGACGAACGCCGCGTCAGCCATTCCGTAAAGAAAGTCGTGCCCGATAACCTGCGCCGGCAAACACCTCCCACGCTGCCGGAAGTTGACGAGCTCACCCTCGTGCGGCACTACACCAATATGAGCAACAACAACTTCGGCGTTGACACCGGATTCTACCCATTGGGCTCATGCACAATGAAATACAATCCCAAACTCAACGAAGAAATTGCCAACCATCCCTGCATCAACTTCCACCCGCTCAGCAACGACTTCCACACGCAAGACCTGCTCGGCATCTACGCTGCCGTTAGCTCCATGCTTTGCGACATCTGCGGCATGGATGCGTTCACACTCGCGCCTTACGCGGGCGCTCACGGCGAGCTCACCGGCATGATGATTCTCAAGGCTTACCACCAGTCGCGTGGTGACGCCAAGCGCACCAAGGTCATCGTGCCCGACTCGGCGCACGGCACCAACCCCGCCAGCGCAGCCACTTGCGGCTTCGAAATCATTACCGTAAAAAGTAAACCCGATGGCACTGTTGACCTCAACGACCTGCGCACGCTCCTCGACGACAGCATCGCGGGTATGATGATGACCAACCCCAACACCCTCGGCATCTTCGAATACGACATCAAGAAAATCGTCAACCTCGTGCACAAAGCCGGCGGTCTGATGTACTACGATGGCGCCAACTTCAACCCCCTGCTGGGCAAAGTGCGCCCAGGCGACCTCGGCTTCGACATCATGCACCTCAACCTCCACAAGACCTTCTCCACGCCTCACGGCGGTGGCGGTCCCGGTAGCGGTCCGGTCGGCGTTCGCAAGAAACTAGAGAAATTCTTGCCCAAGCCCGAAGTATTCTTGGACGATGATGATTTACTGTACTTCGACTCGCCCGGAAAAGAATCCATCGGAAGCGTTTCGTCGGCAGCCGGCAACTTCGCCGTCATCATACGCGCCTACGTTTATCTGCTCTCGCTCGGCAAAGAGCATCTGCCCGAGGTGGGACCGCTCGCAACCCTCAACGCCAACTACATCAAGGAGTCGCTCAAAGACGTCTATGAGTTGCCTATCCAGGGCGTTTGCAAGCACGAATTTGTGTTCGACGGACTCAAGGACAAATCCACCGGCGTCACCACGCTCGACATCGCCAAGCGTCTGCTTGACTACGGCTACCACGCGCCAACCATCTACTTCCCGCTGCTTTTCCACGAAGCAATGATGATTGAGCCGACCGAAACCGAGAGCAAAGAAACGCTCGACGAGTTCATCGCTGTGATGCGCAAAATCGCCAAAGAGGCAAAAGAAACGCCCGAACTGGTGAAAACCGCGCCCCACAACACGCCCGTTAAGCGCCTCGACGACACCAAGGCTGCCTTGCATCCCATCGTGACCTACAAGGAACTCCTGCAAGCCGAGAAAGACGGCACCCTCTAAATTTCTCGCGCAGAACTCGCAGAACTCGCAGAAAAAATACTCCGAAGGAGTTTAACTGCTTCGAAGAAACCTCCAAAAAGGACGTCGAAGACGTCCCGCATACCTCGAAGAGGTTTGCTTGTTTAGCCCCAGGTTGAGGGAGCTTGCGAGTGAAACCTGGGGTAAAGGAACAAGGAGGGATGGGTCTTCGAAGAAGCCCAGATTTCTGCATTGGGGAACTCACTAGAGCGAGAGAAATTCCTCGAAGAGGATTAACTACTTCGAAGAAGCCTCACGGAACCCCACATTCCCCGCAGCGAAGCGAGGAGAATGTGGGGTAATGGAGACGTTATTGCAATGCTACTTCGAAGAAGTTGAACAAAAAACTCCTAACTCCTAACTCCTAACTAAAAAATGACCGATTTAATCATCATTGGCGCCGGCCCCGGAGGCTATGAAATGGCTGCGATGGCGGCAGCGAAAAACCTCGCCGTCACCATCATCGAGCGCGCCGAGTTGGGTGGCACCTGCCTCAACCGCGGATGCATCCCCACCAAAGCCCTCTGCCGTAACGCCGAAGTACTTACCGGCGTGCGCCATGCCTCGCAATGGGGCATCAGCATCGACAACGCCAACTTTGACCTCGACGCCGCGATGACCCGCAAAGACAATGTGGTCACGCAGCTGCGCGAAGGCGTGGGCATCCTGCTCAACCAGCCTCTCATAGAGGTGGTGCAAGGCGAAGCGGTGCTCAAAGACGCCCATACCGTCAGCGTTGCCGGCAAAGATTACCAGGCACGCAACATCGTTATCGCCACCGGCTCGGCACCGCGCAACCTGCCCATCGAGGGAGCAGACTTGTGCATCAGCAGCGACCAGGCGTTGCAGTTGCGCGAAGTGCCCAAGCGGCTCTGCATCATCGGCGGAGGCGTTATCGGCATGGAATTCGCCGGCATCTACAGCGCGTTCGGAGCCGAAGTGACCGTGGTGGAATTTTGCAAAGAAATTCTGCCGCCCTTCGACAAAGACATCGCCAAACGGCTGCGCACCACGCTCACGCGACAAGGCATGAAAATCAATGTCGCCGCAGCAGCGCAGAGCATCACCCGCAACGATGACGGCAGCTTCACCGTTGCCTACGAAAGCAAAGGCAAGACGCAAACCGTCGATGCCGACGTCGTGCTGATGGCTGTGGGACGCAAGCCCGTGTTGCCGCAAGGACTGGAAACGGTAGGCGTTGCAGTGGGCAAACAAGGCATCGTCACCGACGACCACATGCGCACCAACGTGCCGGGCATCTATGCCATCGGCGACGTCAATGGACGCTGCATGCTCGCCCACGCTGCCACTGCCCATGGTGCCATCGCCCTGAGCGACATGCTCGGCGAGACGGACAGCCATATCCGCTTAGACGTGATGCCCTCGGCGGTCTTCACCACGCCCGAGCTGGCAATGGTGGGGCTCACCGAAGAGCAAGCCAAGGAACAGGCGTTGGACATCAGCGTGAAGAAAGCCTTCTTCCGCAGCAACGGCAAAGCTGTCGCGATGGACGAGCCCGAAGGCCTCATCAAGTTAATCGTTGAAAATGGGTCGCGGCGCATCATCGGCTGTCACATCTGTGGCGCCCACGCTGCCGACATCATCCACGAGGTTGTCGTGGCGATGAATGCCGATGCCTCCGTCGATACGTTGGCGCGTAGCATCCATGCCCACCCCACCCTCTCGGAGGTGCTCCACAGCGCCACCCTCGCTTAATGTTTCGTAAGATTAGGGCAGATTGGTGAGATTTCATTCTTGCAAGAAATGAGGGCAAGCTTCCTTAATGGAGGTAAAATCTCACTTTAAAATCACGCAGTGATTTTGCTAATCTTTTAAATCAGACCAAATCACACGAAATTAGTTTTTTGGAAATCACTCCGCGTCCTGCCGCTCATCGGTCGGGCGCGGTTTGTTTTGTGCGCGTTTTTTCTGCAAATCCGCCACGCGCCGCTCCACGCTCGCCACTTCGTTCTCGATAGCGTTCCGCGCGGCGTTCTGCGCCATGTATCGGTTTTTGCTATGGTAAACCAGTTCGTAGAATTGCTTCGTCAGATTCGCCTCCGTACCCCGAAATTCGTCAATCACCTGTTGCACGGCTTTGTCAAATTCTTCGTCGCTGAGCACCGATGCCTTCGCCACCACATTGTCCTCAAATTTTTGCTGAATGGTGCCGAGGATTTCCTGCTTAAAATTCCTCCGACGCGCATAGAAAACGCTGTCGTCGGCGCGTTCTTGAGGCTCATCGTCAACGAAGGAGTAATCTCTCTTGGTCTCTGCGGATCGCTCCCGCGCTTGGCTCGCCGGAGCCGCCGAGGTTGTCGTATTTTTGACGCTGTCAGCCGACGCTTGGTAAACGAAGTTGTTCTCGTTGATGGTGGTGGTTCGCGGCGTGAACAGCGACGCCACGCCCAGTCCGGCTGCCCCCACAAGCGCTAACGCCACCGGTGTCACTGCCGCTATGCGCGCGCGGCGACGCTTGCGTTGGATGTCGTCAAGCGCGGCAATGACATCTTGCGCCGAGGCATAACGTTTCTCCACGTCGGGCTCCACGCAGCGCGCGATAACTTTCCGGTAACGAGACGGCAGCGCGTCCATCGCCTGCGCATCGGTCTCGCCGGTGTAAGCGAACAGCGCGAGTTTGCCAAAAGCATAAATGTCGGTATAAGCGCCCACCTGCCCGTCACCGCTTTGCTCCGGCGTGGCATACATCGGCGTCTTGCCCATGGTCAGGCTGTGGCAGTCGCTATACGACATCCCGAAGTCTATGATCTTCGGTTGCTTGTTGACGTTGGTAATCAGCACATTATCGGGCTTGAGGTCGAGGTGCAGGATCTGCCGATGGTGCAGGTAATCTAGCGCCGACAGCAACTGACGCATGAAGTCGTCCAAGCGTCCTTTTTGCCGATAATAATCGGGATTTTTCGCGACAAACTCGCCCAAGGTGTCGCCATCCACATAGTTGGTGACGATATAGATGCCATCAGCGTCGTAGCCCTTGCTGAGGTACATCACAATGTTGGGATGCTCCAACGAGAACCCCAATTCAAACTCTTTTTCGAATGCGGCAAGATATTGCGCGTGGTTTTTCAGTTCGGGTTTGGGACGCTTGACAAACACCCACTTGCCGCTCACCTTCATCTTATAGACGTCGGACGTCTTGCCCTTGCTGTTCAGGCGGATGATTTCGGTGGCGAAGAGGTCCTGCGTTTGCCCTTGCGACGTAAATCCCGAATTATCCATAGGTTACGATTCTATCAGCTTGCATTCGGTCAAACCGCTATACCGCCCAAGCACCAACTGCCCCAACGATTTGCCGTCACGCAAAACGTTATCGACAATGAGCGGATACGACTTGATGAAATGCGACACCCATATCACATCGCCCACCCGCAACTTGCTGTTGACGCTCTCGGTCACGTCAAACCGCGACTCTTCGCCGGCATAGCGACATGTAACTACGCGGTCGGGCGGATAACTGAAACGCAACACGTCGCCGCCCTTCAAATCGGACGACGTAATCTCTTCGATGCTGTCAAAATCTGAATTCGATTTTTCCTGTCCATTCGCGAGCAACGCATCCCATGTCTCGCTCCCCAAAAACTTGGCTATTATATCTAAGGTGTACAAACGCGGCTCTTTCACGTCGGTCACAAGCCCCAAGAGGCGCTTCATCGTGTTGAGGCTGATGGAATTGCCGGTATCGGCTTGCACCTTGCGGCACAACTCATCCACATCCGACGAATACCTGATCGGACGGCCGAACTTCTCTTCTATTTTCCGCCTAATGATTTCTGGCAACATAATTTTATAATTTTTCGCAAAATTACATTTTTATTTGAAATTAAACGCCGGACAAACCATATTTCTTTCGCAAACGGATTAAACGGATGAAGTGGACGAAATGGATGAAACGGATGAAACAAAAACACGCAAATTTCACTAACTTCGCATTCGAGTTCTTTCCTCCTCCCGCAATTCAATAATCTCACGCAGATCTACGCACACGCAGATTAAGCGGATGCAAAGGATTTTTAAGGATCTTTTTAAATCCGCGTGTTCTGCGGGGAGGAAAGAAAAAAGATATAAAGTTTTAGCCCCTAAGCGTGTGCTTTTAAAAAAAATGCTTATTTTTGCAAATGCTTCGGCAGACATAATCAAAAATGCGCATTTCACGCATTATTTCGCCGGTGTGAACTTGGACACTTCACTCGCTGTAAGACGGAATAAGACAAGAAAGAACGCGCACTTGGTTGATAGTGTGAACCATCACGCTATATACCCAAGTGGGGCTAAATTTCTTTTATTCTTCTTACAAGGCAGTCCAAGGCCTACACCGGAGAATATAAAGCAATGAGGCTCCGCTTTTTTACTACATGCCTAACATTTTTTCCTAAAACAAACTAATATGAACCAACAACAGCCTCCACAGCCACCATACGACCAACAGCAACAGCAGCCGCCATACGGTCAACAACCATATGGGCAGCAATCATACGGACAGCAGCAACCGCCATACTATGGCCCACAATATGCCTACAACAATAACTATGGTCCGCAAGAGCCCGGCGTGTTCGACTGTGGTCCTTCGGGCAAGAGCCGCGGCGTAGCGGGATTGCTCGCCATCTTGTTAGGTGGGTTTGGCGCACATTATTTTTATTTAGACAAAGTGACGGGTGGATTCTTGTGCATCCTTTTAAGCCTCGTCACTTGCGGCATATTCACCATCGTCACTTTGATACAAGGCATCGTGATGATGACCATGCGGCAAGCGGACTTCGAGCAAAAATACGTTTACTCGCAGAGCACATTGCCCCTATTCTGACATCAAACTATCAACCTCTAAAAATAACACAACAATGAGCAAACTAAAATGTAACGACTGCGGACAAACGTTCGAAAGCACTTTGTCTGCATGCCCCAACTGCGGTTGCCCCGCCTCGGAAAGTGTAGCCATAAAGGAAAATAATGATGAGACCGTGGCACAAACGACAAAGCCCAAATACGAGCAACAAGAATTTGCGCCGGCACAAGTTAATACACCCAAAAAAGACACCGCCCACTATGTATATGAGTGCGGTGTGATTTTCTGGCATTCGTTAACAAGCAAATTCTGCACATTTACCGGACGCGCGTCGCGGCGAGAATACTGGTCATTCGTCATTTTATATTGGTGTATATTGGCCCCAACCTACATCGGTGCAATAATAGGTCTCATACCATTCCTTGCGGTTGCCATCCGCAGGATGCATGACCATGGCAAATGTGGCTGGTGGAACCTTGTGCCCTTCGCCCATTTCTTTTTATACTTAAAGCGTTCAGATCCGGGAGTCAACAAATATGGCGAACCATGCGACTATAGTAGAATCCTGTCGTAACAATCTGCAAATCAACCATATTCATCCTAAATGTGATATGAAAACAGTCAAACACTATCTTTCTGCGGCATGCCTCGTGCTGACCCTGCTGCTCACCGTTACTGCCTGCGGCGAATCGCCCGTAAAGAAATCTATCGCCATCATTGACGGCGCCATAGAGAAATTGGAGAAAACCGACGATGCGTTTGAAGCGCTCGGCATTTACAACCAGATGCTGTCCGACTTGTCTGTGATTGACGCCGCCCACCGCGACTATAAGCCCACCGAAGACGAGGTGCGACAAATACGCGATAAACTCAACGAAGTCACGCGCGTGGGCGTCAAAAAGACCACCTCCGCCATCCCCAATATGGCCGGCAGTATCCCCGAAGAACTCAGCGACCCGGGCGACTACCAAGAATTTACAGAAGAACTCATCGATAAACTCCTACCAAAATGAAAAAGATCTTATTACTCGCATTATTAATCTCTTCTACCCTTTGCTATGCGCCTTTAATGAAAGGCCAGGAAACAGTGGTTGAGGAGAATCCTGTAGAGAAACCCAAGGAAAAGTCAAGAGAAGACATCTATAAATCCGTTGAGCACATGCCGCAGTTTCCGGGTGGCGACGCCGCGCTGGTGAAATGGCTGAGCTCGCACATGAAATATCCTGCAATGGCTGCCGAAAACAACGTTCAGGGTAAGGTTATCATGCAGTTCGTCGTTGACAAAACCGGTAAGGTAACCCGAGCTAAGGTGGCGCGTTCGTCGGGCGACGAGTCCCTCGACAACGAAGCGCTCCGCCTATGTACCGCATTGCCCGACTTCACTCCGGGCAGTCAGAACGGTCAACCCGTTTCGGTCTGGTACACCATGCCTGTTACCTTTAAACTCACAGACGCTAACTAATAATTTAAACTCTAAAATATGGCTCTGATTAAATGCGAAAATTGCGGACAAATGGTGTCCGACCGCGCACAGCGATGCCCTCACTGCGGGGCTCCGCAGCAGCAAAACTCTCCCACCACGCCGGAACCGCTGCCGCAGAAAAGCAACACGGGGCTCTATGTGGCTCTTGCGGTTGTGCTGGCGCTCGCGCTCGCCGGCGCGGCTGCGTACCTATTAAAGGACAAAATCGCCGGACTCTTTAGTGACAAGACGGACACTGCGGTGGCGATGAACGACAGCACCGCCATTGAGGAGAGTGGCGAGCCGCAGGAGAAAATCGATGAGTCAAAAGCTGTTGTGGAACTCACGCCCGAATTTATCGCTGCCGTGCAGAAAAACAGTTGGTTGAGTCCCTTCAGCGAGGGACTCGCAGTGGTGAACCGTAATGGCAAATGCGGCTTTATCAACACCAGCGGTCAAGAGGTCGTGCCCTGCCAATATAGTAACGCGTGCGCCTTCCACGAGGGGTTGGCTGCCATCTGCAAAGGCAACATGTGGGGATTTATCGACACCGGCGGCGAAGAGGTAATCCCCGCCAACATCAAGGCCGAAGCAGTGGGCGATTTCTCGGAAGGGCTTGCCGTGATTTATAAGGACAGCAAAAACTTTAGCGTGATTGACAAGACTGGCAAAACCGTCTTCAGTGGCAAATACAACACCGATTGGTTCTGGAACACCTTTGACATCGAGGGCGGGAGCGTTGTGCCCACGCCCCAGTATATCAACGGAAAAGTCTATATCCCAACGGCAGACGGCAAGTTTACCGCCTACGACCATCAAGGTAACAAGGTGGGTAGCGTTCACGCCAACAAAATGAGCGTCATTGAGCAATCGAGTCCTGAAAAGACCCATACTATCTTTGTAGACAATAATGGCCTTGGACTGAAAGATGCTAACGGCAAGGTGGTTATACCCGCCGAATATGACTACATCAGTGGCTGTCACAACGCATTTGGCCCAAAAACAGCCGTTCCCGTCAATGGTGTGGTGCTTGTGGGATTGACCGAGTATAGCGGTGAAGCATACTCGGGCTACGCCGGTGCCATCGAAACCGACAACATGAAGACCCACTATGGCTACGCCGACCTGAAGGGGCACGACACGTTCAGTAGCGCACTGAAAAAGCGTTGCAAAGACTCCTACCAACGCGCTGTGAAAAGTGTTGAAGCGGAAGAAGAGAGCGACGCCGTGCCTGGAATGAGCTCAGTGAGCATTAATGGTAGACATGTGCGTCTGCGCACCAGTCCCGAGATCAACAACAGCAACATCCTGTGCCACTCCGATGGGACGCCCGTCTATCTTGACGACGGCACTGTCCTCCCCTACGAAGGCTCCTCAGGCGATTTCTACCAGGTGAACTATCAAGGTAACATCATCTACATCGCCAAGCAGTATTCAACCTTGCAGCCCTAAATTAAATGGGACAAACCTAAACTCCTCTGAAAATAAGAATCTTATGGCTCTGATTAAATGCGAAAATTGCGGGCAGATGGTGTCCGACAAAGCGAAGTTCTGTATCCACTGTGGCAGCCCTCTCCACGACACTGCAGACGAACCATTTGTTGAGAATCCGAATTCCACAAAATCGTCTTGGAAATGGCTACTGCTCATTCCGGTATTAGCTATTTTAGCCGGCGGCGGCTACTATGCCTACGCAAAATATCTTAAGAACACTACTGCTACGAATGAAGAAACGAAAGAGGAGATAGACCCGGCAAAAGCCATCGTAGAGCTCACTCCCGAGTTTATCGTTGCCGTCCAGAAATATGATTGGTTAGGGGCATTTAGCGAAGGTCTTGCAGCGGTGAGCCGGGACGGGAAGTGCGGCTACATCAATACTCGCGGCGAGGAAGTAATCCCATGCCAATTTGCAAAGCCTACCCCTTTCGATAATCAAATGGATTATTACGCTGGTGTCTTTAGCGAAGGCTTGGCAGTAATCATTAACAGCGACTCAAAATTCTCGGTAATTGATTCAACGGGCACCAAGATTTTTAGTGGCACGTGGAATGATGATACACGTTACGAAAGTGGCATCGTCCCCAAGTTCCTAGGCGGAAAGTTGTATATGCCCAACAGAAAAGAGCAGGGCTACACCATCTATGACAGACAAGGAAACGTCGTTGGAAAGTTTAGTATCGAGGATGAAAATTCGCCTTACGAAGAAGCCAAGAAAGCAGCACAGAAAAACACGGTCCAACGTTATGTCACCTTCACTGAAAATTATATGACCGATGAAAATAACGAATATAGTCTAATCGGAGTAAAAGACAGCAAGGGCAACGTGGTTGTTCCAGCCATTTACGACTATGTCGATGTTTACATTGACGATAACCTCGATATGTATAGCGGGACTGCTGCCGTTTCGAATGGCGTAGTTTTGGTTATGTTGAAGGAAACCAGTGAAAAAGGCTACCACTACGACAAACAGCATTACGGCTACGCCGACCTCAAGGGGCACGATACATTCACCCAGGAACTCAAACAACGTTGCAAGAGTTCTATCGATGAAGCCATGGCAAAAATAGCTGAACAAGAACAAAAACTTGAAATGGAAGCGCAAAACGCCGACCCCGACTGGCTGCAGGGAGCATGGCGTATCGAAATGAGGGATAATGACGGCTATATATATTCTGTTTTTAACCATGGACAGGTTACAACTTATGCCAGCGAACGGATTGTTCTTGAAGACAATTACACGATTGATGGCGATGTTATCCAATTTGGTCATGGGCACTATACCATCGACCGAGATCGCCAAATAGTGATAACAGCCAACGGAAAAGAGATGGAGCACGTCTCTAACAATCCCAATTATGTGCCGCAATTCTCATCGTCCAATTCTTTCGATGGTGGCAGTAGCCGCTCTTCTGGATATGAATTTAACACGGCTTATGATGTAATGGGGTATTTGGCAAGCAACACCTTTTACGATGACGAAAACAACTCAGTAAGAATTCGCGAAAATGGCATGTATATCAATGGTACCTGTGTGACTGGTGCGCCACAAGTATTATCATTCAACTCTTATAATGCTGTAGTACAAGCACATACTATACCATCAGGATTTATAACCGTATATGTCAACTCCCGAAGTGGTGTAATCAAAACGGGGGCTGGTGAGATTTTCCGCCTAAGGTAATGACAAATAATAACTTATGGCACTGGTAAAATGCAAAGAATGCAGACAAATGGTGTCCGACCAAGCGCGACACTGAATTATACCGAGCGCAGGAGGAAGGAATAGAGGGTTTGGAGGTCGGCGTGCAGTCGGTGAAAGCCCTCTGTTTTCTTCTGCGTTTCCTCGTTCATATAAACCGACTTATTCACCTCTATCATCACTGAGTGGTAGTTATTTCCGCCCGGCACGTCGAAAGTCTTGCTGTTGGAAAAAGGCGTGTTGATGCCGACGCGATAACCCCTAGAGATAAAGTAGTAATGGATTGCATCTATGACCGCTTGCTCGGGCCTGGTCACGTCATCATTGTAGCCGATGCAGATGTCGATGTCTTGCGGCGGATTGGCGACAAGCAAGTTGGGATGCGCCGAAAAACTGTGGCAGTCAATAAGTAGCAGGGGCAGGCGTTTGTCAGTGATTTGCGTAACGACGTCGCAATGATAGCGATCGTAAGTTTTATACGCGTCTTGCTTCGAGCCAAATGTCCGAAGTTGCCCATCGGCGGTGCGACGCTCGTGAGAAATCCCCAGCCCACGCGCTTCCAATGGATCGTCAGGCAGACGCTCCACGTCGCAAAACAGCCGGCAATACGGAAAAACAACCACTTCGATGCGCGCCGACTCTTCATCAGGCATAAACAACTCGTCGGTGTAATAATCAATCAATAGCTGCTCCTCCTCATCCAATGTGGTGTTCAAAACGCCCGCAGGCATTGCTGTGGACGCATGCGGTATATGCAGCAGCAAGTTCTCGTAACGCCGCATCCCCTCCTGTATCTTTAATACTATCTTCATAACCATATCTATTTTCGCGCAGAACTCGCAGAACTCGTCAGACGATATTTTAATTTCGTGAGATTAGGTCTGATTTAAAAGATTAAAAATACTCCGAAGGAGTTAAACTGCTTCGAAGAAGCCCGGAAAAAGACCCTCGAAGAGGGTCAA
>Ga0065711_1046417_pt1 | contig 12898 bp, 9 predicted proteins | sample Hoacrofraction12_FD_59098 | JGI IMG/M metagenome (GOLD analysis project Ga0065711, IMG submission 59098) | Hoatzin crop microbial communities from Cojedes, Venezuela - Epithelial fraction 12 v2 (version 2) | ecosystem: Host-associated > Birds > Digestive system > Esophagus > Crop | place... | reverse complement strand
TTTTTGGGGGGTTTTTTTTTTTTTTTTTTTTTTTTAGTGTCGTGCTATTTGAAACATCCTTGGCAATAAGCCAGTTCAAAGATTTCTCAAAAAAGGGAGTTTATTTGTGAATCATTTAATAATTCCTATCCCCACTCCCTTGCTGGCATTTTCCCTCCCTCCTCGCATTTTAATATCCATCTTGCCATGCCAGGTGTTGAGTGTACTGAAGAACTTTAAAAAGAAATTAAATAAATTTGAAAGTACCCATTTCAGATTTCCACAATTGACTTTTTTTTTTTAAAGCATTGTTACTGCAGTGGAACAGCTTCACGTTCAGTCTTTGTTTTAGTCAGACATTTTAACTGGGCTGTGGAAATGGAGCTCGGGTATTTTACGCAAGTTAAATCAATGGCTGACGTACAACTCGAATGAGAAATGTACAGTTTGAACTGACCATTTAAAGAGACGATTTGTCACACACAGTTTGCATCCATGCAGACTGAGAGCTTTATAATTACATTATGTACAAAAAAAAAAAAATTTAGTTTATTAAGGCAACCACAACTTGGAGAACATGTCCAAAGTGGCATTAATACAATTGCAGTGGTGATACCCTTTGAACATTTTTATTTTCATTTTCAGATAAGAACACTTATTTCTTTTCTTTTTTAAGAAATAATTGCCAGGAAAGAACCTATTTTCCATAGGGTTTTGTTCTCTATTTTTTCCAAACAAGCTACTTCATCTATTTTCTTTAAAAAGGACATATCAAGGCATTGCTACCCAATACATATTCTTCGGATCGTGGGTTTCCCATCAATTTCACAGGAAAATGCAGGTGGTAAGACCTGGTAGGTTTGGGCTCTGTCTTTTTACTCTATTTTTTCTGTCCTATTTTTTTCTTTTATCTTTTTTATATTCTTTTTTTGGTGATTTTGTCCATATTTGCTATAACTCTATGTCCCAGAAGTGTCTTGGTGTTCTCTACTGATATGTACCGAGCATCAAAACAACTTAGTTGGTGGATGACCACTTTTTCACATGCCATTGAAAATGTCAAGTTGCTTCATAGAAACATGCTATTGTAACTGAATATCCATGTACACCTTATTTTAAATGCTGTGATATTCCATCGTTCCTTGGGATAGCACTCGGAATGAGTGTGCGTGCGTGTAAGGCTCTACTTTTCTATTGCCTATATTGCAGCTAGTTGTAACTAGGCAAGTAAATGAGAAAGAAATATATAGTTATAGCAGGAGTCAGGCAGTTTGGGCTATGCTTCCCAAAGCCTGGTAGGTATATAAAACTGGAAAAAAAAAAAGTTCAAACAGATTATAACCAAGATCACAGTTGAGAAAATTACACTATTTTTTTGTTGGTTTTTCTTTTTGTTTCTATTTTTTCTTTTTTTTACAGTGATATCTACTCTGTTATGGTTACTTTTAGTTTCACCTGGCCTGCCAAACAGAATTGGAGTTGAGCATGCAGTCCTAGTGACAACATTCAGCTCTCTGCAAGGATGACCTCCCACCTCGGGGCATGGTAGGAGAACAGCAATGCTGAGATGCTGATTAGTTTTGGAAACTCTACAAAGTAGATATTATCCCCAATTTTGACACACACACCCCCCGCCCCTGTTACTCTGCACCTTTCCCATGCCCTTTCCCCCTCTTTCCTGGGGGTCCTGGGGCCGAAGCGATGAAAACGAACATGAGAACTGCAGCTGGCACAGCTCTCTATGATGGGTTCCGGCCACCAAAGGGATGAGTGAGTCTGGTGCTGCCACAGGGGTGAAGAGGACAGTGTGCCTCCAGTTCTTCAGTCCTGGTGTGCCCCGCCACCAGCACTTAACAGTGAATGAGGTTCGCTGGCCTTAAGGAAGGCCTTCACTTTCACTCCCTCTGCTTTTCCGGTGCCGCTTCACTTTCACATCCTCCTCTTCCTCCAGAGGGGATTTGCTTTTCCTTTTCCCAACTCGGGGCATCCGAGGTGGAGGAAGTGGGGGTGGAGGGGGGGGAGGAGGGAGAGGAGGTGGTGGAGGTGGCGTCTCTCGAGCCATGTGTATGACAGCTTCGATGGTGGCCATGATTGTGTCTTGAGTGGCTGCTTGCTCCAATATCAAAGGGTTGAGTGTCGGTCTCTGACCTCTTTTGCTGGGAAGGTCAATGCATTTTTCCAGAACGGGCATTTGGTCTCTGGAGTCTTCGTCGAAAGAAAGGGGTTGCTTCCGAGGACGCCCCCTCCGCTTCTTGACGAAGTTATTGCCTGTCTTTGATTGTCTCTGCAGCCGCTTGGCTTTCAGGATCTTGTTCACGTGATCCAGGTTCTTCTTCGTGGACAGGATCTTGGTGTAGTTGCACATCTTGCGCACCTCGCACTGGATTGCTTCAATTTCACGGCGCTTGAACCTTTTTTTCAGTGGTGGGCTGGCTGTTGAGAGACAAGGAGAGAAACAGGGGTAGGTCAAACAACAGTGAATGGAAACTCTCCTTCGCCTGCTTTCAGCATCATGAAGACTAGGTGCTTTCAAGCCTAGTACACTGAACATGACTAGTGAAGAAGGACTCTGCACAGAAAAGCAACTACACAAATGTTAAAAGATTTTTTATTACAGTCCCAGAAGAGTTGCTGTTACCTCCTTTTTTAATGTCCTAGATGAAAACACAACTTTGACTGTTAAGCCAGACTTCAGAGATTTCTCTCCATCTCTGCGCTCTTCTAAAGCAACAAAGCTTTTCTACAGCAGTGTTTTACCATGGGTTTACTTCATTCTCATTTCTGAATCTCCAGTAGGAGGGAAGAAAGGGCTACTTGTCATAGCTGTCACATTGGCCCACAGTAACTATTAAACTTTCTAGATCTTAAACATGTACTCCTGTTGTCTTCACCCCGGCCTTTAATTCTTGCCGTGGATGCCAGTTAGCATGAAGAAGGTTTGTTACTGAAACTGGTGGGCACAGACAAACCATGTGGGTTGCTTCATTTGTGGCAAATTCATTACCCCTGCGTGCATTTCTTTACTGTCATCTCCACAGATATTACCTGAAAGTACTCAGTTGTATAACTGACTTTAATGGCCCCCAAAGTAAGCTTGCTTCTGGTTCAGATAGTTACTTTAGATCTGAATGAAGTCCAAAGTAGTAAAGTCTCTTGCCAAGGTCATGTTGTGAGTCATTGTCCGAGCTGGAAAGAGTACCCAGCATTTCTTGGCTCCTGGTTCTTTCCTCAGGACATGAGACCTTGCCTGTTTTTCTTAAATAACCTCACTGTCCTTTACTGAACGTGGCATCTGTTCAGAGTTCAGGATTTGCACACAGATTAAAAGTAACTACCCCTTTGTGACAGAAACAGAATGTATTAATTCTGCTATCGTGAAAACTGGTGCTCCCTTTCATTCCTAACATATCCATTCTGTGCTGCTGGAAAAGAAGTGGTGGAGTTCAGGATTTCTTTTCCGTAAAGAATAAAACATCCTCCTAAATTAACCTCAGCCCACATCTACTTGCAAACTTCATTTACACCTGACTGTCAAGCAGTCATTTGGGTTTGAAATCCTTGAGGTTTCCAGAGCAGCCAAGATTTTGAGAAAGGTTCATTTGGGGGTTATCACTCCCTTCATGGATAACAGGTGAATCTTCTAGCACTAGTTAAAATAAAGTTGCTATTGTAGCATTTTCTGCAGATAGCCAGGAGCCATCAAGTGGTACAATCTCCTCTTGCTCACTGTGGGCTATGACAGATTCAGCATACAAACCTCACTCACTAGTCTTCCCTCTTGGAGAACATAAATTATTGGCTCTTATACCACCATGTTGCTTGGATTCAGCGAAGAGCTTATGTAAACAAACCCAAGTTACAATGCAAGAAGTAGGAGTGAGTCATAAACAAAACACAGACATATGCTCTCTTATAAATAAAGACCTGGATGGCCAATATCCCAAAGTCTGGTTTTCATTAATTACAAAACAAAATACATTTTCCATATGTAACGCACTCCCCACACCAAACAGAAAAAAAAAACCCCACTTGCAGTTTGTGTTTCACAAAGGACAAAAGAAAAGAGAAATGCAGTCATTTTGGTACCAAAGTAAAAGAGAAAGGAAATTAAATATCCAAGTTGCTCAGGAGAAGTTAATTAGTTGCAAAGAAATCCCCAAAAGTAGGTCACCCCTAAAAAGTGTGGATGCAAGACCCCTCAGGGCAAGTGGCAGTGAGCTATTTCTCAGTCGTCTGATCAAACAAAGCTTAGATCCCTGTCACACAAAATGATTGCTCTCATCTGGCCTCACTGGTGATTGACATAAAAAGTCCCAGTATTTCCAGCCCTGAGTATCTGACTCCTTTGAGTCCTCCCAGATCCTAAGAGTAGCTTCAGGTCAGGAGATTTAAGAAGTCAAACATTTTGCACCTTTCATATTTGCTGTCCACCTTTTGCCTTTTGTTGTTATTGCGAGGACTCAGTTGGAAGACTTCACTTGAAAATTCGTGTATTGAAGTTACAATTTTTTTCCAGAAAATAAAGCTGAAATCTTTCAGCTGATGGTGGAAAACTTGAAGATGGGAATTTTAGCAAAAATACAGGAAAAAATGCAAAGTTTGTAGTGAAATCAGGAGATTTGGCATTACTCATAGCTTTCATTGGAAAGAAAGTAAGCCAAAGGACAGGAAACAAATTTGACATAAAGCATTAGACAAGTATCTGCAAAGATTTTATGTCTTCACTGAGGTTTATCTGTAGTCAATTGTTTCTGCAGCTCAGTGTTACCACTCTATTGCAGTCAATGGAGATCTGATCTGTGCAGTAGAGGATGATCTACAGTTTTAAAATTGGAACTCAATACAATTTAAGATGAACATGGACATCATTTTGACACCCTGATACTGGATAAGGAAGGTACAGGTGTCCTGTCCATCCTGTCGAATCCAATGGGTGTCTTGGGCATCCAAGAGATCCAAGAAACCCAGGCTTAGAAACGGGAGTGTAGCCCAGTGGTGAGTAGACAGTGCCCAAGTGGAGCAAAGGTAAGCATCTGCTTTCTGCCAAACTGCCTAGTTCTCCAAAATTGACTGATATGCAGACAGTTTTGGGTAGATACCCACACTTCTGTGTAAATCTATGAGCTGAACACTACTTCATATTGTCCTCATTCACATTGTTTAGACACTTCCTTGCCCTCTGAAAACTTTGCAAGCCGACAGTCTGTTTCTTTTTGAACAGAAGATCATTTTCTCTTTCAGAAAATAATCTTCTATGCTGTTCTATGCTGGTTTACTGCACGAATTTTTGTTTTGTAAATGCTTTGGGGTGTTTATGACTTTCTCAGGAAGCTTGTTAAAAGCTACTAATAATGGTTTTTCCTTTCTCCTTAGCAAGCCTCTGAACCTGCAAGCTCTAGAAAGAATTTGAGTTGTATTACATAGTCTGCCAATAGTCAGAATGCATGTACTGAATCAGTAATATCTTTTCAAGTCAGGCTTTTTCAAGATGATCTTAGGAAATCCAATATTATTTTGATTATTGAGAGTCAGGAACATCTGATTCTACATTTGGAGTGGGGAGACTATGCAGAAAAGAGTCTGATGGGTCTGCAGAGGGAAGATTTGATGAGGTGTGCATATGACAAAATATCAGGGAGATCTGCCAAAATAAACCACTACTGAAGTGAGAGCCATTAGGTGTTATCAACTCATCTGGAAGCTGTTGGAAAGGGATCTTTGATATAAAATATTTTGCTATATTGCTATGTGATATATTGCTCTGCTGAAAACCAAAGATAAGTACTAATCTTTTCCATTTTATCCAGACAGACCCTGCTCAACTCTGGACCCAGGTTAGTCTGCGTTGTTTTCAGGCTTTGTGGTTCTGTTGCTTCACATACTTTGCCATTTGCACATGGAAATCTTGCTTTGGGAGGAAGACTACTGTCTTGCTCTATCTGGTGGTATTTATGAGAAAGATGCTGAAAAGAAGGTGGCAAATAGTAATACCATGTCTGCACACAGGCATGTGAAAAAGGGAATATGCTCCTACAGAGAAGATAAAAAATGCTGTCAACATCCAGGTGCTGGGGATAGAGTGGGGTTCACTTCGCCGCCTGGGCAAAGTTATTTCCCTACACCTCCACAGGCTGCAGGGCCACGTGCTGCCTCCACGAGGGCCTGAAGCTGTTTGGCACCATCCAGCCCAAAGTGAAGAGCAGCTAGAAACTCTTGATGCAGCCCAGGCTTTTGTACTTATCCCCCATCTTTTTCCTACCCTCCAAACAATCTCACCTACCTGCCTCAAACAAGCAAGGATCAGCGTTAGTCTTAAAATTCAGCTTTACACCTTTAAAATAAGGCACGTGGAGGCCTCACGTCTCTGCCCTCCCAGTGGTACACAGATGCAGTGGGGCTCTGTCTCACAGACAGAGACAAATTGAAAAGGCCACAAACCAAGCCCGGAAGTCACAAAGGACTGATGTGACACTGGAAATAGACAGAAAGAGAGAAATCTCCACCAAAAAATATACATTTCAAGGGTAGGTTAAAGCAGGCTGGAAGACCCACTCCAGTACAGCAGTGTTGAATAAGAAGGTGAGCTCGGGTAGGTCAGACCCCTTGAAAGTTCTCCATCACTCCCCTGATTTTATTCTGGATGGTTTTGCTACGTCTGCAGCACTAAAGAGCCTTCTTACTTCCTGTCACTCTCCATCTCTTCAGAATTGCCTGAGGCCCCTTGTAAGAGTACGGCAGAGACAAGTTTGCTCAACAGCTGGGCTCAGTTTGTCGACTAGGTTTGAATGGAGGAATTTTCAAAGAGCTCCCTATTAATTACAGGAAACTCATAGCACTGTCCTTGTTTCCCATTAACATAGTTTCTTTCAGTTTTCAACTAAATTATTTTAACATCTGGGCTACAGATAAACCAACAATTTAATTAGACTGCTGAAAATGGAAAGAATGAACTATGCAGTCAAGCATACACTTTCATCTTGAAACTGATCATAAAATGTTTGTGTGCTTTCATTCTCTGCTGCACTTAAAATCTGTCCTTAGTTTATGTGTTAGAAAGTATTAAAGACTAAACAGACAATCCTGATTTTTTAATATAAAAATTTATCTTTATAGAAGCTACTTTACAGCATGGATCCCTAGTTTTCACTATTTATTCAGGAAATGAAAGGAAAATCAGAAGTAGTGCACTGAAACAGCACTTTCAATTGCATAATTAAGTATGTAATCATTCCATAATTCAGTCATATAAATAAATTTTTTGTGAATGTGGAATCAAAGGTTTGTCAAGACTACAAAACTCCTAATGACTGCATGTAGGGTAAAGTACTATGGGTTCCCTATTGACTGGAAATTAAGACACAGTGAAGATTAATTTCTCTGTCCATGCCCAAGAGAAGTCATGATGATGCCTGAATGACTTCGCTCAATTTCTGGCTATATAAATCTCTCACCTTTCTGATCTGATTCAAAATAGAAGCACAAAATATAAGTTGATTGAAAAACGTGCTATGCTGAGCTATTTATTCTGATGTTCTTTAAATCACTTTTCATTGCTCCAGACAATTTCACATTTGCAAGAGTGAATATTATCCTAAAATCACTGAAGTACGCAGAAAGAAATCTCATCTGCTCCTCAGCTATTCACTGTGTATTCGGTGTGTTCGTACTACAGGGATGGGAACATTCAAATAAATGAACAACAAGGCTGAGAAAGGAACCCTAGAGCCTTGCTTCAGCCTTGCTAGACCTTACGGGATGTTGTTGCTTTTGTCCTCATTATTGCACAATTGGTGGTGTGTGAATAAAGTAGGTTTGATATGCCAAGATATGATCATAATAAGGAAGTGTTAGAAAAGTTGCAGCCTGATTGTCATACTAGATATGCACATTTGCAACTACTTTTCCAATCAGAAAGAGCAGTACAAGCAGATATTGTTCAGTGCAGTGCCAGGAAGAAGCCAGGGAAGAAAACAGAGCGGACAGAGGGAAATAGCATTACCTGCTTCAGATGTTGCTGATGATGAAGGTAGGAGAGATAATACTGGAGTCGGCATTGCAACACTGTCAACAGCTGCTGGTTTCCTTCTGGTCATCATGTTACAGGCAGAACTTTCCATTTTACCATGAAGTGAAGTCTGGTCTGCTTTTAAGTGGGGACCTGCAATTCCTGGGGAAGGAAACAAAATTTGAATTAATATTGATAAAGCAACATGTCTGGGGAATATCTGGAAAAGAGTAGTCAGTTGCTGTCCTTGCTACCCCAATATATTTCCATGTTTTCCTGTGTGTGTGCCTGTAATATGGTCTTGATACCATCAAGGATCATCATTGCTATTTATTTTAATAATTTTTCTTAAGGATGTACCATCAATATTCTCTACAAACAGTGGTAAACCAAGATAATAATTCCACGTTGCTATTTTTTCTTCTCCAAGCAAACATATACCCTGATAAATGTATAAAAACAGACATGCATCATGAGTCTATTTAGTGGGATTGCCTGTTTGTCATTCTGTGGATAGTTTCTTCTCCACACACACTTTCATACTTCTTTTGAGTAATGATTTGACTCAGTGGGTGTTCCACATGAGTAAGGAGCAGGCATCAGGAACAGCCTCCATATGTAATTCCCTGTCTAAAGCACATTACACTTATTCTTTAGGAATTCCCTTCCTAATGAAAATTTACCTTACAACTCATCAAAGAGGAAGGAGTTTAAAAAAAAGAGTACTTTGTCATATATTTTTCTACCTAGAGATTACAATGCAGAATAAATGAGCAGTAGAAATATACCAAAGAGGTCAAATATCCCAGAAAAAGAAAAGTTATGCACTCAGGGCTGGTAGATTCCTCCCTTAACAATGTTGCGCAAACTCTCTTATGATTCAAACTCATTTTATTTGCTTGTAAATTTGTCATATTTAAACTACTGGGAGTGAAATTTTACGTATTAGATATCTGCCTAATACACCTGAATGTGTATCCACCCATTTATATGTAATATTTGTGTAAGTTCATGTGTGTGTATGTATATTGCATATATATCTGTAAGTATGTGAATTTATGAATCAGAAAGGCAGCCAAAATGCCTCAGTCACTTTTTACACTAAGTCTGGGAGGTTTTTTGCCCAATTTATAAAACTCCTAGCATTTGCTGCTTTGTAAAAATCCTGTAGCCTTACTCTCACAAGACTGGAGAAAAAGTCTGCTAGGGTGAGGACTTTGTGTTGTGTCTTTGCCAACTTATGAAAACGTGTCCCAGTCTCTTTGATGATAGGCTTCAAAATATCCAGGACAGTCATTCATTTTTGAAAGTAATTCTTCATAAATTCTTTCTCTTTGCGAATCTCAACCTGCACATGGACTTCAGGTAAAATTTTGGCAATTAAATTACATGAAGATTCAAAAAATCACAGAGCGGCTGAGACTGGAAGGCTCCTTTTGAGATCATGTAGTCCATCCCATCTTACTCCAGCAGGGTCAGCCCTTTGCAGGTTGTCCTGGACTATGTCTGGTCAGGTTTTTAATATCTCCAAGGAGCAAGATTCTGCAGTCTCTCCAGGTGGCCTGTTCAAGTGCTCAATCATCTTCACAGTAAGAATGTGTTTTGTGATGTTCAGATATAACCTTCTGTGTTTCAGTTTGTGCTCGTTGCCTCTGGTCCTATCACTGGGCACCACTGAGAATAGTCAAGCTCCATCTTCTTTACTCTTCCCCATCACACATTTGTACACATGGATAAGATCCCTCTAAGCCTTCTCTTGTCTAGGCTGAACAGTCCAAGCTGCTTCAGCATTTCCTCATAGGAGAGATGCTCCAGACCCTCAGACATCTTTGTGGCCTTTCATTGCACTCTCTCCCATATGTCCATGTCTCTGATGTACTGAGGAGCACTCAATACTACTCCAGGTGTGGTCTCACAAATGCTGAATAAAGGGGAAAGATCACCTCCCTCATTTGCTGACAATGCACATGCAAGCCAGGAAGCTGTTGGCCTGCTTTGTTGCAAGGGCACGTTGCTGGATCATGGTCAACTCAGTGTCCACCAGCACCCCCAGGGCCTTTTCTGCCAAGCTGCTTTCCATCTGGTCATCTGTGCATGGGGTGGGGTTATTCCTCCCAGGTTCAGGGCTTTGCGCTTGCCCTTGTAGAACTTCATAACATTATTGCCAGCATATCAAGGTCCCTGTGGATGACAGCGTGACCCTCTGGAACATCAACCACTCCTCCCAGTTTTGTATCTTCTCCAAATTTGAAGAAGGTGTGCTCTACGCCATCACCTGGGTCATTAATTAACATTTGTTTTTTTGAGCTGGATTTGTTCCAGAAAAGAAGGCTTACAAGAGACCTCATTGCCATGTTCCAGTAGCTACAAAGAAGCTGGAGACTCGCTTTCACAAGGAATCACATGGAAAAGATGAGATGTAATGGGTAAAACTTAATCTTGGAGGGATTCTGATTAGACACTAGAGGAAAATTTTTTACATTGAGAAAAATCAGCCCTTGGAATAATCTCCCCAGGGAAGTGGTGTATTCCCCAACATGGGACAATTCTAAGATTCATCTGGACAGAGTGCTGGGCCATCATGTCTAGACTGTGCGTTTGCCAAAAGAGGTCAGACCAGACGATCCTTAAGGTCCCTTGCAACCTGATATTCTATGATTCTGTGATAGATTGTATGTTAAATGGTTTTGGCCCCAGTATCAACAGCCTGGGTGTACCACTAGTGACTGGCCTCCAGCTGGACTTTGTGCCACTGATCACAACTCTTTGAAGCCAGCAGTTCAGCCAGTTTTCTATCTGTCTCACTGTACATTTATCCAGTCTGTATTTCATCAGTTTTTCTGTGAGAAGGTTGTAAGAGACCGTGTTAAAAGTCTTGTTGAAGTCGAGATACGCATATTCAGGCTAATCAGGCATGATTTTCCCTTTACAAATCTATGCTGAATACTCCTGATGACCTTCGTGTCCCTCATATGCTTGGAAATGCTTTCCAGGATTATTTGTTCCATTGTCTTCTGAATGATTAAAATGAGGCTGGCCAGCCTGTTGCTCCCTGGGTCTTTCTTCTTGCCCTTACTGGACTGACATTTGCTCTATTCTAGTCCTCAGGACCCTCTCCAGATCACCACAACCTTTCAAAAACAGTCAAGAGTGGCCACACAATGACATTAGCCAGGTCGCTCAGCACTTTTGGGTGCATCTTGTCAAGTTCATGGAGTTATGTTCATCCAGTTTGTTTAACCGTTCCATAACCAGATCTTCCTCTACCAAGAGTAAGTTTCCTTTCCTCACAAGTCTCAGAGGCCTGGGATTCCTGAAGGCCAGTCTTACCAGTCAAGATCAAGGCAAAGCAGACAATGAGTACCTCAATGAGACCAATAAGACTTTGGTCTTCTGCTGGTCTTTTGTCACTAGGGTCCCTGTTTCATTCAGCAGCAGGCCCACATTTTCCCTAGGCTGCCTTTTGCTGTCTGTGTATCCATAGAAGCATTTCTTGTTGTCCTTCTGCCCTTGTTAGATTCAACTCCAGACAGACTTTGGCTTCCTAAGCCCACCCCTGCATGCTTGGACATTGTCTACAGCTCCCCATTTTACTTGTTTGTGTTTCCACCTCTTTTTTGTTTCCTTCTGACGTCTGACATTATTCAGGAACTCCTTGGTCATTCATGGAAACCTCTTTCCACCTTTGCCTGATTTGATTTGCCACTCAGATTTGAATTGGTATGTTTCCACAATTCCTCTGTTCCAAGGCCCGGACCAGCAGCAAATCTCCCTGGACAGCAGGTCAGCTGGGCAGATGGGGGTCTTTGTTCCCTGCAGCAGTGAGCCCCACTGTTACCCCTGGATGCACCTGGATAACACCTGGTAGACCCTCAGAAAGTTCCCACAAGTACCCTGATACCTAGAATCACAGGTTCATAGTATAATTTAGGTTGGAAAAGATGTTTAAGATCATTGAGTCCAATTGTAAACCTAACACTGCCAAGTCCACCACTAAACCTTGTCCCTAAGTGGCACATCTACATGTCTTTAAATACCTCCAGGGATGGTGACTCCACCACTTCCCTGGGCAGTCTTTTCCAATGCTTGATAAACCTCTTGGTGAAGAAATTTTTCCTAATATCCAATCTAAACCTCCCCTGACGCAACTCGAGGCCATTGCCTCTCGTCCTGTCACTTGCTACCTGGGAAAAGAGGCTAACCTCCACGTCTCCACAGCCTCCTTTCGGGTAGTTATAGAGAGCGATAAAGTCTCCCCTCAGTCTCTGTTTCTCCAGGCTAAACAATGCCACTTTCCTCAGCCGATCCTCGTAGGACTTGTTCTCCATACCTTCCACTAGCTTTGCTGCCCTTCTTTGGACGTGCTTCAGCACCTCAATGTCCTTCTTGTATTGAGGGGCCTCACCAGTGCCAAGTACAGGAAGAGGTTCACTTCCCTACTCCTGCTGACCACGCTGTTCCTGATACAAGCCAGGACGCCATTGGCCTTCTTTGCCACCTGGGTACACTGCTGGCTCATGTTCAGCCAGCTGTTGACCAACACCCCCAGGTCCTTTTCTGCTGGGCAGTTTTACAGCCACTCTTACCCAAGCTTGTAGCATTGCATGGGGTTGTTGTGACCCAAGTACAGGACCTGGCACTCAGCCTTGTTGAATCTCATGCGGTTGCTCTGGGCCCATTGATCCGGTCTGTCCAGATTCTTCTGCAGAGCCTTCCTACCCACAAGTAGATCAACGCTGACACCCAGCTTGGTGTTGTCTACGAGCTTACTGAGGGTGCATTCACAGAATCACAGAATCAGAGAATGGTAGGGGTTGGAAGGGACCTCTGTGGGTCATCTAGTCCAACCCTCCTGCCGAAGCAGGGTCACCTACAGTAGGCTGTAGAGGACCTTGTCCAGGTGGGTCTTGAATA
>Ga0065711_1046405_pt1 | contig 12898 bp, 7 predicted proteins | sample Hoacrofraction12_FD_59098 | JGI IMG/M metagenome (GOLD analysis project Ga0065711, IMG submission 59098) | Hoatzin crop microbial communities from Cojedes, Venezuela - Epithelial fraction 12 v2 (version 2) | ecosystem: Host-associated > Birds > Digestive system > Esophagus > Crop | place... | reverse complement strand
TTTTTTTTTTTTTTTTTTTTTTTTTTTTTTTTTTTTTTTTTTTTTTTTGTGTACCTGGGAAGAAAGGGAAGGCTGATGGCTGGAGATCTTACAGTAGGATTTTGATTCTGGAGGACAGCAGTCCCGAAAGAAAAGATCTCATAGAGACAAGCTCAAGCCACATTAAGAGTGTTGAAAGGCACTAGATGTTGTCTTATAAAGGTTTCCTCCCCATCTTGATCAAATAACACAGCATCATCTTGGTTATGTACATATGTACATCTCTGAAAAAAAAAAAAGCCCTTTACTTAGTATTGATATATTTGAAACTTGTGGTGTCCTAATGCCACCTTTCCAAGGAAAAGCATAAAAAAAAAATGGAAATACTTCCTACTCAGATATATTTCTACGGAAATAGCATGAAAATATGGTATCATTCTGAAAAAAAAAAAGACTGAATTTAACAGAAAAAATTAGTTTCTGGGTGAATTAGGCGTTACAAAGTGTTACTACAAAAATGGGATAATATTATTAAGGAGTAGTTATGAAGCGTTACTCTGGCATTCTTAAATTGGTGTTATGCTTACTGATGTTTAGAGAGACCCAGCATGAGTTTTGTGATCAGGTAAAGGACTGGTGCAGCATAGATCAAATTACGCTTTATAGTCTGCTGTTCAGGAGATCCAGCTTTGTGAACAAGATACTGAAATTGTCTCTAATTTCAGTATTGTTCTGAAAGACTAACGGTGAGGAAATAATAGTACTTTAGTGGTAGTAATGGTATTAGAAATATAGAATTATTTAGAAGTAGTAGTAGTATTTTTGTTCATGTCTATGTGGAGAACAAATGGACGGAAAAAAAGGATTGATCTGTGGTGCTGGAGAAGGTTTCACCTGTGCAGAGCAGCACTCTGAATGATGATTCTGGTGGTGTTTGCTGTTCAAAGGTAATGCATAGCCCAGTACAGATTTAGACTCAGTTAATAGTGTGAATTTAGCTGGATAATGTGTACCTTTACTTGAGAATATTTTTACTTTTCAGTCTGATTTTGTTTGTTTGCATTCAGCTTTGCATAATTAATTTAAAAATCTGTTTAATGCAAGAGAAACAGCATGTCCAACTGTTTCTCACAGATGTCAATTGAAATGAGCTATCAAATTAATGCCATATGACAATTACAGTTTTGTAAATCATCCTTTGACCTGATTTGCCACTGAAAGAGTTTATGCCAAAAATATTTATTCTAGCAGGCACATACCGACCATTTTTATCCCACCCACAAGCAATTTATCCTTGAGTCTTAATGTAGAAAAACTGTTTGGAATTAATTGGAAGTTTTGCTAGATAAAGGAGTCTGGGTTTAACTGCTAAACCAGCCAGTCCCAGAATCAAACTTTTACTGTTAGTATTACATATTATTATATTCCCTCTTCTACTACTATCAGCAACATTAATGATAGCTACTGATTACCTTCTGTATTATTAGAGACAGGGAATATTTGTAATTGTTTTCAATAAGTAGAAGCTTAAGGTCAGGGATCAACTAGTGTACAGCAATGAAAGTGCATTAATTCATGAGCCAAAACTCTCATTTAACAGCAAAAAGGCTCTGATTTTTTTTTTTTTTTTTGTCAGTGAAATTTCCATGTTTCTCTCAGAGTACTTTATTCCTAGTAAAAGAAAACACTTTTTAATTAAGCAGAAGGAATGCAATCATAAAATTGTTACATTTCTTTCATGGAAGCTAAAAAAATACACAGTATAATTAAAAATAACATATGATCATTAATGAAAAAGTCCTTGTCTGTCCCTAATGCCAGACTTCTTGCTTGACAAGAAAGAGGGAGGAATCTGGCATGTTAAAGGAAAGAGTTTATTGAAAAATATTAAATTGTACTAGAAGTTTCATTTTCATACATTATGTGAGTTAATACCGCCCTACCAACGAAAAGAAAGAAATGTGTTTGTACCTTTTTTTTAGTCTTTAGGGTGAAGAAAGAAAGCAGGAATGGTTTGGCAACTATTTTAGATTGTTTGCTTTAAAGTTGAGTTTTGTGCTTGTTTTTAACTGAGAACTTTCGTGAATAAGAAACAGTTGTTTCTCTGGATTTTTTCCTGGAGGATCCCTTTGTCTCAAGAGGACTAGGAAGGAATCTTTCACAAAGATTTTCTCTCAGTTGTGGTATTGCTGATGTCAAACACGCAAAAATCGTGAGTCAGCACTCCAAAAGTCATGAGACTGCATTAAAAAAAGTGATCTTTAATATATTTATGTGGCACTTTTTTGAGGCTTTGAGGTAAATATATGGCCTATTTTTCTATCTTTTCTGCAAATGGAAATCTTATTTTTCAAAACAAAAGAAGAAAACAGAAGAAACATGAGCTTTCTCAAAAATTTGCATGACTCCTCGAAACGGGTTTTTGAAGAAGATTTGAAGCGTTACAAACATTGCAATGTAATTGCAGGTGTTGGCAACATGGCAATTATTTGTGAGAACTTTGATCTAAATTGAGGTCAATAAAAACAAATGAAAAAATGGATTGAAAGAAAAGCAAAGAAACCTTCCTTCGCATTGCAGAAGCTCGGGCTGCTGTAATGCCATTTGTTCTGCAGTCCTCCCAAGAAATCCTCAAGCACAATTTCAGGAGAATAGGCCTCGGGTCTTTAAGGTTAAATAAAAAGACATACACACATCTGATGACCAGATACAAGATATAGTCAGATAGTGAAGATAATGACAAATAACACTTTGATTTTGGAAAAAAAAAAAAGAAAGAATAGGCAAACTAGTGCAGATGCTGCTGTTGCAAAGATAGAAGACCTTTACCACAGTTTAAAAGACAAAGACTATTTGAATCTAACAACATGGTTTCTGGCCAGAAAAAGCTACAATTATTTTAAAAAATGTCACCTCATTCACATTCAATGATCACAGAAAATGGAAACATTTTAAAGAGTAATTGTAAACATCTGCTAAAGAAAAAAGCAAAAAGATGACGAAGACAGAAATGAGCTGCCAACATAAAGTACTGTATGAACAGATTCACCGGAAAAACACCATTTCTGTGGGGGGGTTCTCTTTGGAATGTGAAAAAAATTATTGTTATAAAAAAAAGATTAGAATCCACCTAAAATCATTTTACTTGAAGTCAGTCTGGCCGTCTACTCAAATATCAAGGAATGTGGCTACACTTGCATTTCTGCAGCAGCTTTGGCCCCTGCTGCTTCTCCTGCCTTGTTCCAACAGAAGCGTTTGCACAGGCACAATGAACGGGGCTCAGACTAACGATTTGTTTCTTTCTTTTTCAGCTGGGTTATTTTTCAACTGGATCAGTTAAGAAACTCCATGGCTGCACAGATGGTGATGACAGCTCATACAGTAATGCTGCTAGATTTCTAACCATTGCCTCGAAATACTGATTTCAAACTTCAGTGCTGTAATGACAACGTAAATGAAGGTAAATCAGATCCTTCTGTTTCTTAGAAAGTGTTCTCCCAATCTGGGACAAGAAACAGGTGGAAAGCATCCACAGATCTACACCTCAGCACAGCGTTTAAAGTTGTCGAGGACACAAGGGCTGCTTTGGAAGATGTATTGACTCCAGCACGGAGAAGCAGAATGACTGAGTTAACACAGAAGAGAAAGTAAAGGTGTGAATCGCCCCATTTCCCAGGTATGACTCTGCTAGTTCAAGATGTTTCCATGAACAGCTCATACCACTGCTTGTAGAGATACAGTGCCACATGTCTTCTGGCACAAGTGATCATGTGCGCTTTTTCTAGAATACTGCAGGCAGCCGGGGTTTGCTCACAGAATCTTTTCTTAAGGCCAAACATTACATTTATAAGCAGCTGTTCTGACTGAAAACGTTTTATCACCATCCATTGGTAGTAGCTTGCAACTCCCACAGTTCTACTGGCTGACCAGTTTATTTTAATTATTCCTAATCTATCCCTTTCTGTAATTGGAGAAAATCGGTGAGATTACATGCGGCTGTGGGCAGACAAGCTGTGCTGGGTTAAAAGGTTAGTGAGCACAGGTGTCTGGTGTTGTCTTCCCATGCAGCAGCTTTCCCTGCCCGGAGAGTCTGCTGACTGTCCAGCCTTTGGCTGAACAGCTGACACTTAGTCATCTTTTTCTTTTCACCTCCTTCTTTTTGTTCTGGCTTGTTTTTTTTTTTTAAACTGGATTAACCTGCTGTTTGAATTCACTGCATCGCAATAGGAATGCCTGCCCTTCTGCAGCACAGGGGACAACACTGGGGAAACAAATACCTGCTGGCAAGGTGTGATTCTTTGCTCCAGTGACAATGCCAGTTTGGGTACAAGGCAACCCATCAATTAACAACATGGGTTCACAATCTTCGGAGTTGACCAGATTTGAGAATGTCAAAAAGAACTTCCAGGAAATGGGAGTTCTGGGAGAAGACTCCTAGAGACCTTGCTGATTAGATCTCTGAAAAAACCTCTGGAATTATAACGACAAAGTAGCTTGATGTCCATGACTTACTGTAGTTCATGCCTGGGCTATGTGCAGGTTATGTTGCTAAATTTTAGGAGCGTGGAGCCCTGAAGAAAGACTGTGGTGGAGGAGGGTGGGTGGTAGTTACTGTTATGTTTATCATGTGCTCTTAAATCTCAAAATTTGTGTATGGGTGATGTTTGGGGAGGTATATTTTTGCTCTTGGGTGTCTAAAAGTTAGGTATGGTGACTAAGCAGTTTTCCTCCGTTTGGGTGTTAATTGAGTCTGTGGTCTGGAAATATATCAGGGAGCCAAATTTCCTTAAACTCCTGAGCAGTCAAAGCCAAATACTCATGAAAGCATCTTTCTAAGGGATTTCCTTGGAATGTGGCACAGGATTTCAGAAGATCTATGAAAAGTCTCTTTAAAGATCTTAAAATCTATTAAATATGTACTTTCATCTGCATTTTTTTGGTAGTTTGGTAATGGAGAATTGGCTGCTGGTTTTAGCTTGTGGCTAGGAATATGACTGGATGATCTTTAAGGTCTGTTCCAACACAAACCACTCTATTATTATAACAGCAGTTATAGAATAAATCGGCAAAGAACCAGCTTTTGACATTCTCACAATGAACTGCAAGTAAGCTAGTATTTCCTGAGAAAGTTATTCCATTCTTTTTATTTAGCTTTCGTTTTGGGCTCTTCAACCTATTTCCCAGCTCTGGAATCCCCACTATTGATAGAAGATGATTCTGCATAAAGAATAAAGGTAAAAACATTTTTGCTTACTTTTAAGAACTTTCACAAGTGTCATAAAACAAGTAAATCTTATTAAACTGGGATTATCACCCTGAATATTTACAGATAATAGGAAAAGAAATGGGGTTCAAACCTACCATTTTGATTAAGTAGCAGCCCTTCAGGTTCATGATGTACTGTCTTCATTAAAGCCATAGGTCACAAGCCATGGGTTCCATGATACATTAAGCCTGGCTTTAGGCTTCTATTACTGGATCACAGTGGTGCAAAGAAATAAGTATTGAAGTGGACTAAAGCCACCCTGTTGGGTCAAAATTTGTGTAAAAAAAATATGAGTTTTACTTGCAGGCTTTATGTGTGGCTGGAAACGATCCTTTCAATATCTAATTTTAATCCTGTTTTAAGTATTACTCATCATTTTTATCATGGAATGAAAACCATAGAGCTGGCAAAAAATATGTAGATGGTATCTTTGGCTGTTTTCATAGTGCTGCAGTTCGAAGCCTATGACTAAGAAAAAGTGGTCATACATACTGAGGAAGTATTGATCAGATGATCAGAACAGATCTCTTATTAACAGTCGGGGAACCACAGCTGGCTACAGATATAAGTCTTTGTTTTTCTGCTGAGTCATTATACCAGTCTAAATCTTGATCCACTGCTCTGTCTCCTCCTCATATATTTCATTTTCCTACATAAAGTACCAGAAACTAGAAAAAGAAAGCAGAAGTATGAAGATTAATATTCTCCTATGGTCTATGTATTTTGAGTATAACGTGTCTCAAACCATGGTTACAGGCTTTGTTCCCAACTTAAAACTATTTGCATATTAGAAGCTAGTTTAAAGAAAAATAACTGGTTAAATAAAACTTGAATCTCTGTATTATTTTGTGTTTCTCCATTGTCTCTCCGCTTTGAGCTTTGCTCTTATCAGATGGAAAACAGAAGAATGTTGCTTTTAATTGCTGATTGTAAATGTGACAGCCTTTACTTTCAGCCATGGTATTTGTTAGTCTTAGGGAACAGAGATACGGAGATGTTAGAGGACAGAGTAAGATACCTATATTCCTGCATGAACTTCAGTAGGAGTCCCAGAAACTGCCTGACGATGCAAACTTTTTATTTTCTAATCATTAAATTGATCTGAGTTTTATGAGTCAACTGCTTTTCTTTGGTTAAACCAAAGTTAATCTAGAATAGCTTTATGTCCATCAGCGGTGCTGTTCCAATACACACTAGCCCAATTAACGTGGCATTGTGCCCGCTGGAGTTGTTACTAGGGCATTGCCACCTTTTAGGCAGAGTTTAGGAATTCTGCTCTGTAAAAGACACAGTGCAGATATTATACTGACTTCATATGAAGACACTCTGCTTAAAATACACAAAATTAATGAGATGGAAAGTTTTTTCTTCAAGACCATGATGCACTTTTTCCCAGTAGGAGGGGAACAAAACTGGAACGTGATTGATGAGTCAGAAGGACATCAGACTGTTACTGGCTCAAAAAGCTTGGACATAGGAAAAGTGACAGCAGAATACAACCTTTTTATTTTCAGTACTACAACATACTTCATATCTGAAGATACAGACTTTGGTTTTCCTTTTACTGTCTTGGTTCATCTGCATTGGACCGCAAAACAGATTAATTCACCTCAGTAGCATTAGTATTGCTTTCAGCTCCCCCATAACTAGCATATCGTCTCCTTTGTGCTGACTGAATCTTCTACCAGTTTCAATGGGAAGTTTTAGTTCGTGTGAGGAGAAGGGATTGAGCAGTTTTCTAGCCTGGGCTGTTTACAGCAGTGCTAAAATCCTGAATTTGGACGCTAACATCGTTATGACAGCAAATGTGAAAAGCTTTCCATCGGTCAGCGCAAGGCTGTGCAGGCACCTCAGTATGTTCCCGAGGGTTCCCCTGCTGCACGTGGGGTTTCTACTGCTCCTGTTATTCATATCCAGCCTTAGCATGAACAGGACACTTAATGGTGTGAACACCTCACTCAGCTTTTGCTTTAGGAAAACAGGGTAAAGGAAAATGACGTTTCATACACAAAGCTGACATCCAGACATAAAGACCCAGAAGGTCTCCTTAGGTTCACTTAGGAACAAGATTAGGACTAGAGTTTGACTCTTCATTCTGATGATGCAGAGCTGTTTGTTTAGGGTTTAGTTTTGGTTTATTTTGGTTGGTGGGTTTTTTTTTTTTGAACAGTTAACTTTAAGGGGAAATAATTATGAGAGATCTACATGTTTACTTTTAAACACAGCATTTTTTCCACTCTGCCCCAAGTCTGACATTTTAATGACCTGCTTTGCCTTGGTTTTTACTGGCAGCATATAGTGAAGGGGTATTTTATGTACAGTTTTAACATTTGAATAACACAGCTCCATGTTCTGTTACTCTTTTATGTTGTGGAAAATGTCTTTTAAGTTTTTATTTCTTTTAATTGCTTACTAATTTGAGGGCATTTTTGCAAATGTCTTTAGAAACTTCCAGATATATCAGTGGTAAGGGTTATTAATTTAAGAAGAGCAAGTAAAGTAAAGGCTGCATAGATTTTCACTCAAATTACTATCCTAAATGACTCCATGGGGGGTTTCTTATAGGGGTCACTGAAAGGCAGAAAGGAATGTTTTTACTTCTTTGCTTTGTCACAAAAATTAGGTTACAAGGGCTATAAATGCAGGTAATACTTTTTATTACTAGATTTTCCTCTGTAATGAATATAACATTTCTTCTTTTCATATAACGATACCCAGTGAATGTCTTAGTACTTAGCATGTTTACTCTTAGCTTTAACAAGGGTCTAAGGTAATTCCCCTTTAAAAGGCTTGCAAGCAATCTGAAGGCAAGAAAGAAACCCTGTATGGCAGGATTGCTGCTGGGAGTGGAAGATTGAAGGGGGACACTGTCTTACCCCCTGCCAATGAGCTCATCAGTAACACCAGTCCTTGAGTAGGTGAGGTAGTGAGAAGTAAAAACTAAAACTGGAGAAGTCACAAGTCTGAATCAGAAAGGCCAGAAAATTTTGCAATGCAAAATACAAAATAGGTCACATGTTTTCCTGCTATAAAACACGTTGCTCTGTGCCAGTCTGCCAGAATCCACGTTGACATGATTCTCTAGCTCCAAAAAAGACTTAGTCTCGCTATTGCTGTGAGATTTGGGCCATGTAGTTAAGCTGGGAGAAGCAGCTTAACCTCGGCAAGGCTGCGCTCTTTCTGAGCTGACCCAGCAAGCAGGCTACAGTTGCTTGGTGAGACTGGGCTCCCAGGGCACTCTCTTCAGGGGATTACACCTCCTTCCCAGCTTTGCTCTTCAAGAGGGCATTAATATTCTCTGAAAGGCGGCCACTCATCTGTAGCTCTGTAAGGCCGATTCTACTTTGATCTTAGCCTCAGAAATAGAATGTTGAGGGATAAGAGTTCAAAGTATAAGAAGAAACTCAATATGCAAAGAATGTACCACATCCTAATAGGTAATGAGAATTCCCTCCAGTTGTTGCTGTTGTAAGAAAAAATAGTTTAATATCTTTATGGGATTTGGGACTCCACAGTACTTTGCTAATGAGTAGCCAGAACTATTAAGATTTTCCTTGTCTCCAGATAGGCTGGCAAACAAACATCAATTAACAATGGCAACTCTAAGACCGGCTATTAAGATTTGGATCTGGCAAGTATTTTATTAATGTGGCTAACATTGAGTTATTTCGATTGTAGACCAAATAGAGTAAATATAGAACACAGAATTTCAATGTTTTCCTTACAAGCAACTTGAGGATTAGGGAAATTAACATTAATGAATGGCGGTTTATAACAAAGTTTATCACAAATGACCCCGGATTGTTAAGTGCTTGTCATTCAAGCAGCTGTAGATGGACAGGAGATTCAGAAAATCACCAGTGAGGACAAAATTCCTTGTTTTTTACTGGTTTGCTCAGAACAGAGGAGATATCATTCACATGAACACTTAGCCTGCATAGCAATAACAAATACCAGCAAATTTAGCTTTCATAAGTGTATTTGAGAAAGATTAGCACACACCATTCAGTTCAAGTTTTAGTTTTTAGGTTAGCTGCCTTTCATATTAATCAGCTTTTTTTTTTTCAGGGCTGCCTTTTCTGTGCAAGAGCAGTGGGTGAATGCCATGTTTAATAAACCCTTATACCAACTAATTCCTTTTTCCAGCAATTGTGTGGTTTCCAGAAAAATTAAATTTGTATAATTGGAAGAAGAAATGTGGAAATGAATGTTGTTTGTCCTTAAAGTGCTAGAGAAGCTTATGTTTCAAGGAGTCACGTAGCCCTTTCAGTACCATTTACTGTTCCTCAAATTCCTTTCTATTTATTTTTTCAAGTCCTATAAGTATAGTAAGATTGAAGTTCAGCACAAGATACGTTTTCATTTGATCAGCTTAGATGCTAATTGTCACAATGAAGTACAGCATACTAAGGAGAGTGAGATATTTCACATGCAAATTCTGATTTTCTGAGTGTGATGGCAGGAATTACTAGCAATGATTTTCATCAGGTCAGTGTCGAAACTTGATTTTCTTATTCGCTTTTCATGACTGATAAACAGCCATGCCATCTCTTGCTAGCGCCAATCCAACTACCTAGAAACAGGTTACTAAATTCTCTGCTTTACAGACAGACAGCGATTTCATTTTCCCTTTGGAAAATGTTTGAGAAGTATCAATGACTTGTACAATAGAGGCCAAGCATTAAAAGCTTGTCAGTCAAGAGAACGTCACCCCATAAATGTCCCTAACAGCTCCTTCCTCTTCTCCAGTTCGAAAGGAGAGTAGCTTTAATTAATTTATTGGTCAGCATCTGTTTAACAGGCATGTGTGATGGGTTTCTGAACACACCTGGTCTATTTTTTAATGTAACCTCTGAAAAGATTTTGATCTTATTTTTAGCTTTAACCTTATAAAAATGTAACAGCACAAAGAATTCTTACAGTGACTAAACTCTTTTTTTTTTTTATTTAAATCCCAGTTTCAAAGGAATTTAGCTATGACCTGGATTTTAATTTTCTTGGGGATTTTACTAATGCTTGAGGGGGAAAATCTGGTACATTTTCAGCATATTAAATACCTGTTTGTGTCAAAGTAGTCATTAGATTTCTAATTCATTTTATTACAGTACAGTGATACAGCAAGGGGTACATCTGGATATTTATCGTCTTTAGCTGTGCTATCATTAGAATATGATTTCTTTATTTTCATGATTGGGGCATGCTACAGTAAATGTGCCTAAATATTGCTCAATTTTGAAATCACTGAATTATCCTGTCATTGGTGCAACATTATTCAACTTTACATTAAAATTGTTTTCCTAAAGACCTAAGCTAGATTCACATAAACTGTTCATTTTTGGCAACCAGGAAGAAATGGAGTCCTTGTAAAAATCAGACTTTGGAGTGAGGAAGTTGGCGATTTTTTTTCATTAGTTTCATAGGGCTCATTGTTCCTATTCTGGAAACTTTATAGCTGCAATCACCTACGGCTAGCATCTGATTTTTACTGAGGTGCTATAATAATTATACTAAGTACTTTCTGTTTGTCACTGACAAACAGCAATCCTTGAATGTCACTTAAGGAAAATAGAAACTTTTATACTGTGGGTTAGTTTCCAGAACTTCATGGTTTGAGTGCTTAGGAAGAAGTGCAAGTTTTTCATTAAATAAAACCAAACCAAAGAAACTACCCCTGGTTTTGCATATAACCAGGAAATCTCTCAAACTCTTGGACATATTCAGAGAAGTTCAGGGCAGTGGGGAGGAATATATGAAAAAGAACAAGAACTTGCAGAAACTTTGAGTTCCTTAAATAAAATATTTTGCTAACAAACTTGAATATGTCTTACTGAGAACTGAAGGTTGACAACTTTGAATACTGTAATAGCAAAGCAAACAAACAAAAACCGTTCACTTGTGGATTAACAGTTAATACACTGAAATCCATAAACTACGGCTATCTGTGCTGTTATAATCCAAAAGAAGATCTCTACATTTTGTGTTTTTCAAGGGAAGATCTTAATCAGCTCTTTGTAAGCCACCAAACCCCTTATTAAAAGTCTGGGCCCAATCCTCCCTTGAAAGAGTGGCCTCAGAGAACTATGGTCTTTGATCCTAAATTGAGAACAACTCCTGCTGAAGGTAATGGTACATGATTAAGGACTTCAGAATTTGGGCCACTGATGTTAGTGAGACTGGCTGCTGCTGTGAATAAAGAATAATTTCATAAGGTTAAGGGCCATTGTTATGTTTGGTATCTGTATTCTTATCAACTCTTCTTCTTTATTTATTCAGCTTAAATGAGATGAATAGTATTACCTTGTTGTCAATATCAACGTTAATCAGTGGAAACCACATTGAAAATGACTGCAGTGATTTTTTTTTTATTGAAACTTGTCTTTATAGCATAAATACTATGTAATGTAAAAACTATTAATGATATAGTTGCTAACCTTGCTCTTTGATATCAAGTTTCTTAAATAAGTTACTGACAATCTGAATCATTAAACTTTATTTTCTGTTAACATTAACTTGGTCCCACACACATACAAATTGTTTTTCTGTCATACTAAATGTGTCTTAGTAAGTGCCTTCAGCAAGGGGACCTAGAGAGCTGGGACCAGCCGCCTGCTTGGGCCTGGCACAGCGTGCCGTGTCCTCCAGTTGCGAGGGAAGGAAGTAATGGAACGTTGTCCCCCAATTCTTACATGCAAATGAGGGCACATACAGTCTAACATCGACAGCTGGGCTGTTTGGTTAACTGCGACAACCAAACCAGAGCAAAAGTCTCTCTGCCAAGTGGATTAGGATTTTCTCCATTCTTAGGGACTGGGGTGATCCCTCAGCTGACCTGTACGTTCGCTCTGTAAGAACATAGGTAGAAGTGCTACACTGCAAACTTAGGGATGGTAATTTTTCTGAGGTGGGGAGGATGTCTGAACTGGATTGGTGTGCTTCTCTGTAACTTCAGTTTACCTGCAAAGCCAGGCATTGTGACAGCTGTGATGCTGAGGTACCAAAAACATTGTTTGGGGACTTAAAAAACAAAACAAAACAAAAAAAAACCTAAAAACTCACACCACCCCAAAAGACAGACATTTAACTTGCTATACCTGAACTTTGTAAAAGCGGTACATCACTGATTTCAGATTTCTGTGTTTGTCGCAAATAGGAAATATTGAAAGAACCTGGAGCTTAACAGCTTAGCTCTTTCCTTTGAGAGGAAATAGAATTAGAACCTGCATGTGCTTGGCTTATACTTCATAATGCTTTTTATTATTAGAATTATAAATTAGGCCCCTGGGCACCAAAATACAGCATAACGAAAAACATAACTAACCAAGGTAAATTGATGCCTGCCCTAATATATTTTACCATCGCAGAATACCAGAGACTGCCTCTTGCTCTGAACCTTCCACTCTTAAGTGGGTCTGTTGGCACCAGTGTTATACTGCTGTAACTAGTCTAGGGCTTGAATCTGAGCCACGCGCTTGGTTTCCAACCATTCATTGCAACTGAAGAGTCTGGTAGGTTTTTGGCCAACTTTCACCTTCTACAGGTGGTGGAAGGCCAGCTGCAAAAGTGTTTGTTCTCATTAGTTGTACAGTAAGCTCTGAGCTTTTCAGTGCTAGGGATGGAAGAGAAGAGGTTATCTTGGGGAGGGGGGAGGGGGGG
>Ga0065711_1046425_pt1 | contig 12899 bp, 12 predicted proteins | sample Hoacrofraction12_FD_59098 | JGI IMG/M metagenome (GOLD analysis project Ga0065711, IMG submission 59098) | Hoatzin crop microbial communities from Cojedes, Venezuela - Epithelial fraction 12 v2 (version 2) | ecosystem: Host-associated > Birds > Digestive system > Esophagus > Crop | place... | reverse complement strand
GGCGGCGGCGAGCCCCACTTGTCCACCGGTGAGGGGCGGGCGCTGCGCGGGGCCCTTGGCCTCCGTGGCTGCAGAGCCCTGGTGCCTGCGCCAGCGTGTTGCGCCCGGCACACGGGGCCCACAGTTTCCCACCTCTCAGGCTGCAGAAGGGCCCTGGTGACCCCCAGGCCCCTTGACTGGCACTTCTGTTTAGGGCACAGCTTTCTGAAAGGTGTTGAGGAAAGTAGTGCAGTGGCAGGCAGCGTGCAGAGCACTGTCAGTAATGTAACCTTTTTAGACTGTTAGTGTAATTTTACATGGCTCGTGGGCCAAAATTGAAAGCATTATCCTGTGTAGAATATGTCACTGCACTGGTTCCTAACTCCATTATTCAATGCTGCTGAAAACTACTTTAGATAAGATTTGAAAACTAACGTACTTAAAATGTTAGCACGTCAATAGTTTTCTCATTAATTCTCAATAATATTACAATTTTAGCAAGGTATATGGTAGCTCAGGGAAACAGTACTATCTTTTGAATCGGTCGTGTCTGAACAGTAGGTCTATTCTGGAGCTCTGCAGGACACAAGCATGAATATTTTAATGTGTATGTGTAGAGGGTTCTGTGCTGACATGGTAATGGAGCTTACATGATACGAGGGTAATAGTTTTATGCAATCAAAATGCCTATGAATTGCCATAGGAGTTTAATTCAGGGGAAAGAAAATGTATTCAAGCAGAAGCTTGCAGGCCTATGAAGATGAGTGTTGTTCGTCAGGTCAGGAAGCTGAGTTTGTGTTGACTTGTCACAGGACATCGCCAGGCCAGACTAAATTAATAGAAGGAGTTATGTATTGCTGTTGTCAACACAAGATGAATTTTGGGACATCTTAGAATATCTAGTGATATCTTTAGTACCTGTGAGGCATGGGGAGGATAACATGCTTGTTAAAAGGGCGAGATAGGAACTGGTAAGCCTGGTGGGGACACGTTGAAACTAATTAAAAGAGAATGACAGGGAAAAAGAGGCACCAGTCCCTGCCAGATTAGGCAAATGGTAAACATTTTCCAAGAGTTAGACTTCCTTAGTTCCATTCATTCAGAAAACAGAGAATGAAATTCCTTTCCTGACTTTGCTTCTCTTCCAATTTTTGTTTCCCTCTCACTGCATTTGCACATAGACATTTGCTTTGTTACACCCTATAGCCTCCTGTAAGTAAAGGAGTTAATTTCATATTGTTATGGTGTCTGATTTGGGGCAGGAACTCAGGTATTGGCCACCCACATTGCAGAGGAGCATCCTAGCTCTCTGGAATCATACTTTTTCACCCAGTGACTATTTATGCAAACCAGAACAGGACCAGCTAGGATATCTACACGTTTTTGCTGGGTTATCCATAGTTTTATTGGTTAATACCTTTACTGAATACAGGAGTTCTGTATTAACAAGCTCTAGACATGAGCAAATCATCAGACATCTCCCAGGGCAGGTCTATAAATGTGGGGTTATTGGGTAGAAGCTGAGAGAGAAAAAATCAGTTTTTTGAAATGGAGGATGCCAGTGCTGGAGAAATACAGTTCCTGGACAGTGATTACAACTGCATGTCATTCCACAGGGGTTATTACATCCGCACCCGTGCTGTAGATCACTGTGTTGAAGACTTCCTGCTGAAGACCCAAAGCCACCCTAGGACACAGGTGCATTTTCTTTGGATGTACTGGCAGTTTCCACCATAAGTGTCTAAAGTCTTTTTGGCATCTTGGCACTGCAGTGGCTTGTTAGTGCACCTGTTGTGATCCTTTCCCACAAGAGCACAGGGCTGGCACTACTGTGGCTGTCCATTTGTCACTTTGACAGAAATACCTGGGAGGGGGCAATACCTACACAAAATTCTTCTGCTGCTTGTAGGAGATTCCCTGATTTTGACACTCTGCAGGGGATGTTGTTGAATATGTTATGAATATTTCATACCTAGATGCTCAGGATGCTGCTAGAGTTGAGTATAAATTTTTCTGCTCCTTTCTCTGCAGATCCTGTCTTTGGGTGCTGGCTTTGACTCCTTATACTTCCGTTTGAAGGACATAGGTCTTCTGCATCACACTGTGGTATATGAGGTGGATTTCCCAAATGTGGCATGCCAAAAAGCTACTCTGATCAAAAGAATGAAAGAGTTGTCAGTACTGGTGGGAGATACTGGAGGGGAAGGATTAGGTATGATATTTGTGGAAGGTTTTCCAAGTACTAAATGTTGAGAAGAAGCAAACATAGCTTCAGCCTTTAAAAAGTGAGATATAATGGTAGAGGAACTACAGAGTTGTAGATGAAAAGCATGTTCATTTTCTGAAAAAATTTGGAACAAATTAATTTGTAAGCATTGGGAGATAACAAGAAGATGTATAGTTGCCAGAATGGATTTGTCAAGAGCAGGTTATATCAAACCAAGTTCAGTTTCTTTCTGTTAAAGTTTCTGAAGTACTATGTCCAGCTTTGGGCTCGCCAGTACAGTGGCAAACTGCAGAAAGTCCAGTGAGAGGTCACAAGAATGACAAAGTGGTAGAGTACATGCCATAGGAGGGGAGGCTGAGAGAACTGGGTTTGTTCAGCCTTAAGAAGAGGAGGTTGGGAGGGAGGTGAATCTTACTGCAGTCTTCAACTACTTGATGGGAGAGTGTAGAAAAAACGGAGCCAGACTTTTATTTCATGAAGCAAACAATCAAGGGGCAGTGGTTGCAAGTTGCAACAAAGGTAATTCCAGTTACGTGTAATGAAAATGTTGGGTTTTTTTCCTGCTATGTGAGTTGTTAAAAACGGCAACAGATTGCCCAGAAAGGTGGTGGAATCTCCAGCGTTGGAGATAGAGATTGACTGGAGAGTCTTGAGCAACCTGATAGCGGTAACTCTCCTGTGAGCAAGGACTTGTACTATATGACCTTCAAAGGCCCCTTTCAACCTGAATTACACTGTGATTTATGGACTTTATGGGTAGGAGAGAAGGTATGACTCTTAGGTGTCTTGACTATACTAAACATTAGTTGTTATGTTGCCTGACCTTTTTTTCCTCTCCAGGGCAGGAAACAGTGAGCCTTATGAAACTACTGTAGAATATAAGCAGAGGTGAAAGGATTATTATGCCAGCTAAATGTGAAGGGGCAGTTCAGTGGCACAACGGAGGAATGTAAAGTATGGGGTTTACTGGAGGTTTCTCCTGCGTCTGATTTCCTTCAAGGTTTCCATTAATGTTATGGATGATATGCTGTAGAAGGTGACAATGTAATAAACCAGCAGGAAACAGGGAGAGTTGCAATATGGTGGATGAGAGTGGAATTTTAACAGAGTACGTGAATGGTCTGGAAAATGTGGAATGAAATACAATAGGGACATACATAAACTGCTACATTTAGACTGTAATAATTGATTTAAATGCAGATGGAAGACAGCTACAGAGCTAGGTGCAGAGAAGAAGTTCCTGGCTGGCATGAGCAGTTTAACAAATCTTAGCGAGTAGCTCTTCCATGAGCTTGTTCAGTTTCTTCTTGAATCCATTCACATTTTTAATATTGGCAGCATCCTGTAGCAAAGAATTCTATCCATACCAATAATTTTCAAGTACTTCAACTATAAGGCAGGTGTCAAAAGAGCTGGGAATATCCTATTCTCTGTTTCCAGAGGGCAGGAAGTGATGGATAGACAAGTTAGTTGTTAGAAGAAATTAACAGGGAACACTGGGATGGGCTTCTGAAGAAGCCCATTTTTCCTCCAGTAGTGGATGCTTTTGAGAACAGTGTAGATTAACAGTTCTCAGGACAGGTGTAACTATTGTATTGCACTGGTACAGAGACATAGAGCAGGTGATTTCTAAAGGTACTTTACACTTTGCTTTGTTTATGATTTGGTTTTGGTTTAAACAGGTCAACAAGCTATAGCTTATGATATTTTTATGGAGTACAGAGGTATGCCGTGCTAATGTTTGCAGATCACAATTTGGGACTGATTTCTGAGAACAGTGATCTGTGAGACTAGTCCTGGTGTTTGCAGAGAGTTAGCATGTGCTGGTTGAGGATTCAATGCCATTTTACAGAACTGAAATCTAGTTAAAAAACCAAACAAATGAACAAACCCCCCAAAACTTGAGAATGGTTTTATGGTTGCAAGGCAAACCATTCAAATTCTATCCAAGCAACGGTATTTTCTTAGCTTAAACTGATAAGTCTATAAATGAGAGCCTTTGATTTGGAATTATAGTGGTTCTGTAAAAATGTTGTTAAAGTAAATATGCTAAAATTTTGTTGTTACAGTAAATGTGATAATTCTATGAGAAATCTGTATGTGAAAATTGCATTAGGAATAACGGAGTTTTAGATCTGCATTTAATGGATTGCATAGAATCATAGAATGCTTTGGGTTGGAAGGGACCTTTAGAGGTCATCTAGCCCAACCCCCTTGCAGTGAACAGGGACATCTTCAACTGGATCAGGTTGCTCAGAGCCCCATCCAACCTGACCTTGAATGTTTCCAGGGATGGGGCCTCCACTACCTCTCTGGGCCACCCATTCCAGTGTTTTACCACCCTCATTGTAAAAAATTTCTTCCTTATATCCAGCCTAAATCTACCCTGCCTTAGTTTAAAGCCATTACTCCTTGTCCTATCACAACAGGCCTTGCTAAAAATATTTTCTGCATCTTTCCTGTAGGTCCCCTTTAAGTACATAAAGGCTGCTATAAGGTCTCCCTGGAGCCTTCTCCTCTCCAGGCTAAACAGCCCCAACTCTCTCAGCCTTTCCTCACAGGAGAGGTGTTCCAGCTCTCTGACCGTTTTTGTGGCGCTCCTCTGGACCCACTCCAACAGTTCCATGTCCTTCTTGTGCTGAGGACTCCAGAGCTAGACACAGGACTCCCGGTGGGCTCTCAGCAGAGTGGAGTAGAGGTGCAGGATCACCTCCCTCGACCTGCGGGCCATGCTGCTGGGGATGCAGCCCAGGGAGTAGTTGGCCTTTTGGGCTACAAGCGCACATTGCCGGCTCATGTCCAGCTTTTCATCCACCAGCATCCCCAAGTCCTTCTCTGCAGAGCTATTTTCAATCCCTTCATCCCCCAGCCTGTATTGATAGTGGGGGTTGTCCTGACCCATGTTCAGAACCTTGTGCTTGGCCTTGTTGAACCTCATGAGGCTCACACAGGCCTGCTTCTCAAGCTTGTCCAGGCCCCTCTGGATTGCATCCTGTCCTTCTGATATGTCAGCTGGACCACTCAGCTTGGTGTCATCTGCAGATTTGCTGAGGGTCCACTCGATCTTGCTGTCTGTGTCATTGATGAAAATGTTAAACAGCACTGGTCCCAGTACGGACCGCTGAGGGACACCACTTGGCACTGTTGTCCATTTGGACATTGAGCCATTCACCACTCTGGCTGTGACCATCCAACCAATCTGTTCTCCACCGAACAGTCCACCCATCAAATCCATATCTCTCTAATTTAGAGAGAAGGATGGTGTGGGGGACTGTGTCAAAGGCTTTACAGAAGTCCAGATAAATCACATCCATAGCTCTTCCCTTGTCCACTGATGTAGTCACTCCATCATAGAAAGCCACTAGATTGGTCACGCAGGACTTGGCCTTGGTGAAGCCGTGCTGGCTGTCTCTGATCACCTCCCTGTCCTCCAAGTGCCTTAGCATAGCTGCTAGGAGGATCTGTTCCATGATCTTCCCAGGCACGGAGGTGAGGCTGACCTCTGTGAAGCTTCTTGATGCTATGCCTTTATAGTTCATATAGTGATGGGGATTTTCTTGTACATATCCCAAAAGAAACGGAGTTGATGGGCACAGCCTAGTGAGCAATTGCCTGTTGGATTGATTTTCCTGTTTGTCCCTTTTGGTCTCAGTATTGCATCAGCACTGTAGTGAGTTTGTATCATTTTTGTCTTCCAGGAGTCATTACCTTTTCTGGAGAGGATTATAAATTACTGGGAGTGGATTTATCAGAGCTGTCTGAGCTGCAGAGAGCCCTGAAGGAAGCAGGACTGGACAATGAAATCCCCACCCTCTTCATAGCAGAGGTGGTGCTCACCTACATGGAAAGCAGCAGGTCAGTTGAGTTATATTCTGTTAGCTAGGTGGTAAAATGAAAAGAATAAGCTTCTTTGTATGTATGTCACCTGGGGCTGGGAGACCTGCTGTCTTACAACTAAAGCCTCAGGAATTCTGTGGAAGTTCCCAACAGCTGTTTACATCATAATTGTGGTAGGGTAATTGATGTCCACATGACATCTTAAGAGGGAGGAATAAAAGAAGAAGAAAAACGTCGAATGAGTGATTTTGAGTTTTTTGTTCTCATCCCCTGAGTTCTCTGCACAGACTGGGCAGGAGATGCACAGGATTCTCTTCTGTGTATTACCTCTGTCAGGATGTGTTAATAGTGTGCTTTATGGTGTTGCAGGGAGATATATTGCATCTACCATAAGATAGGTGGGCCCTCAACTATTTAATTTCTTATGCACAATTTGCCTGACAGGTCAGATGCCTTGATTCAGTGGGCAGCAGAGCATTTCTCTCAGGCATGCTTTCTGCTGTATGAGCAGATGCACCCAGAGGACCCCTTTGGACGTGTCATGCAGCACCACTTTAGCCAGCTGAACTCTGCACTTCATTCTTTGACACAGTACCCTGATTGTGAGGCACAGCAGAGGCGCTTTTTTGGAAAGGTAAGTACCTGCACCTCTAGGGCACACATGAAGCGTGATTTACCTGGGAAAGATTGTAACATTAAATAATTTTGGAAGTCATCATCTGTGTCAGTTAATGGGTTAAAGCAGACAGGGCCACGGCTGAGACGCTGCCTTCTCTAGTAGCATGACTAGTCATTTGAAGGTCCTTCCAGCCAACTTGCAGCCTAATTTCTGGTGTGGGATTAAGGCAAGATGGGTTCCTCTAAGATTTTTGATATAATAAATTAAATTCTTAAGAGCTTTACAGGTGAGGGATCTATCCTCACCAGATTCTGGGCTGCTGTTGTTCCTGCCAGACAGTCTTAAAGGCTCACGCAGGTGTTTAGTTTAGGGTCTTTGTTTTCTTATGGGAAGTCCTTCCAGAGGTAATAGTTTTGAGGTATTTTTGTTTTAGGGCTGGACTGAGTGCAGCGTCATGGATATGAATGAGTTTTTCAGCTGTTGTACTCCGGAAGATGAGCAGCAAAGAGTGCAGGCTCTGGAGCCTTTTGATGAATATGAGGTAAGCCTCGTTTATTCTGAACACCAGTGACCTGGCTTTGGTGTGATAAGGTGTCTGCAATTTCTTGTGGTCACAGTTCTGTACAAGAGCTGCTGAGGCATAAGCGTTCACGTAGGCAGAAAGGATCTTGAATCAGACTTAGTTAATGCAGAGCCCGCAGGAAGCTCCATGTGAAGCTGGGACAGGTATCACTGGAAGAAGACCCTCTTTGGTGTTAGAAAAGCTTCTTGTTCCTTCTTTAGTGAGTGTTCTCTCAAGGAGACAGTCTTAGCATTACAAACTAGCTGGTGCTATAAAAGATGGTGCAGATGCTAAAAGTTTGCATGAGTTCAAGGGGCAATTATTTTAATGAAAGAGAAATCCATTCAGGGTTACTGAGTACATAAAAATACACCTGACATGAGGTTCCTGACTGCAAATAGTTGGGAGCATTCCTGGGGGAAGCAGATGCACTTGTCATGCTCTCTTGCATTTCTGTAGGCTTTTACTGTTTGTTGTTGTTGGATACAGGTTACTAGTTTCAGATATTTTTTGGTCTAACTTAATACAGCCATTCCTACATTAACGATTTAACTATGACTCTATTCTTTGCCATTTTTATGTTAACTGCTGGCAAAGTTTGTGACTATCTGAAGTGGAGAAGTCAAAGATACTGAGTAACTTAAGATAAATATCCTATAGGATACTTACTAGAAGTTTCCCTTTTGATTTTGTGGTTCTCTGTAATTCTCTCTAGAAATGTAACAGCCTGCAGTATGAAAAGAATTTAATGTGCTTGCATTTATTTTGCCAACATGCATGATCTGCTCTGCTACATGAATGCAAAAGCGATGACAAAGATGCTGGCAGATTTGCAAAGTGGTATAGGAATGTCTACAGGAATTATTGTGGATCAAGGCAATTGCTCATGCAGTGAGAAAGTAAAGACATCTATCATTTTACTTGTAGAGGAGGTTAACATGTACACAAGCCCAAGCTGAAAAATGTGCATAGGAGTAAGATATATGAACAGAGAGCTCTACAATTAGCTTTTGAGATAGAGATAAAGTAAGATCCAGGTCTTACTGGAAACAAGCTTGACTGAATTAGATAAAAAATGTAAAATACACACTTAGTGCTGAGGGCGACTCATTTTTACAATAATTTGCCTAGGGATGAATTCTTCCATTTTCAGTATTTGCATTAATTTTTGCGTATCACTTTTCAAAAGACGCTTTTTATTTCTGGTAGAAGTTGGGGCAATGATGCTAATTTTGTGGTTTCTTGTGCCTCATGTTTATGCCTTCTAGTCATGTAGATGGCTGAATGTATCCCACCCACGGGAATGAACATACTTAATTCTCTAATGTCCGTAAAAGCCAGGGTGGACTCCAGTATTGCTACTGACTTCCGGTACAGTCCTTTTGCTTGTGCTTCTGCCTCTTAGTGATTCCAAGGCCAGGCTGGAAATCGTATTTATGTATTATCACCCAGCAGAGACCATGTTGCACCTTTGAACATTTGTGATTTCTTTGGGATCACTTATATTCCATGACCTGTAAAAAACCTTAATCCCTCTGGGTGTATAGCCCTCACTCTTTTCTATGATCAGAACTGGGAAGCTTAAAGGGCAGCTGATTCAAAAATAAAAAAAAGTTCCTCATGCAACATGTAATTAAGCTATGGAACTCCTCGCCACACCTTTTTGTGTTACAAAAGATAAATGCTGATGTGAGTTCAAAAGCAACTGGTAGGTTCATGAATCAGAAATCCATCAAGGACTGTTCAATAGAAAGACACAGCTTCTTGCTCTGAAAATCCCTGAGCTGTAAATTTTTGAAGTTGGGGTGAAGAAGGTATTTATGCACTTGTTCTTTCTCAGATTCAACTTCAGTCTTCTGACTTTGGCCACTGTTGGGAACAGTGCTAGACTAGGTTGATCTTTGAAGTGATCACCCTGGCCATTCTGAGATCCTTACTACTGCTTGCTCTAAGATTTTGAGGTGGATTGTTTGTTTTCTTCTTTGGGCTTGCTACAGGAATGGCATCTGAAGTGTTCTCATTACTTTGTGTTGACTGCGTCAAAGGGGATGGAACCTTCCTGGACTCCATTGTTACCCAATATGACAGGTACATAATAACTAGTTTTTGTAGTATTCTTTTATCTCATGCAGGCTTCTCCGAGAGATTTTAGGAGACAGTAAAACCCTGGAAGGAACAGATGGGATGCTGCCATGAGTAGCTTTCTTCATCCTTCTAACAGTGGTTCTGCTGTCCATAGCAAGGGCAGGGCCACGTCACGACTCTGGTGGTTCTGATCAGTTTCATTCTTTCAGTTTATTGAACCTTCCAGTCTGAACAGCTCTTCCTTCTGTTTATATGCGGGGCCTGCCAGTGCATGGCTGCAGTGCCAGTCTACCTTGTTCCTCCTCTCATTTTTGTGATCCCACAGACTCTCAGGTTTCAATTTATTCCTGCTTGCCTGTGTACATTGCTCTCTCAGCCTTTCTAGCCTTCCAGTTCCCAAAAGGCTGTTATGTTTTACCTACTGCACTGTCAAAGTATTGTCCAGCAGAGCACTCAAGAGCATGTCACGAAGTTTCTGCTGTGTTTTGTTATTCCCTGTGGGTGGAATCGTACATCTAGTATTTCTGTTTCTGAAATGCTTTTAAATCTGCATGCTGCTTTTTTTTAGATGGGGGAAAAGTAGTACAGCTGGGGAAAAGCCAAGACCAAGACTGTGTTTTCATGATAAAAAGGACTTGGCAGCAGTAGCAGTCCAAGAAATTCCTGCTTTTGCCTGCTTGCTTCCTTTATCAGGATTGAAAGCAGAAGGATGTTTTTAACCTGTTTCATTTCACTAGTCTTGTTCACAGTATAGCACCACAAGTAGTTGTCTGCAACTGAAAGTGAAAATCTGTGTTCTAGGGAGCAGAAAAAGCAGCTGGATAAGGGTAAGGCAGGATGGCATTCCTTAAGCCAACAAGGCCACTGAGTCCATTGTGTTGTGTCTTGTTTAGATCTGAAAGCATGTAGTGAAATCAAAGCTAAATGAACATGGGTGTGGTTAAATACACTGTGTTATTGTCACTGGTCCTTATGTTAAACCTGTGAAGGCTCCTAAATGCATAGGATCTATCCTTAAGTCAACCCCCCCCCCCCCGACATCTGCTTAACTGACTTTAATACAGTGAAGACACTTCATTCATTAGAAGCAGGAGTAGGGTCTTTCTGCTGCTGTCTCTGTTGTATTGAAAACTGATAGCAAGAGCCTTCAAAGTCTGGTAGATTATCCATACTTAGATATATTTTACTGGGAATGGCAAAAGGCATGTCTCAAATAACAGTATGTGTGCCCACCTATCCTCTCAAATACATTTGGATCGCTGTTCAAAAGAGTGCAAGTACTAAATCTTCCAAACAGAGCAAGGTAAATATATTTTCTGAAATAAAAAACCCCCTCAGTCTTAAAAAGATCCATCTGTAGAAAGACATTTAAGCCCAAGGAGATGAAAGTTTTTTTGTCCTCAAACAATAGAAAGTAGGGTCTTGTACTAAACAACATTCATTACAGGCAATTTTTCTGGGTATGGCGTAGACTGAGAGCTACTTCTCCTCCACCTCATAACCTTTTATAACACAAGAATTAGAAGATTTAGATAACTGAAAATGTTTTTTTGTAGTGGGACCACTGGAATTAACACAAATTATTTGTCATGCTTTAGAACTTTGTCTCAATGCATTTGTGAAGGTAGAATCAAAATATAGCAGGAAACTTCGAAATCCATCTTCCAGGTGTTTGTTCTTTTTCTGCTCTTCTTTGCTGTTTAAGTAGCCAAATACTGACTTGATCAGAAAGGTACTCGTTTTGAAGGAATTGCAGTGATTCCTATCTTGCTACAGCAGTTTAGGACACTGTAGTCTCTTAGCCAGTGTTATTTCCACCCCATTAAAGCAGTCTCAGAACTGTGTCAGGATTTGAGGGAGCAGTAAACAGAGGTTGAAAGTTGGCACAGTGGTAATTTAAATCATTACAGCTTGATTTCTAGGGCATGTCAAATTCTCTGTGTGCTCTGTGAACTTGCTTCATTATTTTTTTTTCCTTGAAAAGCTGAACAGACTTCCTTAATCTCATTTAAAATGTAGTCCCTGATTCTTGTTTGTTCTTTGGTTTTCTTTGGCGTACAGTTCCTCATCGTGATGGTCCTGTCAGGATGGCTGGGAGTATCACTGCAGCAGTGTGTACAATGCACTCTGATATTTCTGGCCTGAGACGTTATGGTCACCACTCTGTTCTTATAAAACCCAATGTGATTCTAACCACTGGAGGTTTTGGGGAGGAGGATGGACAGCACTGTCGTATGAGAAGTTTTCATGTGCTGATTAAGCATGCAGGCTACTGGAAAGCTGGCTGTGTGAAAAAAGAAAATCCTGATAAAAGGGGTGAGTTCCCATACTGATGGCAAGTGTAAGGAGGACATTTTTGTGCTAACAATGAAATAATGTCTAGTGGAAAAGTGATGTCACAGCGCAATTATGCTGCCAGTCAAAGAGGTCTGAAGGTTCTGAATGCGAAGTGCCGGGTCCTCCATTTGGGTCACAGCAACCCCATGCAACGCTATAGGCTTGGGGAAGAGTGGCTGGAAACCTGCCTGGTGGAAAAGGACCTGGGGGTGGTGGTCGACAGCCGGCTGAACATGAGCCAGCAGTGTGCCCAGGTGGCCAAGAAGGCCAATGGCATCCTGGCTTGGATCAGGAATAGTGTGGCCAGCGGGAAGAGGGAAGTGATTGTGCCCCCGTACTCAGCACCGGTGAGGCCGCACCTGGAGTGTCGTGTTCAGTTTTGGGCACCTCACTACAAGGACACTGAGGTGCTGGAGCGTGTCCGGAGAAGGGTAATGAAGCTGATGAAAGGTCTAGAGAACAAGTCTTATGAGGAGCGACTGAGGGAACTGGGATTGTTTAGTCTGGAGAAAAAGAGGCTGAAGGGGGACCTTATCATTCTCTACAGCGACCTGAAAGGAGGTTGTAGTGAAGTGAGTGTCAGTCTCTTTTCTCAAGTAACAAGTGATAGGACGAGAGCAAATGGCTTCAAGTTCTGCCAGGGGAGGTTTAGATTGGGTATTAGGAAAAATTTCTTCGCTGAAAGTGTCATCAAGCATTGGAACAAGCTGCCTAGTGCTTGAGACACTTAAGGACATAGTTTAGTGGTGGACTTGGCAGTGCTAGACTTACGGTTGGACTTGATGATCTTAAGGGTCTTTTCCACCCTAAATTATTCTATGATTCTGTAGATTTAATGGGAGAAAGATTTGTTATAGATGCTCGCCTCCCGTGACGAATCCAAATTGAGGAGCCAATTGTTAATTAATCAAGTGTGAATTTATTAGTAATAGAAATTATTTAAGCAAGTGATGAAGCAGGCAAAACAGCACTGGGCAGACTGGGGAGTCTCTTGCTCCACCAACGGTCCGCACCCCACCTCCCCCAGAGTCCCTTTTTATAGTTCAGTAGTTCCAGTGCCACGTAGCACATCCTGGTCTCCTTCTGTGGCTGCGCATGCTGTTGCTAGGGGGTCGCTCTGGTCCCTCTGGTGGTCGTGAGGATGAAGGCCGTAGTCTTCCTCCACGTTGTGGATCAGTTCCTTTCCTTATTTGGTCATGTTGACCCAGTACATAGAAATCCCCGCTTTATTCTTTCGACAATGATTAAGGAAG
>Ga0065711_1046424_pt1 | contig 12899 bp, 8 predicted proteins | sample Hoacrofraction12_FD_59098 | JGI IMG/M metagenome (GOLD analysis project Ga0065711, IMG submission 59098) | Hoatzin crop microbial communities from Cojedes, Venezuela - Epithelial fraction 12 v2 (version 2) | ecosystem: Host-associated > Birds > Digestive system > Esophagus > Crop | place... | reverse complement strand
CCATTACCCCTTGTCCTGTCACTGGGCACCACTGAAAAGAGCTTGGCCCCATCCTCCTGACACCCACCCTTCAGATATTTGTAGGCATTTATAAGGTCCCCTCGCAGCCTTCTCTTCTTCAGGCTGAAAGTTGCACAGTTTTACACTGACTGTGCTGTCATAGCAGCTATTACAGTCAGCAAGACTTCTAAGTTCAAAGCTGTACGTGAACTTTAGCTCTTCAGTCAAGTACAGTAGTTATGTCTGAGAACCTTCTCTGTTTTTTTTTTTTTTAGCAGGACTTATATACCATCTAAAAACAGAACATGAAAGTGTACAGAATCATAGATGTCAGACAAGAGGTATATCTGTTAGAATATCTGGTCTATTTCTCTGTCAAGACAAGATATTTTCCCATTTTACTAATGTTTCATCCTGTATAATATTAAATATCAGATTTTAATTAAAAGTCAAACTTACCTATGCATGTAATTCCACATCTGCATTTTCAACAGTTACTACAACAAATGTATTTAAAAAACAGGCCTCTATGAGTAAAACTGACAAATTAAACATGTAAATTAAATTTGTTCAAGCAGTTTAAATTTACACTGGGCATATGCTTGTGCAGAAGCAGAGTACACCTGTCCCACTTTCACTATCCAACTGTGCATGGATTTTCTGAAGTTTCTACACTTTCCTTGGACAGAAATAACACAAAGCCCTAAATACTCATAATAACCCTACATTCTCATATATCTTCCTTCTTATATTTTTTGTTTTAATAACTTTGCTGAATTATTCTTTTCCCTATTTTTCTTTTTTGTCCTTCAAATATCTGTGAGCCACTATCAAGTACTTCAAGCCAGCTGTTTTCTCTGACAGAAAGAGGATGCTAAAAGTAATAATGAACACAGAAAAGTAGCCCTCCTTTGGATTCAGCTGGAGACTCCACCTACCCAGATCGAGTCAGTCTTTCAGGATAAATTGACGTCATAGTTTTATACCTCCTTGAAGTTTTTCTGAATGCAATTTTTTCTACAGCTAATCAATGGGATTTTATTGCTGTTATGTTCAAAACTTGTGTAAAGGAGGTTAATAGGTCTGCTCCTTCTGGGGCACTATGACTCAATTCTGAGTCACCACGGTAATAACACAAAAGAACTCAAGAGCTTAGCCCTTGGTGAATTTCTCTTAATCAGTAGTGTATGATCGCTAATATTTCAGTAATCAGTTAGATAGCTAAACAGGTTTAGCAAGTGGACTTAATGCTACTGCAGATGAATAATAGACTGCATATTTGCAAGTACTGAGCAATCACCAGATTTCATCCCGGCATGAGTCCCTCAGTACAGGACTGTAATTTATACGCCACTGTAACTCATTGCAGTTAAATACCAATGACAGGAAGGGAAACTAATACGATTTAATTTGTAACTGAAAAATTATTTTTATTCAGTATCTCCTCTCCATATCCCAGGCAAAAGCAAACCATTCCTCCTCTACAGATCTCATTTTATTGTGCCTGTCACAATGAGGGCACTCGCATAGCATGTGATGTACTTCCACTGCAAATAAGCTGCAATGATTGTAACTAGTCATGTGCTTCTTTCTACTACACATCTAAATGATTTTTCATACACTACTGGACATACAGCCCTGACTTTTCATTTGCTCTAGTCCATTGTAACTTTCCCTTATTGTGACAAGGAAATTTGTGGAATTACTAGAGTTTGAAAACCATGCAGATAAGTATGATTAACTTTTTTCTGCATATTTCAAAAACTACCTAAACCAAAATAGAATCAGAGCTGTGAAACTTCAGATTTTCACTTTATCTATTATAAAGGCAGATTAAAACACTGAGTGCTTTATAGGCACAGCAGATAATACCTCTCAGTATTAAAAATACCCTTAAAGCCACAATATTTAAAGATTTCTACTAAAGACATGCCTGAATTTATTACCATAATGTTAAAGACATTGTAATAGTTTTTTAATTTAGATTTTTGACTGGTTTCATGTTTTTAGCATTAAAAGATTGCTGAGTATTTCATGTACAAGATCAACCTTAATAACAATAAACTTCCCTTCTTTTTAATGCTCTAAAATAATTTAAAATAACAAAACTTCTTAAAGGAAATTAGCTTCGAATCTGTCCAGATACTTATAAGATTAATCACCTTTAGTAACAGTAATTTTCTTTTGCAAATTAATTGGGACTTTTTGCCCTTCCTGACATTGACATTTGCGCAAGAGTAGTCTGTAAACTACAGTTTCTAACCTGAACTTAGCAAACCATTATGAATATTCTTCAAAATAAAAATAGATTTTAAATGTTACTCTTCTATACAAATCCACCGTAACAAACAAAAGCCAACTGCTTTATTGCATGCCCTGAATAACCTCTTTTTTTATCAGAAAAAGGAAATCAGACCAAGATAGTTTTTACCAGTCCCTTGTAATTTTGATCTTCTATGAAATGAGGAAGAGGGAAAATGAAAAAATCAGCTGTAATTTCTCAAGGCCAGCCCAATTCCTTCAGGGAGGCCAGAATCTCATCCTACACTCCTACATTTCTTCTGTTGTATATCAGCATGTCTAGTCTAGTTAATTGTCCCCAAACACCTGAACATTTCTTTCAGGTAACTACAGTCAATTCTACACCCTTGTAGCCTGGTAGAGTTAAACCAAGTGTGTGAGAGGGAGAACTGAGAAAAATTCAGTGTCCCTGACCTGCAAATCCTTGTGAAGGAAGTACTCCATGTTACATTTAACACAGTACAACCATCCCTCCAGCAGGAAGCCACACTTAGTCAGCCTAGTTACCCCTGGACTAAGCTTGAAGCTGAGGGTGGGCACCCTTGAAAATGTTTCTTGGGCCCCTGAATTATTTCTCAATAGCTATGCTTTCCAGTCTTGCAGATACCTCACAGGATAAAGATTTTCTAGCCTTTCTAGATAGCCTTATAAATTCCATCAATAGAGTATTAAGATACTTCACAAAAAATAGATGGATTTTATAACTACAACAGTTGTGGGAATGAAATCCAAAAATATTTTTAATAAATTTTTCTTTCTGAAATGGAAAATTTGGGTACAAAATGGTATTAAGCTGTCCAAGTTTCTATAGATATGTTGGTGATAAAAGGAATCTAGGGAAAATGTGAAAAGGAATCTAGGGAAAATGTGGGCCTTCCCTGGAAGGTAAAGGGACCCCTTGTTACCCAGGATATGGAGAAGCCTGAGGTACTCCACGACTGTTTTGCCTCTGTCTTCACAGGCAAGTGATCCAGCCACACTGCCCAAGTTGCAAAACGCAGAGGCGGGGACTGGGAGAATGAAGAACCATCCACTGTAGGAGAAGATCAGGTTTGAGACCATCTAAGGAACCTGAAGGCACATGAGTCCATGGGACCTCATGAGGTACATCTGTGCATCCTGAACGAACTGGTGAATGAAATTGCTAAGCCACTGTCAATCACATTTGAGAAGCCATAGCAGTCCAGCAAAGTTCCCAGTGATTGGAAAAAGGGAAACATAACCCTCACATTTAAAAAGGGTAAAAAGGTAGACCTGGGGATCTACAGGCCAGTCAGTCTCACCTCTGTGCCCAGCAATATCATGGAGCAGATACTCCTGGAAACTATGCAAAGGCACATAGAAGATAAGCAGTCCATAGGTGACAGCCAACACGGCTTCACTAAGGGCAGATCCTACCTGACAAATTTGGTGGCCTTCTATGATGGGGTTACTGTATTGGTGGATAAGTGAAGACCAGCTAATAGCATCTACCTGGACTGGAGCAAAGCATGAGACAAATTGACACCATCCTGCACAACATCCTTGTCTCTGAATTGAAGAGACATGGATTTGACAAATGGATGGACCACCCAGTAGATAAGAGATTGGCTGGATGGTGATGCTCAAAGAGTTGCTGTGAACTGCTCAATGTTGAAGCGGAGACCACTGATGGGCGGCTTTCCTCAGGGGTCAGTACTGGGACTAGTGCTGTTTAACTTCTTTGTTAGTGACGTGGACAATGGGATTGAGTGCATCCTCAGCAAGTTTGACACCAAGCTGTGTGGTAGTCGACATGCTGAAGGGAAGGGGTGCCATCAAGATGGACCTGGATAGGCTTGAGAGGTGGGTCCATGCAAACCTCATGAGGTTCAACAAATCCAAGTGCAAGCTAATTCACATGGGTCGGGATAATCCCAAGCACAAATACAGGCTGGGTGGAGAATGGATTGAAAGCAACCCTGAGGAGAAGGACTTGGGGTGTTAGTTGACAGGAAGCTCAGCATGACCTGTCAGCGTGCACTGGCAGCCCAGAAAGCCAACTGTGTCCTCAGCTGCATAAAAAGAATCGTGGCCAGCGAGTCCAGGGAGGTGATTCTGCTCCTCAACTCTGCTCTGGTGAAATCCAAACTGGAGTCCTGCATCCAGCTCTGGAGCCCTCAGCTGGAAGACACAGACCTGTTGGAGCAGGTCCAGATGATGGCCACAAAAATGGTCCGGGGAATGGAACACCTCTCCTCTTAGGAAAGGCTGAGAGAGTTGTGGCTGTTCAGCCTGGACAAGAGAAGGCTCTGGGGAGGCCTCACAGCAGCCTTCCATTACCTGAATGGAGCCTGAAAGAAAGCTGGAGAAGGACTTCTCAGTAAAGTCTGTATCTTTGGACAAGAGGTAATGTCTTTAAACTGAAAAAGGTAAGGTATAGATTCGTTATAAGGAAGAAGTTCTTTACTGTGAGGGTAGTGAGGCGCTGGAAAATGTTGCCCAGAGAAATTGTGGATGCCCCCTCCCTGGAAGTGCTCAAGGCCAGGCTGGATGGAGCTTTGAGCAAAGGGTTTGGAACTAGATGAACTTTTAAGTCCCTTCCAACTCAAACCATGCTATGATTCTATGATTACGGTCACAGAAGCAGTCTATTCACAGACATCTGAGAATGATCTAAGAGCTAGAGAAATGCTTTCCTGAGATTCAATTCAATGCCTTTGTTCTATATCATATTTCAGTGACTCTCAAAATCAAATTTCTAACTGAGAAACTCAAATACAGTGAAGAAATCTGAAAACACCAATAAACCAATAGGCTCTATAAGAATACATTAACACAGAAATAATAAAAATTCTTGAAAGTTGTGTATTTTTATATATAAACAGGTGTGCTGGGGACACTGCAGCACAAACTCTTGCAGAGATGAGCTGAGATCTCCTGAGGTAGTAGGACCCAACAAGCAGGCTTCTGTGAAACAGCCCAAGGGAAATGAGGGGTGTTCCTCTACGAAGGTGACATGGTCAACAGCCCAGATGAAGTGCCTCTACATAAATGCATGCAGCATGGGAAACAAACAGGAAGAGTTGGAAGCTACCATGGTGCTAGCAAGATATGAGCTGATTCCCCTTACTGAATCATGGTGGGATGAATTGCATGACTGGAGTATGGCTATTGATGGCTACAGGCTCAGAAGGGACAGGTGGGGAAAGAAGGGTGGAGAAATCAATACAGCCTGAAGAGCTGTCTCTGAAGAATAGTCATGGGCAGGTTGAAAACCTATAGGCAAGAATTAGAGACAGAGACAATAAAGGGAACCTAGTTGTGGGTGTCTACTACAGGCCCCCTGATGAAGGGGAGCCTACTGATGAAGACTTCTTCCTCCAGCTCCAGGAGGCTTCACATTTAATGTCTCTCATTCTTCTGGGGGAATTCAACTACCTCGACACCTGTAGCATGGCGAATGCAGGCAATCCATGAGATTTCTAGAATGCATTGAGGACAACTTTTTAAGCCAGGTAATTGACAGCCCTACCCGACGGGATGCAATATTAGACGTGCTGCTGACCAATCAAAATGAACTCATTGGTGACGTCAAGACTGGAGGCTGCAGTGGTCATATACTGGTGGGGTTCATACTCCTGAGAGATATGGGAAAGGCAAGGAGTATAGTCAGGATCCTAAATTATAGGAAAGACAACTTCAAGCTCTACAAGGAGGTACTCAGGCGTACCCCCTGGGAAACTGCCCTCAGGGATAAGGGAGCACAACAGAGCTGGAAAATCTTTAAGGATGCTTTCCATAAAGCACAAGAGCTCTCAATCCACCGGTGTAAGAAGTCAGGCAAGTAAGGGCAGAGACAGGCATGGCTGAGTCAAGACCTGCTGGCCAAACTAAAGGGCAAAGAGGGAACTGCACAGGCAGTGGAAGCAGGGACAGGTAAACTGGGAAGAGTATAGCGGTGCTGCCTGGTTGTGTAGGGATGAGGTTAGGAGGGCCAAGACACAGCTGGAGCTGAACTTGGCAAGGAAAGTCAAGAATGACAAGTAGGGCTTCTACAGGTATGTCAACCAGAACAGGAAGCTTAAAGAAAGCTTACCCCCCCGATAAACAAGAATGGCAAGCTCACGCCAACAGATGAGGAGAAGGCTGAGGTACTCAACAAATTTTTGCCTCCGTCTACACTAAGAACCTCTCTCCTCACCCTTCCTCATTTGATGGACTGCAAGATGGAGACCAGAGGGGTGGCAAAGTCCCTCCCACTATAAGGGAAGACCAGCTTCATGACCACCTGAGGAACCTGAACATACATAAGCTTATGGGACCTGATGAGATGCATCCCACTTGTCGCCTTCGTTGGCGTGGCGACCCCAGAGTCCTGAGGGAACTGGCTAATGTCATTGCCAAGCCATTCTCCATAATATTTCAAAGGCCATGGCAGTCAGGCTAAGTCCCTCGTGGCTGGAGGAAAGGAAACATTGTGCCCATTTTTAAAAAGGGAAGGTAGGATGTCCCTGCGAACTACCAACCTGTCAGCCTCACCTCTGTCAACAGAGGTTCCTGGGAAGATCATGGAGCAGCTTCTCCTAGAAGTTATGCTAAGGCCCATGGAAGAGAGTGAGGTGATTTGAGACCGCCACCATGGCTTTACCTAGTGCAAGTCCTGCCTGACCAACCTAGTGGCTTTCTATGATGGTGTGACTAGATGAATGGACAAGGGAAAAGCAACATATGACTTCTATACGGGCTTCTGTAAAGCCTTTGACATAGTACCTCACAACACCCTTCTCTCTAAATTGGAGAAATATGGATTTGATGGGTGGACTGTTCAGGGTTTAAGGAATTCGTTGGAAGGTCGCAGCCAGAGGGTAGTGTTCAATTGCTTGATGTCCAAATGGATGCCGGTGACAAGTGGTGTTCCTCAGGGGTCCGTGATGGGACTGGTGTTGTTTAACATTTTCATCAATGACTCAGCCAGGTCAAGTGCATCCTCAGCAAGTTTACAAATGACACAAGGCTGAGTGGTGCAGTTGACACACCAGAATGATGGAGTGCCATTTAGAGAGACCTGGACAAGCTTGAGAAGCAGCCCTGTGTGAACCTCTTGAGGTTCAACAAGGCCAAGTGCAAAGTCCTGCACCTCGGCCATGGTAACCACCAGAATCAATACACGTTGGAGGATGAAGGGATTGAGAGCAGCTCTGCCAAGAAGTACTTAGGAATACTGGTGGGTGAAAAGCTGGACATGAGCAACCAGTGTGCCCACGCTGCCCAGAAGGCCAACCATATCCTGAACTGCATCAAGAGAAGCATGGCCAGCAGGTTGAGGAAAGGGATTCTGCCACCCTGTTCCGCTCTGGTGAGGCCCCACCCGGAGTCCTGCATCCAGCTGGGGGGCCCCCAGCACAAGAAGGACGAGGAGCTGTTGGAGTGGGTCTGGAGGAGGGCCCCACAAATTATCCGTGTGTTGGAGGACCTCTCCTATAAGGACAGGCTGAGAGATTTGGGGTTGTTCAGCCTGGAGAAGCGAAGGATGCAGGGAGATCTTGTATCAGCATTTCAGTACCTGAAGGGGGCCTACAGGAAAGAGGGGGGAAATATTTTCAGCAGGGCTTGATGCAATAGGACAAGGAGTAATGGCTTTAAAGCAAGGCAGGAAAAATTTAGACAGGATATAAGGAAGAAGTTTTTTACCGTAAGAGTGGTGAAACACTGGAACAGGTTGCCCAGAAAGGTAGTGGAGGTCCCACCCCTAGAAATATTCAAGGTCAGGTTGGATGGGACTTTGAGCAACCTGATCTCAGCAGGTCGAGTGAGGTTCTCCTTCCCCTCTACACTGCCCTAGTGAGGCCCCATCTGGAGTCCTGTGTCCAGTTCTGGGCTCTCCACTTCAAGAAAGATGAAGAGGTATTGGAGAGAGTCCATCAGAGGGCTACGAGGATGGTGAGGGGACTGGAGCATCTCTCCTATGAGGAGAGGTTGAGGGAGCTGGGCTTGTTCAGCCTGAAGAAGAGAAGTCTGCGAGGGGACCTAATAGATCCTTATAAATATCTCAAGGGTGGGTGTCAGGAGAATGGGGCCAAACTCTTTTCAGTAGTGCCGAGTGACAGGACAAGGGGCAATGGGCACAAAATGAAGCAGAGGAAGTTCCTTCTGAACATGAGGAAGAACTTCTTCCCTCTGAGGGTGATGGAGTACTGTAACAGGCTGCCCAGGGAGGTTGTGGAGTCTCCTTCTCTGGAGATATTCAAGACTCGCCTGGACAAGGTCCTGTGCAACCTGCTGTAGATGACCCTGTTTCGGCAGGTGGGTTGGACTATATGGCCCACAGAGGTCCCTTCCAACCCCCAACATTCTGTGATTCTCTGATTCTGTGATAATAGTAGAATCATAGACTGGCTTTGGTTGGAAGTGACTTTAAAGTTCGTTTCATCCTAGCTAAGTGCTCTTAGTGCTTACCTCCCACTCACTCGGCAATTCTCAGAATAGCCCTAGTTTGACCACTGCCATCACAATCAAATTGACAAGGTTGCGATATGTGGCAGGTGATAGAAAAGGAAGCTAGGACCAGACTTTCCAGCAGTACTCTGAAGTTGCATAAACGTCTTCTGCAGAGGGTGTAGGATGTATTTTTCCCTTCAGTTACCTCTAGTAAATTACTCCCAGTGGTGGCCAGCACAGTCCAAGAGCATCACGATGCCTGGTGTTACATTGATTAGAATGCTGGGAAGCCTTCCTGTGATGCATTGCCCTGACAGGAGACTCTACGCATGCCTGGATTTTTTTTTGGAATGTTCTCACTACTCATTTTTGGTGATTGTTAGAATTTATGAGGACTGTGGGACTGAGTATCAAAATAAATATTCCATTGTAATGTTGTGTTGCAAAAGATTCTGCCAATATTAATGTGAGATGGGCCAGAAAGTGTCAGGATTACTGAATCTTTTGACTCTGACATCTTCTGCAATGTGGAGATTTAGCTTCACAGATCTCTATAGCCGTTTTAAGAAACAAGTCGACCCTTTCTTATCAAGTTTATGTAACCTTTTTCTGGGCATTGAATAGGCAAAAAGCTCTCATTATATGTTGAGAAACTGCATTATGAAAGTGAATGTTAGCCATGGTCATATATTTCTGTTCTGGGTCTTTGTGGGAAGGCGGAAACATGAGATTAAAAGCACATAGGAGGGCAAAAAAAGAATTTTTCAAAGGACGGAACAAAACTATTTCCCTAGCTGCACAATGTGGAGAGAAAATAGAATTTCTGGAATTAAAAAAAAAATAATCTACTGTAGTACAGTGGGCACAATTCTGAGAGCTTTAGGACACAGATTCAGACATTCATTTAAAACAAAATGCCTGGACTCTACCGTCCTGTTAGTGACCAAATTCTTTCAAGAAATTATGATTTCTTCTTTTTGTTTGTTTCTAACCAGTATAAGGTGCTTATATTGAGTAAATTCTTAGTTTTGTTACCTCCGTCAAAGGTGTTAAACCTAGATGAGTTAATCTGTGTTTCTCTATGTTGCTAAATTTAGAGCACAGTATTTTTGCTTTGTCATTTTTCATTTGCTACTGTTTCTGGAAGGTCGTGAAGGTGATCTTTATTTGTGTGTTTGTTTGACATTTTTGGTGACATAGTTTATTTATATTTGGTCTTTGTGTCCTTTTTCAGATGTGAATATAGATTTGTAAGTTATCTTAATTCCCTTTCTTGTATCATAAATACTCATTTAAACCTTTTGCCCCTTACTGTGACAGATGTCAATTTGAAATGCAAAGGGAAGGGTGCATTTGGAGAAAAGAACAAGTGAATTGTGTCCAAAGCCTCATCTTTGTGCTACCCAAGTAAATACATAGCTCACTTTTTGTTTTCAAATTCCTATTTCCCAAGCCTGTTATCTTCATCCCACTTAAAACTTCAGAATTAGACATTTCATACAATATTTCCAAAATTCCACAGGCACTTCTTAGTAGCTGAGGATACTGGAACAGCTGAGAAAATTGTTGAGCCCAAGAATGCCACAAATGGGCTATGCATGGGTAGGTGTTATTATTTGCACACCTTTGTTTTTCTGAGGTGCATAAAGGAGCAGACTGACAATTCCACAAGAGGCATATACAGAAGAAGGAAAATATTATCTCCTCCAAAAGGGGAATACGAGTGATACCCAACACCAAAGGACCTTTAGATGAGAAATAAGTGTGGGGAGAAAGAATGTGATAGAGTAACTAATAACTGTGAGGTTTTCAAGGCTTTCAATTCAACAAATTCTGTTGGAAAAATTATCTTGAGGCTTAGCCTAAAAATAAGAAAAAGGGCTGTGGTCTAACAGTGAAGATACGCTGTGCTCTGTTAGACGATGCTGTGCTCTGCTTGACATGGCTGTGTCAGTGGATCTGATCCCGAATGCTGCCTTCTCCTTATAATCAGGCATAAGATGTCAAAATATAGCTCTGTGTGAAAGAAAGTGGAGAATAGTCTAGGATGACTCTAAATATCCATGCAAGCTGAGCTGGGTGATTTTCTTCAGAATTACTCATGTTGGCTCAAAGCTGTGGACTTAATGAAACTGTGATACAGAAAATTTCTTGTAGTGCTTTTTCCCTGTATCTGCTGCAACTGAAGACCTGTTTCTTGTTCAGTCTATTCGATTTATAACCCACACTATGTTTTCACAAAATTAAGGAAACAATATAGAACATGAAAGAGAGATGCAGAAGCTGTCATCAGAAGCAAAAAGACAGGAATATAAACCACTCATTTCAGGATGCTGGTATCTAAAGCCCAGCATCCAGTCGGATGTTGTATGTTTGCATATTTCCACATATTAGATATACTGACAATTTTTAACATTCCAGCACAACCATCAGGAAATAACAAATAACAGAAAAGAGAAAGGAAACGCTTTCTTGCAAATAACATATACTAAACCAGATGTTCTCTTCAAATCAATTCAAGGGACTCTTGAGCCTCTATCACTGCTAGCTTTCTTAGACAAGGTCAAGCAAATTAATATTTCCCTCTGTTTTGGAATCAGTTTTATCCAACTTGGATATCCGATTTGGTATTTGTAAAGTGAGAGAGAACAACAATGGGAAATGAGTCATATTTTGTCAAGTTGACAGCTACCCAAGTACTATACCAAGAGTGCACACATGTTCATTACAAAATTATTAACACTTGGAAGATGAATTCTCCATGGTAATTGTGTCATTAGACACCAAAAGACAGATGACATGTTTATGGCTTCTGTAGTCAGCTCTAGTTTACAACTCCAGAACCAAAAAAGAATAGTATCTGTTGTGTGCCTTCAGTATTTCAGCTACGAAAAGATACAAAATAGTAAGCAGTCCTGTCAGAAAGCAGTAAGAGAGGACAGGTGGAGAAAGAAGTTACCTCATACCATGACAAAGGCAATTCACTGACAGAAAGGGCTCAAGCACGTTTGAATTAGTAAACTAGTGAGACTATAACTGAGACAGTAGAAGGAGAAACTTAGGCTGCCCTGCAAGAGAACGGAGAATTGTTGGAGCGCTGAAACAGCCTTCTTGAAACTGAAATATGGAGTAACGTATACCATCAATTACACTCAAACCTATTCAGCATGGACAAATTCAGCCTTGAATTTTTGTTAGGTGTTTTAACCTAATAAAACAATTCATTAGACTGAAGAATTACGCACTTTTTTTTGCAATTTGAATTTTTGAAACTCCTTTCTTCAACATCAGTAATCCTAAGGATTTGAGACAATTCATTATTCATTCTTGCTAATCAACATAACTTCCTGGGCTCTTATCTAGTGTACTCATGTTTGCACATTTTTTTCTGGAAGCTTCTTGCATTACAAGACTGCATCTCCCTCTTCATGTATTCCTGCAATCAACACTGAACACAGCAAAGGGTGCAGTTACAGCCTGTTCTGTAGCTCATTCCCAGTGGACACCTCTGACATTACAGACATATACTGGCATTGGGAATAGAATTAATGGAAAAGCCTTTATTGACTCTAACTATCCCTCACTGTGAAGCAACGAATAGCTTCTCTCACTAAGTTCAAAATATTCCTGACATCTTCCCTCAGTTCTGACAGTTTCTAGCTGGCCACATCTGAACTTCATTTGCTTTCACATTCGCATACTGTTTGACCTCTTTTCAAGATAAACCTAGCTTTACTTCAGCAGGTTCTAGATGAATAAAACCCACAGTGACATCTCTGCATATGCTCAATCCCTTATCTTGGTATTAATCAACCTCTTTCAACAAAATCTATACTATTAGATGTCTAAATCTTGTCATCTTCCTATCTCAAACAGTGGCACACATGCAGGTAACCTCTTTTATCCAGTGATTTTCCAGGCACTGTCCAGACACCTTCCTACCCACAATGTCCTCATATTGTTCTATACGTGACACTGATAATGATAGAGAAGATTGATAATAATCTGAAGTGTCCAAAGATCATTTTATGCTTTGACAAAATCAAGTTAATGCTAACACAGGTTCTATCTGTAGTTACACTTCTCACTGTTTCTCCTTTTGATACAACTTGACCTGGGTTCGGCCAGGACAGGGTTAATTTTCACCAGAATCCAGGAAGGGGCACAGCCGGGTGGGCTGACCCAACCCCAACCTGGCC